>JAABUZ0100000471.1_pt1 | contig 98997 bp, 99 predicted proteins | sample 5562091 | NCBI WGS metagenome assembly JAABUZ01 (sample SAMN12813069, study PRJNA571459) | rock metagenome | isolation source: Antarctica rocks | place: Antarctica: Victoria Land, Linnaeus Terrace sud | collected 2015-12-21
GTCGTTCTACCGCAGGTCGTACGACCCCCGCACCGTACCGGGGGCGGACGGCGCATCTCGCCGGGGGTGCGCAGGCCCGGCCCACGGCCGGCCGGCTGCGGGCTCGTCCCACGGCCGGCCGGCTGCGCGCTCGCCCCGTGGAACGCCGATCACCTGGCCGACTCCCGGGAGATCGGCGTGCCACCCGCACGCTCACCACAGCCCGTATATGTGCACGCCGATCATCTGGCCCGCTCCCGCGAGATCGCCGTGCCACCCGCACACTCAGCGCAGCCCGACCCGGGGCACGCCTATCACCTGGCCGACTCCCGGGAGATCGGCGTGCCACCCGCACGCTCACCACAGCCCGTATATGTGCACGCCGATCATCTGGCCCGCGCCCGCGAGATCGCCGTGCCACCCGCACGCGCAGCCCAGCCCCGCGCCCGTCGCACGGCGATCACCTGGCCGGCACGTCGTCCACAGATGTCGTGCGGGCACACCCGGCGCGGACGCGTGCGTGCACGATGCCGTATGGACACGAACGCGCGCCGCCGGCTCGCCGCGAGGGCACTCGGGCAGGGCGGGCTGCTGACCACCCTCGACGTGGCGGAGCTGGCGGGCGGTGGGATGAACCTCCGGCGGGAGGTCCGCGCCGGACACTGGCGCCTCGTGCTGCCTGGGGTCGTTGTCGCAGCGGGCACGCCCGTCGACCGCGAGCTGCTGACGAGAGCGGCGGTCCTGTGGTTGCCGCCGTACGGTGCACTCAGTCACGCCAGCGCGGCGCGCTGCTGGGGCATTCATGTCCCGAACGGCGCCGGAGTGTGGGTGACTGTGCCCTGGGAGGCGCCGCAGCGGAGCCGGTGAGGCGTGACGGTCGTCCGCACGCGCACCTGCCTGCGCGTTGGCGCACCGGTCGCGAGCTGCGCTGGACGCCGGCAGACCGCACGATCGTGGACCTCGCGCAGGTTGTGGGGGCGAGGGAGCTGGACGCCGCGCTGCTCAGTGCCGTGCGTCGGGGTGTCAGCTCAGCGGTCGAGGTCGACCGGGCGGCGATGGGTTTGCACGGCCGAGCTGGGCTGCAGCTGCTGAGGCGTACGACGTCGCGGTGGACTGCCGAACGCGAGTCACAGCTCGAAGACCTGCTGGACGCAGACGTCCGGTCGGTGTACGCAGGCGAGGTGAAGCGCCAGGTGACGGTCCCGGATGCGGCAGGCCGGCCGGTTGCCCGCCTCGCATCGCCGCCCCAGAACTGCGTCTCGCCTTCGAGGCCGACGGGCTGCTGTTCCACTCCACCGATGCACAGCTGGCCGCGGACCAGCGCCGAGATCGTGCCCTGCTCGCCCGAGGATGGACCGTCGTGCGCTTTCGCGAAGGACCCCTCGACGACCGATCTGCCGTGCGCGCGGACCTCGCGGCGATCGTCGCCCGGCGCAGTCGAGACGTGGCCTGACCCCTGCGTCGGCGTGCCAGCGGCATACCGGGACCGCACGCTCGCGCGCGGCACGGCGATCACCCACCCGGACAAGATCGGCGTGCCAGCGGGACGTCCGAACCACACGCTCGCGCGCGGCACGGCGATCACCCACCCGGGGCGGACAAGATCGGGGTGGCCAGCGGGACGTCCGGACCACACGCTCGCGCGCGGCACGGCGATCACCCACCCGGAACGGACAAGATCGGCGTGCCAGCGGGACGTCCGACCACACGCTCGCGCGCGGCACGGCGATCACCCACCCGGAACGGACAAGATCGGCGTGCCAGCGGGACGTGCGGACCACACGCCCGCGCGCGGCACGGCGATCACCGGGCGGCACGGCGATCACCCGCCCGAGCGCAGGCCGGCTACCTGCTGGTCGGGTCCTCGCCCCGGTCGAGCGCGTCCCACAGCCCACGATCGGCGGGCGACGAGCCGGGCGACGAGCCAGGCTTCGAGCCGGGCTCTGAGCCGGGCTCCGACCCGGGCTCCGAACCGAGCTCCGGGACAGGTGCCGAGGCCGACGACCGGTCTTCGGCGGCCCCGGCCCCCCGACCCTGCGCCGACGCTCGGTCCTCGGTGCGTGCGCCGGTGTCCGCGCGCGCGGCCGGCACCTCATAGCGTCGTGACAGTGCCGCCCACCGCCTCCCGCGCAGGGTCACGAGCAGGCCGGCCAGGGCCAGCAACAGGCCGCCGACCAGAGTTGCGTACGGCCAGAAGCCGGTCTCCACGCGGTCATAGGCGCGGGTCCCCGGGGTAGCGAGCCGGCGCGTGCGCAGTAGCTGCGGCAGGTGACCCACGTCGGGCAGGAGCAGCACCAGGACGGCCACCCCGCTTGCCAGCAGGAGCAGGCCGACCAGGATGCGGCCGGACCGGCGGGTGGCCGACAGCGCGACGACGCCGGCCAGGCCGACGAAGCCCAGCGCCTGTACCCCGGGCTCGAGGTCGCGACCGGACACCGGCGTACGCCGGGGGGTAAAGGCCGGCTGGGCGTCCTGCACGAGCACCAACCAGGGGCGCGACCCGGCCAGCAGCACCAGCGAGGCGCCGAGCAGGCACAGCAGCACCGCCAGCTGCAGCTCCCGCTTCGGTCCGGCCGCGCTCACCCGGCCCGGCTCAACCGGCGCCACGCAAGGTGGCTGCGGCCGCCACCGCCCGAAGGACCGCGGCCGCCTTGTTCTCCGACTCCGCCAGTTCGGTGGCCGGGTCGGAGTCGGCGACCAGGCCGCCCCCGGCCTGCACGTACGCCCGGCCGTCGTGCAGCACCGCGGTGCGGATCGCGATGGCCATGTCCATGTCGCCGCCGGCGCCCAGGTAGCCGACGCACCCGCCGTAGAGGTTGCGCCGAGTCGGTTCGAGCGCGTCGATGATCTCCATGGCCCGGGGCTTGGGGGCGCCGGACAGCGTGCCGGCCGGAAAGGTCGCGGTCAGCACGTCGAACGAGGATCGGCCCGGGGCAACCTCGCCGACGACGGTCGACACGATGTGCATCACGTGGCTGTAGCGCTCCACCGACATGAAGTCGACGACGTCGACCGAACCGACCGTGCAGACCCGCCCCAGGTCGTTGCGGCCGAGGTCGACGAGCATCACGTGCTCACTGCGCTCCTTCGGGTCGGTGAGCAGCTCCTCGGCCAGCCGGAGGTCCTCCTCGGGCGTGGCGCCGCGCGGCTTCGTCCCGGCGATCGGGTGCAGGACCGCGCGGCCGCCGGTGACCGTGACGAGCGCCTCCGGCGAGGAGCCCACCACGTCGTACGGCGACTCCCGACCGGCGAAGCGCAGCAGGTACATGTACGGCGACGGGTTGCTCGCGCGCAAGACCCGGTAGACGTCCAGCGCGTCCACGTCGGTGGGGACCTCGAAGCGCTGCGACAGCACGACCTGGAAGGCGTCACCGGCGCGGATGTGCTCCTTGACGGTCTCGACACCGGCCATGAAGTCCTGGGGCGACGTGCGGCGCACGACCTGCGGGTCCGAGCCGAGGTCGAGGGTCGACACCGACGGCTCGCCCGCCTTGGCCAGATCGGCCGTCATCGAGTCCAGCCGGGCCACGGCATCGTCGTAGGACCCGCCGCGCACCACGTTGGCGATCAGTACGACGGTGCCGTCGCTGTGGTCCAGGACGGCAAGGTCGGTCGCCAGCAGCATCGTCAGCTCGGGCATGCCGAGCTCGTCCGGGGGCGCGTCGGGCAGGTGCTCGAGCCGGCGTACAGCGTCGTAGGAGAGGTAACCGACCAGGCCGCCGGTGAACGGCGGCAGGTCCTCGACGGCCGGCGAGCGCAGCAACGCGTCGGCCTCCCGAAGCGCCTCCAGCGGATCGGTCGAGGTCGTCGGCAGGCCCTGGCCGAGCCAGAGCGCGGCGCCGTCGCGTTCGGTGAGCACGCCGGCGCAGTGGACCCCGACGAAACTGAAGCGCGACCACTGCCGGCCCTGCTCGGCCGACTCGAGCAAGAAGGTGCCCGGCCGGTTCCCGGCGAGCTTGCGGTAGACCCCGACCGCCGTCTCGCTGTCGGCGAGCAGGCGCCGGGTGACGGGCACGAAGGGTTGGTCGAGCGCGGCGAAGGCCTCGCGCGAGGGGGTCGTGACGCCGAGCCTCACGGGCTGTGCACCGCCGCAGCGACCCCGTCTGTCGGAGCACCTACCTCGGCGGCCAGCGGGGCGGCGTCGAAGCAGGTGCGGTCGCCGGTGTGACACGCGCCGGTCCCGACCTGGTCGACGCGGACGAGCAGCGCGTCGCCGTCGCAGTCCAGGGCCACCGACTTGACCCACTGCTGGGAGCCGGACGTGTCGCCCTTGACCCAGTACTCCTGCCGGCTGCGCGACCAGTAGGTGCAGCGGCCGGTGGTGAGCGTGCGGTGCAGCGCCTCGTCGTCCATCCAGCCGACCATGAGCACCTCGCCGGTGTCGTACTGCTGCGCGACGGCGCAGACCAAACCGTCGCGGTCGCGCTTGAGCCGCGCGGCGAGAGCGGGGTCGAGGGAGTTCGGGCGGACAGCGACAGACATCCGCCCATCCTCTCAGAGCCGGGCGACCGGGAGCAGCCGGCGCTCAGCCGGCCGCGACGGCAGCAGCCGGTAGGCGCTCAGGCGGGCGCGGCAGCCGCTGGGCGCTCAGCCGGCCGCGACGGCAGCAGCCGGTCGGCGCACTGCCCGCGGGGCCAGCGCGGCGATCGCCACCCCGACCAGGGACAGCAGCCCGAGCGCGACCGGCAGCGAGCTGGCCGAGCTGATCAGGCCGATCAGCGCAGGTCCGGCGACGAACCCGACGTAGCCCAGCGAGGTGACGACCGCCAGGTCGGCGCCCTGCCGGCCGGGTGCGGCGCGGCGGCCGACCGCGCCGTACAGGATCGGTGCCAGGACTGACGTCCCGGCACCCGCGACCAGCAGACCGGCGAGGGCGAGGGGGACGTCCGGCGCGACGGCCAGCACGAGCACTCCGACCGTGAGCCCGCTGCCGGCCACTGCCACGAGGAGGCTGTCGCGCACCCGGCCGCCCAGCAGCCCACCGCCCAGGCGCCCGGCCGCCATCGCCGCCGAGAACAGGCCCGGTCCGAGCCCGCTCACCGCCGGGCTCGCCCCCAGGCCGCGCTCGAGCTGCAGCGCGCTCCAGGACACCAACCCGTCCTCGCACAGGAACGCCCCCGCGGTCAGCGCCCCGACCACCAGCAGGAAGACCGGCAGTCGGCACCCCGGGCGCGGGCCGGCCTCGGCCTGCGGACGGCGGTATGCCGGCTGCCGCAGCCCCACGACCGCGACCAACGCGGCGACGACCAGCAGCACGACCAGCGGGGTGGCGCCGAACTGGCGGGCCACGCCCGCGGTGGCACTGCCGACGAGCACCCCCGCGGAGAAGGCGCCGTGCCCGGTGCTCATGAGGTGCGCGCCCTCGACACGCTCCCACCCGGCCGTCGTGGCGTTGACGACGATGTCGAGCGCCCCGGTGACCACTCCCAGCAGCACCAGGGCGCCGATGAGCACCGGCAACGAGTGGGCCAGGCCGGCCAGCCAGAGCAGCGCGCCGAAGGCGAGAAGGCAGGCCGGGAGCGCGTGGTCCGGGCCGTAGGAGTCGACCAGGCGTCCGGCCAGTGGCATCACGGGGCCGGCGGCGACCGCGATCGCCCCCAGCGCCAGTCCGAGGGCACCGTCACTGGCCGACACCTGCCGCTCGACCGCCGGCAGCACCGCGGCCCACGCGCCCCATAACAGGCCGAACACCAGGTACGCCAGCACGATCCCGCGCCGCTCGACGACGGCGGTTGCGGTCGGGCGGGCGGCGCCGGACCGGCGGTCCAGCACCCTCACCGGGACTGCGAGACCCACGAGGCGTGCAGGTCGGCGTACACGCCGGGCACGGCGACCAGCCGGCGGTGCGGCCCGCGCTGCACGACCACGCCCTTGTCCACCACGAGCACCTCGTCAGCGGCCTCCGCGGTCGACAGGCGGTGCGCGATGGTGAGAGTGGTACGCCCCCGCGTGAGGGAGTCCAGGGCCCGGTTGAGCCGGACCTCGGTGGCCGGGTCGACCGCGGACGTCGCCTCGTCGAGCACCAGCAGGTCGGGGTCGGCCAGGTAGGCGCGAGCCACGGCCACGAGCTGGCGCTCCCCCACCGACAGCGACTCGCCGCGCTCGCCTACCGGCGTCGACAGGCCCTGGGGCAGCTGCTCCACCCAGTCGGCGAGCCCGAGCTCGGTGAGCGCGAGCGCGATCTCGTCGTCGGTCGCCCCGTCGCATCCCAACCGGACGTTGTCGACCACCGAGGTGTCGAACAAGAACCCGTCCTGCGGGACCATGACCACCCGCTGACGCAGCGAGGCGAACCGCACGGTGTCCAGGGGTACGCCGGACAGCAGCACCGCCCCAGCTGTGGGGTCCATCAGGCGGGTGAGCAGCTTGGCGAAGGTGGTCTTGCCACTGCCCGTCTCGCCGACCACCGCGACGCGGGTGCGGGCCGTGACCTCGAGATCCACGTCGTGCAGGACGTCAGGGCCGCCCGGGTAGGCGAAGCTGACGTGCTCGAACCGCACCGACACCGGCCCCTCGGGCAGGTCCGCGCCCCCGGGGGCCGGGTCGGCCACGTCGGTCGGCGTGTCCAGGACGCCGAGCACGCGGCGCAGTCCGGCGACGGCGTTCTGCGCCTCGTTCAGGACCTCCGTGGCGATCTGCACGGGCTGGACGAACAGCGTCACGAGGAACAGGAACCCCACGAGCCGGCCGATGCTGATGCTGCCGTCGATCCCGAGCAGCACGCCGACCACGACGACCAGACCGTTGGCGAGGGCGGCGGTCATCTCGCCGCTGCAGTACGTGCTCGCGGCGATCGTCTGGGCCCGCACCTGAGCGGTCCGGGTGCCCGCGACCGCGCTGTCGATGCGCTCCGCGGTGCGGTCCTGGACGGCGTACGCCCGGATGACCGGCGCGCCGACCACCGACTCCGCGACCGCGCCGAGCATCTCGCCCACCCGCTCGCGCACGATCCGGTAGGCGCCGTGCAACCGCTTCTGGAACAGCCGTACGGCGAACAGCAGCGGCAGGAAGCAGACGTAGACGACCAGGGTGAGCTGCCAGGACCAGACCGCCATGAGCACGGTGGCGAGCAGCACCTGGGCGACCGAGACGATGACGAGCAGGCCGCCGAACTGCATGAAGGTGCTGACCGTGTCGACGTCGCCGGTCACGCGGGAGACCAGGGAGCCCCGCCGTTCGGACGCCTGGTGCAGCATCGACAGGTCGTGCACCCGCCGGAACGCGCCGATCCGCAGGGCGGCGAGGCCGTTCTCGGTGGTCCGGTAGAGCCGCACGTTGGTCAGATAGTTGGCGAACGCGGTGACCAGGACCGCGAGGGCCGCCAGGGCGCAGGCCGTCCGGACCAGGGCGAGGTCCGGGCCGCCCGGGCGGTTGAGCCCGTGGTCGATCGTCTGCTGCACGGCGATCGGTACGACGATCCGACCGCCCGTGGCGATCACGGCGAGCAGCAGAGTGGTGGCCAGCCCGGCCCGGAACTCCGGCGCCAGCTCCAGCCCGTGCAGCAGCGTGGCGAACGATCCCCGCTCGGAGGCGACGTCGACGGTGCCGCCGCCGTTCACCGCCTGCTTGCGGGCGGCCTCGTCGACTGCAGCGGTCATACGACCACGTCGCTGTCGTCGAGCGCCACGCGCTCGGCCTCGGCCCGCTCGTACGCCGTGACGAGGTCGCGGTAGCCGGCGCAGCGGGTGAGCAGTTCCAGGTGGGTCCCCCGGTCAGCGACCCGGCCGCCGTCCACGAAGATGACCTCGTCGGCCAGCGCGATGGTGGCCCGCCGGTAGGCGACCACGACCACCGTGCTAGGCAGGCCGGCGTCGCGCAGCCCGGCCAGGATCCGCTGCTCGACGCTGGCGTCCACACTCGAGGTCGCATCGTCCAGCAGCAGCAGCCGAGGACGGCGTACGACCGCCCGAGCCAGGGCGAGCCGTTGCCGTTGACCGCCCGACAGGGTCGTACCGCGCTCGCCGACAACAGTGTCCAGGCCCTTGGGCAGGGCCGCGACGAAGCCGTCGGCCTGCGCCACCCGCAGCGCGGCCCAGACCCGCTCGTCGGGCAGGTCCAGCCCGAGGGTGACGTTGCCGCGCACCGAGTCATCGAACAGGAACGTCTGCTGCGGTACCAGGGCCGCGACCTCGGCGACACCGCCGGGTCCGAGCGTGCGCAGGTCGGTGCCGTCGTAGGCCACGGACCCCTCGGACGGGTCGACCAGGCGCACGAGCAAGGAGGCCAGCGTGGACTTGCCCGAACCGGTCGGGCCGACCAGGGCCACGGTACGGGCGGGGAGCACCTGGAAGCTGACGTGGTCCAGGACCTGGTCCGGCCCGTAGGAGAACGAGATGTCGTGGACGCGGACCGCCGTCGGTCCGTGCGTCTGGGCCAGGTGCGCCGTCCCGTGCTCCTGTGCGCCGGTCGCGGTGAGCACGCGCTGGAGGCGGTCCCAGCCGACGACGCTGCGCGGCAGCTCGTTGAGCACCCACCCGATGGCCCGGACCGGGAAGGCCAGCAGAGTGAACAGGTAGGCGACCCGCACCAGCTGCCCGCTGTCGAGTGCTCCGCTCTGCACGCGGGAGGTCCCGACGACGAGCACGATGAGCACGCCGACCACGGGCAGCGCCTCCATGACCGGGTCGAACAGCCCGCGCACCCGGCCGACCCGGATCAGCGTGTCCCGCAGCTCGTGGGTGACGGCGGCGAACCGCTCGGTCTCCTGCGCCTCCCGGCCCAGGGTCTTCACGACCAGCGCCCCGTCGAAGGACTCGTGGGCGATCGTGCTGACCTCGCCCCGCAGCTGCTGGGCCCGCGCCATGAGCGGTGACATCCGCCGCGAGTAGATGACCGTGAGGCCGGCGATGGACGGGAAGATGATCGAGCCGACCAGGGCCAGCACCGGGTCGGTCGTGAACAGCAGCACCAGCGTCAGTACCAGCATGAACACCACGCCGACCGCGAACGGGAACGGCGCGATCGGGTACCACGCTGCCTCGATGTCGCTGTTGGCGTTGGACAGCAGCTCGCCGGTCGGGTGCTGCTGGTGCCAGGACAGCGGCAGCTCCAGGTAGCGCCTGGTGACCCGCCGGCGGTAGGTCGCCTGCAGCCGGTACTGCATGACCCCCGCGCCGAGCCGGCGACCGAGGATCCCGATGACCTTGAAGGTGGCGACGGCCAGCACCAGCAGCGCGGCCCCCACGAGGGTGGCCGTCGCGACGTGGCCGCGCACGATGCTCGCCTTGATGACGGTGCTGGTGAGGTAGCCGAACAGGTAGGCCTGGCCGATCGTTGCGACGCCGAAAACGGCGCTGCCCCCAGCGGCCAGGGCAAAGATCTTCGGCTCCTCCTTGACGGCCACGCCCAGCACGCCGAGGCCGCGGCGGATCACACCGGCAGGCACGGCCGGGGCGGGGCGGGTCACGTGGCTCCTCGCAGGGCGGGTGGTCGTGGTTGCACGACGCAGGTCTGTGCTCCCGATGACACCACGCCCACGGCCGTTGTTCCCCTCGGGCCGCTACGCGGCCGGCCGGCGTCGACGACTACTTCGGCTGCAGCCGGGCCGCTCCGTCCACGCGCACGACCTCGCCGTTGGCGTAGGAGTTGGTCAGCAGCTCCACGATCATGGTGGCGAGCTCGTCGGCGTACCCGAGGCGTTTGGGGAAGACCACGTCGCGCTTGAGACCGTCCTTGAACGCCTCCGACGCGGGGCCCTCGCCGTAGATCGGGGTGTCGAACAGGCCAGGCGCCACGCAGTTCAGCCGTACGCCGACGGCGGCCAGGTCCCGGGCCACCGGCAGGGTCAGGCCGACGATCCCGCCCTTGCTGGCGGAGTACGCCGCCTGCCCGATCTGGCCGTCGAAGGCGGCGATGGAGGCCAACGTCACGACTGCGCCCTTCGCGCCGTCGGCGTCGACCGGGTCGGTGCGGCTCATCGCGGTGGCCGCCAGGCGCAGGCAGTTGAAGGTCCCGACGAGGTTGATCGAGAGCACCCGGGTGAAGGCGTCCAGGTCGTGGGCGGAGTCGAAGGTGCCGTGGCGCCCGACGGTGCGGCTGGCCCAGCCGATGCCGGCCGCGGTCACCAACGTGCGCAACGGACCGAGCTCCTCGGCCGCGGTGACGGCGGCGACCACCGCCTCGGTGTCGGTGACGTCCGCGCGGACGTACAGGCCGTCGATCGCCTCGGCGACGGCGCCCCCCTTCGCGTCGTTGAGGTCGACGACCACGACCTTGGCGCCGCGGGCGGCCAGGCGCCTGGCCGCTGCCTCACCGAGCCCGGAGGCCCCTCCGGTGACGACGGACGAGGTACCGGACAGCTCGAGCACGTGGACTCCTTCGACGCGGGTTGAGGCGGGTGAGGATCATGCCCTACCGCGTACGCGCTTGCCCGCCGGGCGGTCCTGCGATCCTTGCGCGCGCACCGTCGTCGGCGGAGCAGCCCGGGAGCGCAGCCAGGGAAGGTGGAGCCGTGGTCTACGTCGTCCTGCGCACGGTGCTCGGCGTGCTGTTCCGGGTGCTGTGGCGCCCGGAGATCGAGGGGGTGGAGCACGTGCCGGACGCCGGGGCGGTGATCGTCGCCAGCAACCACCTGTCCTTCATCGACAGCATCGTCATCCCGCTCGCGGTACCGCACCGCCGGGTGACGTTCCTGGCCAAGAGCGAGTACTTCACCGGCGGCGGCCTGCTCGGGCTGCCTCGGCGCACGTTCTTCCGCGGGATGGGCGCCGTGCCCATCGACCGCGGTGAGCGCAAGGACGCCCAGGCGGCGCTCGACACCGCGCTGGAGGTCCTTCACCGCGGCTGGGCGTTCGGCGTCTACCCCGAGGGCACGCGCTCGCGCGACGGGCGGCTCTACCGGGGGCGTACCGGCATCGGCTGGCTGGCCCTGTCGGCGGACGTGTGCGTCGTACCGGTGGGGCTGACCGGCACCGACCAGGTGCAGCCGGTGGGCGCCCGCTTCCCGCGGGTGGGGCGGGTGCGCGTGCGGTTCGGCGCACCGATCCGACCCGAGGCGTACGCCGGCCTCTCCCCGGCGCAGGCCCGCCGCAGGCTCACCGACGACGTCATGGACGCCGTCGCCGCGCTGAGCGGCCAAGAACGGGCCGGCGACTACAACGGGCACCCGGTGGATGCCTGAGCGGACGCGGTCACCGCACGGGGTGGCCGGCCGCGCGCAGCGCGGCCTTGACCGCACCGATGCCGAGGGTGCCGAAGTGGAAGACGCTGGCCGCAAGGACCGCGTCCGCCCCGGCGTCCGCCGCAGGGGCAAAGTCCGCCACGGCGCCCGCGCCGCCGCTGGCAATGACCGGCACGGTGACCGCGGCCCGTACCGCGCGCAGGAGCTCGAGGTCGTACCCCCGTCGAGTCCCGTCGGCGTCCATCGAGTTGAGCAGCACCTCACCCACACCCAACTGCTCGCCGCGCGCCGCCCAGTCGACTGCGTCGATGCCCGTACCCGTCCGGCCGCCGTGCGTGGTGACCTCGAAGCCGCTGGGGGTGCCGGGCGCGCGTCGGGCATCCACCGAGAGCACGAGCACCTGGCTGCCGAAGCGGTGCGCGATCTCGCTGAGCAGCTCGGGCCGGGCGATGCCCGCGGTGTTCACCCCGACCTTGTCCGCGCCGGCCCGCAGCAGTCGGTCGACGTCATCCGGGTGCCGCACACCGCCACCCACCGTCAGCGGGATGAACACCTGCTCCGCCGTACGCCGCACCACGTCGTACGTCGTCTCCCGCGAGCCGCTGCTGGCGGTGATGTCGAGGAAGACCAGCTCGTCTGCGCCCTCGGCGTCGTACACCCGCGCCATCTCGACCGGATCGCCCGCATCCACCAGGTCGGTGAAGTTGACCCCCTTCACCACGCGGCCCGCGTCCACGTCGAGGCAGGGGATCACGCGCACGGCGACCGTCACGTCCCTCGACGCTACCGGCGGCCACCCGCCCGCTCCCTCCCGTGCGCGCTGCGGTCGCCGGCCCGCTCCCGTACGCGCTGATCAGTCGCCCCGCCCGCTCCCGTACGCGCTGATCAAGGCGGAAGGCCCATGATCACCGTGCTGATCATGGGCCTGTTGCCTTGATCGGCGAGCAGAAGGGGCGGGCAGCGCGGCACAAGGGGCTGGCGGCGAACAGAAGGGGCGATCAAGGCAGAAGAGGCGCTCGGGGAGCACGCAGCTGCTGGTGTGAGGTACGCCTCTCGCGCCCGGCGCGCTGCGACTGCCACCATGCGGGGATGAAACTCGCGGTCTGCTCCTCCAAGGGAGGCGTCGGCAAGACCTCGACCGCGGCAAACCTGGCCGCCGTACTTGCGCAGCGGGGTCGGGTCCTCGCCGTCGACGCCGACCCGCAGGACAGCCTCGGCCGCGCCTTCGGCGTCGTCGCCAAGGGCCGCGAGGACTCCCTGGCGGGCCTGCTGGAGGCGCCGGACGCCGACCCGCACGCCGTCCTACGACGGGACGTGGCGCCGGGGCTGGACCTGCTTCCCGCCCACCCGTCCCTGGAAGCGGTCGGCGCGACCCTGGCCCTGCAAGGGGGGATCGTGACCGGCGTCCGGCGGGTGCTGCGCCCGCTGCTGGCCGACTACGACCACGTCGTGATCGACACCCACGGCGACCTGGGCAACCTGACGCTGTCGGCGGTCTGCGCGGCCGATGCCGTCCTGACCGTCTTCACCAGCGACCCCGGCTCGGCCCTGGGCGCCGCCCGGGTGACGGCGTTCCTGGAGCAGCACCGGCAGTTCGAGAACACCTCGGCCCGGCTGGTCGGGCTGGCCTGCTCGCTGTGGGACCGTGAGGGCAAGGCCGCCCGCGAGGTGATCGCGGCGCTCGAGGGCACCGACCTGCCGGTGCTCGCGACCCGCATCCCGCTGTCGCGGCGGGTGCCGAGCTCGACCCTGGCCAAGCGGCCGGTGGTCCTGTCCGCACCCGCGTCCCCGGTCGCCGCCGCGTATGCGGCCCTCACCGACGACGTCCTCACCGCCTACCGGGAGCTGCCGTGAACGACCTGACCGCCGACCTGCTCGCCGACCTTGCTGGGACGCCCGTGGCCGTCCAGCAACCGGTTGTCCCCGACGCGGCGCCGGAGCGGTCCAGGCTCACGCCGGTGCTGTCGGCGACGGTCACCCCGCTGCGCTGGTCGCGTCCCCGCGTCATACGGGCCCAGCAGGGCGCCGGGCGTGGAGTGCGCCTCGGCCCGCTGCTGCTCGAAGTCGCCGTCCGGCCGTGACCGCGCGGCGCTACGGGAGCAGCGGCGACGGGCGGCCGGTCCGGAGCGGGGACTCCCACTCCTCGATGCGGCGGATCCGGCCCGGTGCCCGCTCGACCTTGACCCACGTGCCCGGTGCGTAGCGGACCAGCTCCAGCGCGGCCCGGTCCCCCGCGCTGACGTCCAGGATGGTCAGGGAGCCGTTGGACTCCTCGCGGTAGTCGTACCGGACCGGCGCTGCCGCCGAGTTGGACTGTGCCCGGTCCTGGTACACGTCCCGCCTGCTGTCGTAGTGCACGGTGATGGTCGCCATGACCGGGAGCCTAGAGGTCAGCCGGACCGGACCCCGCGAGCCTCTGGGGCTTCGCGTCCCGGGCCGGAGCAGCCGCCACCACCGAAGCCGCCGCGACCGACCCGCGCGTCCAGCGTCACCCGGCGCCCGGGTCGTCGTACCGTGGCGGCATGAGTCTCGTGTGGGAGGAGCCGCCCGCCCGACCGCGGGCGGAGGTCACGCTCCAGGACCAGCTGCGGGGACGGCCCGGCGTCTGGGCGAAGGTCATGACCGCGACCAAGGTGGAGGTCAGCCGGCTCGGCGGAGAGCTGCACCGGCAAGGGTTCGAGATCAACATGACCGACAAGCCCGACATCGAGGGCGCCTACTCGCTGTACGCGCAGTGGAACGCCGGGGAGCGGACCACCACGGTCGTGCGTCCCGGCAGTGAGCACACGGTGTCCTCCGGCACGCTGCTGGACACCGCGCTGACGCACCTGCTGACCGATCTCGTCCGGGGGGTGGAGCGGCGCCTGGACCCGGCCGGCGGACCGCTGCACGAAACCGAGCTGGAGGACCTGTGCAGCCAGGCCCGGCACGAGCTCAAGGTCCTGTTCAGCGGGCCGGATGCCGTACGCCGCTACCTGCGAGGGGTTCAGGCGCCGGTGTCCTGAGCGGGCCGACCACCGACGGCGGCCAGGGCCGCGGGCAGCGTGAAGGCCCCTGCGTACAGCGCCTTGCCGACGATCGCGCCCTCGACTCCGGTGACCCCGGCGAGCACGCGCAGATCCGCCAGCGTGCTCACTCCACCGCTGGCCACCACCGGCTTCGTGGTGGCCGCGCAGACCTGCTGCAGCAGCTCGACGTTGGGCCCGGTGAGCGTCCCGTCCCGTCGTACGTCGGTGACGACATAGCGCGCGCAGCCGTCGCGGTCGAGCCGTTCGAGCACCTCGAACAGCTCCCCGCCATCCTGCGTCCAGCCGCGGGCCGACAGGGTCGTGCCGCGCACGTCCAGGCCGACGGCGATCCGGTCGCCGTAGGTCGCGATCGCCCGGCGTACCCAGTCGGGGGACTCCAGGGCCGCCGTCCCGAGGTTGACCCGGCGGCAGCCGGTGTCCAGAGCGGCGACCAGCGAGGCGTCGTCCCGGATCCCGCCGGACAACTCGACATCGACGTCGAGCTCGCCGACCACGCGGGCCAGCAGCGTGCGGTTGCTGCCGCGCCCGAAGGCGGCGTCCAGGTCCACCAGGTGCACCCACCGCGCGCCGTCGCGCTGCCACTGCAGGGCGGCCTCGAGCGGGTCGCCGTAGGAGGTCTGCGAACCGGCTTCGCCCTGCACCAGCCGTACGGCCTGGCCGTCCGCGACGTCGACGGCGGGCAGCAGCTGCAGGCCGGTCACAGGCTGCGCACCCAGTTCTCGAGGAGGGTGGCCCCGGCGTCGCCGCTCTTCTCCGGGTGGAACTGCGTCGCGGACAGCACCCCCCGCTCGACGGCGGCGGCGAACACCTCGCCGTGTTCGGCCGTCGTCACCAGCGCGTCGGGCACCTCGCGCGCGGCGTAGGAGTGCACGAAGTAGAAGCGCTCTCCCTCCACCCCGGCGAACAGGTGCGAGCCGTGCGGCACCTGCACGGTGTTCCACCCCATGTGCGGTACGACGGGAGCGGTCAGCCTCATGATGTCCCCGGCGAGGATCCCCAGCCCGGTGCTCGGCTCCCCGTGCTCCATCCCGCGCTCGAACAGCACCTGCATCCCGACACAGATCCCGAGCACCGGGCGCCGCTTGCGCAACCGGTCCCAGATGACCGTGCCGCCGCGGACGGCGTTGAGCTGGCGCAGGCACGCGGCGAACGCACCGACCCCGGGCACGACGAGCCCATCCGCCTCGGTGGCCGCGGCGAGGTCGTGGGTGACGGTGACGTCGGCGCCGGTGCGCTCCAGCGCCCGTTCAGCTGAGCGCAGGTTGCCCGAGCCGTAGTCGAGTACCACGACGCTCGTCACCGGCGCTCGTCCTCGTGGTGGCGCAGGTAGGCGGCCCGGAGCAGGCCGATGCCGCCCGAGAACGCGCCGGCCAGGAACAGCAGGTAGAAGGCCCAGACCATCACAGACTCCCCTTCGTGCTGGGCACGCCGGCCACGCGCGGGTCGAGGGCGACGGCGTCGCGAAGGGCCCTCGCCACGGCCTTGAACTGCGCCTCCACCACGTGATGGGCGTTGCGCCCGGACAGCACCCGGACGTGCAGTGCGATGCCGGAGGTCGCGACGAGCGACTCCCAGATGTGCCGCGTCAGCGTCGTGTCGTAGGACCCGATCAGCTCGACCAGCTCGGGCTCCTCGTGCACGACGTACGGCCGCCCGGACAGGTCGACGGCGGCCTGCACCAGGCACTCGTCCAGCGGCACCAGCGCATCGCCGAACCGTCGGATGCCGACCTTGTCGCCGAGCGCCTCGCGGAGGGCTTGGCCGAGCGCGAGAGCCGTGTCCTCCACCGTGTGGTGTGCGTCGACCTCGAGGTCACCGCGGGTGCGGACGCGCAGGTCGAACCCGCCGTGCCGGCCGAGTTGGCTGACCATGTGGTCGAAGAAGGGGACACCGGTGTCCGCGCCGGCCTGCCCCGTACCGTCCAGGTCCAGCTCGACCCGGACCTCGGACTCCTTGGTGGTGCGCTCCACGAGCGCGGTACGAGCCATGAGGCCAGGCTATCGGGGCGATCCGCTCGGCCGGTCCGCTGCGTTGGGGTTGGCATGCCGCGCCGCTGGGGACTGCGTTCCCATGCGACTCGGACGAGTAGGAATCATCGGTGCAGCGGTCAGCTTCGCGCAGAGCGAGCGTGGGCAGCGGATGATCCGCGAGGCCCGGCAGAAGTACGACACGCCGGAGAACCGGGCCAAGGCCAAGGACACCCTGTCTGGGCTGCGGGGCCGGCCCAAGCGCTGAGTTCAGGCGGTCGTGACCGCCTCGAGGGCAGTCAGAAACAGCGTCGTCTCCTGCTGTGTGCCGGCGTTGACCCGAAGCCAGCCCGCAAGCCCTTCCCCGCCCGAGACGTCGCGCACCAGCACCCCGCGCTGCAACAGCTGCTGCCACACCGTCCCCGGCGCGTCGAACGGTCCGAAGAGCAGGAAGTTCGCCTCCGTGGGGATGACGATCAGGCCCAGGGACCGGACCCCGTCGACCATTCTGTCCCGCTGGCGCTTGACCTCCTCGACGGTGCCCAGTAGCTGTGCGGTGTGGGCCAGCGCGACCCGCGCCGCGACCTGCGTCAGGGTCGACAGGTGGTAGGGCAGCCGGACCAGCCGCAGGGCGTCGACCACGGCTGCGGACGCGGCGAGGTAGCCCAGCCGTAGGCCCGCGCCGGCGAAGGCCTTGCTCATCGTCCGGGACACCAGCAACCTGGGGTGGCGCTCGAGCAGGGTGACCGCCGAAGGCTGCGAGGAGAACTCGGCGTACGCCTCATCCACCACGACCACACCGGCGCTGGCGGCGCAGAGCGCGTCGACGACCGCCAGCGAGGTCACGGTGCCCGTGGGGTTGTTGGGCGTGGTCAAAAAGGTCACGGCCGGCCGATGCCGCTCCACCGCCGCGCGCGCCGCCTCCACCGACAGGGTGAAGTCTGCCGCGCGCGGCACGCCCCGCCACCCGGTGTTCGTTCCGGCGGCGAGCAGCGGGTGCATGGAGTACGACGGCTCGAAGCCCAGCGCAATTCGGCCAGGGCCGCCGAACGCCTGGCAGACCTGCTGCAGCACCTCGTTGGAGCCGTTGGCGGCCCACACCTGCCCGGTGTCCAGCACCACGCCGGTACGCCGGGACAGGTACGTCGCGAGGTCGGTGCGCAGGGCGACCGCCTCCCGGTCGGGGTAGCGGTTGAGCGAACCTGCGGCCTGGCCCACGGCGCGCTGCAGGTCCGCGACAAGAGCGGGCGACGGCGCGAACGGGTTCTCGTTGACGTTGAGCTGGACGGCCTCGGGCAGCTGCGGCGCGCCGTAGGGTGACCTGCCGACGAGGTCGTCGCGGACCGGCAGCGACATGTCGACCCCGTGTCGACGCACGTCCGGGTCGTTCACGGGTGGCACGCCCCGTGCGGCCTCGTTCACGGGTGGCTCACCTCGCGCGGCCTCGCCCACGTCGGGCCCGCTCACGGCCGGGTGCGGATGGCCACGGCCTCGACGTGGGCCAGCAGGTCCTCGGCACCGCCGAGAGCGGTGACGTGCGGCGCGACGGCCGCGAGAGCCTCGGCGGTGTAGGAGACCAGCGACATCCGCCTGAGGAAGCTCTGGGCGGACAGCCCCGAGGAGAAGCGCGCAGTACCGCCGGTGGGAAGCACGTGGTTGGACCCGGCCAGGTAGTCGCCGAGGCTGACCGGCGTGTGGTTGCCCACGAACACCGCCCCGGCGTTGTGCACCCGGCGGGCCCGGTCCGCGGCGTCGAGGGTCACGACCTCCAGGTGCTCGGCGGCCCAGGCGTCCACGACCTCCAGGCCGTGGTCGAGGTCCTCCACCAGCACGTGCGCGCTCTGGCCGGCAAAGGCGGCCTCCACCCGCTCACGGTGCCGGGCTGCCGGCACCTGCTTGCCCAGCTCCATGTCGACGGCGTCCAGGAGCTCGGGCGAAGGCGTGACCAGCAGGCACGCGGCCATCGGGTCGTGCTCGGCCTGCGCGACGAGGTCGGCCGCGACGTACGCCGGGATCGCGCTGTCGTCGGCCAGGATCGCGACCTCGGTGGGACCGGCCTCGGAGTCGATCCCGCAGCGGCCCTGCACGAGCCGCTTCGCCGCAGCCACGTAGACGTTGCCGGGCCCGGTGATGACGTCGACCGGGCGGCAGCCCGCCACCCCGAAGGCGAACATGGCCACAGCCTGCGCGCCGCCGACGGCGTAGACCTCCTCGACACCCAGCAGCGCGCACGCCGCGAGGATCACCGGATCGGGCAGGCCGCCGAACTCGTGCTTCGGCGGGCTGGCAACCGCCAGCGAACCCACGCCGGCGACCAGGGCGGGCACGGCGTTCATGACCACCGAGCTCGGGTAGGCGACGCGGCCGCCGGGGACGTAGAGCCCCACCCGGCCGACCGGCACCCACCGCTCGGTCACGGTGGCCCCCGCGGTGACCTGCACGACCTCGTCCGCGCGCAGCTGCGCCCGGCTCACGGTCTGCGCCCTGCTGATGCTCTCCTCGAGCGCGGCCCGCACGGCCGGGTCGAGCGCGCCGAGCGCCTCCTGCAGCGCGCGGGCCGGCACCCGCAGCTCGGTCAGGGCGACGCCGTCGAAGCGCTGGGTGGCCGCGCGGACGGCCTCCGCGCCACGCAACCGAACATCCTCGACAACGGGTCGGATCTGCTCCACGGCGACGTCGACGTCGAGCGCGGCGCGGGGTAGCAGGGGCAGCGGGTCGGCGTCACGGCGACCGCGCAGGTCGATGCGGGTCAGCACGACAGGTCTCCTCGACAGGCTCAGGCGGGAGATCACAGGCTACCGGGGCGGCCCTCGCCCGGCCCGGACGGGAGGGCGACAGCGCGACCGCCGCCGTACAGTCCTGCGGGTGCCCGGGCCGTTGCCGCTGTTCCCGCTCGGGATGGTGCTGTTCCCCGGTCTGGTGCTGCCGCTGCACGTGTTCGAGGAGCGCTACCAAGTCCTGGTGCGCGACCTGCTGGAGCTGCCGGAGGACGAGCGCCGGTTCGGCGTGGTCGCGATCCGCCAGGGCCGCGAGGTCGGCAGCGACGGCATCACCGCGCTGCACGAGATCGGCTGCACCGCACGCCTTCGCCAGGTCGAACAGCACGAGGACGGGCGCTACGACCTGGTCACCGTCGGCGCCGAGCGGTTCCGGCTGACGGCGCTGCACGACGACCGGCCCTACTTCACCGGGGACGTCGCATGGCTGCCGGACGCCGACGGTGACGCCGCCGAGGCCGGCCTGCTGGACGGCGCGGTGCGGGCGGCCTTTGCCGGGTACCTGCGGGCGCTGGCCAGGGCCAGCGGGCAGGAGGTCGAGGTGCCGGAGCTGCCGGGCCAGCCGCTGGTGCTCAGCCACCTGGTGGCCGCGACCATGCTGCTCGACCTGGACGACCGGCAGGACCTGCTCGCGCAACCCGACGGCCGGTCCCGGCTTCGGCGCGAGCTGACCCTGCTGCGCCGCGAAGGCGCGTTCCTGCAGGTGCTGACCGCCGCGCCGGCCCCTGAGCTGAGCCGGGTGTCGTACAGCCCGAACTAGTCGTCCTCGGGACGCAGCAGGGTGCGCAGCAGGAAGGCCACCAGCGCGCCCACCGGCCAGGCGACGACGGTCCACGCCGACCGGATCGCGATCGAGCCGTCCTTGGCCATCTTGCCCAGGTAGAGCTCCACGGTGCCGCGCGCCGACGGATCATGCAGCGCCGCGAGCGCTTCGTGCGAGCGCGGGCATACGCCGATGACGGCGGCGGTCTTGGCCGCGAGCAGTCCGCCGACGAGCAGGGCCAGGACCGTGAAGGGGCCGCTGCGGCGGGCGAACTGCCAGGCGAGCAGTCCCGAGAGCACGCCGACGACCAGGCCGATGACCAGGAAGTACCCGTCGGCGCCGATGAAGGCCTTGCCCTCCAGGCCCTGCGCCGCGGGGTCTCTGCCGGGCGTCAGGACGACCGTCAGCCTCGGCGCGACGGCGGACCAGAAAAGGCCGACCGGCGCGCCGAGCAGCACCATCGACGCCACCACCCCGGCGAAGGCCCGCAGGTCCTGCCGGGTCTGCTCGGACGGCCGGGTCACCGGTGTACGGCGCGGCGGAAGGCGACCGAGGCCAGCAGCAGGGACACGGCCGCGACGGCTGCGCAGACGAGCAGGTCCCGGGCGAGCAGAGCCCCGTCGAGGTGGCGGCCATAGGAGTCGGCCAGGGCATCGGTGGCGTAGGTGCTGGGCACGACGGCGCGCAGGAGGCGCAGGGCGGCGGGCAGCCGGTGCGCCGGGATGATCCCGAGGAACAAGATGGCCGACATGCCGAGCTGCCCGGCGACGGTGGCCAGCTCCGGCCGGGGCGCGAGCAGACCGAGCAGTGCGCCGAGCCCGGCGAGCGAGGCGCCCGCCAGCGGCAGCACGAGCAGCAGGATCCACAGGTGGCCGAGCGGCAGGCCGTACAGCAGCGAGCCGCCGATGGCTGTCAGCACGGCGCCGGGCACGGTGAACGTCGCGTACGACGCAGCGGTCCCCAGCACAACGGCCGCGCCCGGGACCGGCAGGGCGGCGTAGTGGTCGAGCGCACCGCTGCCCCGGAGCATGCCGAAGCGCTGGGCCAGCAGGTTCAGCGTCACGAAGGCCACGACGAGCACCGTGGAGCCGGCCACGACCTGCTGGCTGGTGGTGCGGCTGCCCTCGTCCACCACGCCGCGCAACAGCAGCAGGATGCCCACCGACTGCAGCGTGGCCACGAACAGCAACGGGCCGCGCGCTGCCTTGGCGCGGCTCACCTGGCCGCGGTAGACGGCCGCGAAGGCCGTGAGGGGCCCGGGAGCCGGCCCGAGGGGCACGACGGTCACGCGCGCTCCAGGTCGCTGTCCCGGCCGCCGAGGGCCAGGTAGACGTCCTCGAGCGTCGGGGTGGCCAGGGTGAAGTCGTCGAGCGCGGCGAGCGCGGGTCCGCTGGTCAACCGACCGAGCGCCTCGCGGGCGTCCGCGGCCGGTAGCCGCACGTGCCACCGCCGGCCGGTCACCTCGGCGCGGGCCCGCAGCGCCGCCACCGCCGGTTCGTCGCACGGCGGGTCGGTGCGCCACACCAGGTCCAGGCGCACCTCGTCGCTGACCAACGCCTTCAGGCCGCCCGGCGTGTCGCAGGCGATGACCCGGCCGCGGTCCAGGACCGCGACCCGGTCCAGGACCGCCTCCGCCTCCAGGACGTTGTGGGTGACCAGCACCACCGTCGTACCGCTGGCCGCCTGACGCCGTCGCAGGGCCGCCCAGACGGCGCGCCGGGCAGCCGGATCCAGGCCGGTCGTCGGCTCGTCGAGCACCAGGAGCGGACGGTCCCCGACCAGAGCCGTGGCCACCTGCGCGAGCCTGCGCTGGCCGCCGGACAGCGTGGTCATCGCACGACCGGCGAGCTCGGCCAGGTCGAGCTCGTCCAGCAGGTCGGTCGCCGCGGCCCGGGCCGCCCGTCGACCGAGCCCGCGCAGCCGGCCGGTCGTCTCGACTGCCAGTTGGACCGGCAGCTCGACGAGCGCGGGCTCCTCCTGCGCTAGCCAGGCGACCAGGCGCCCGGCGTGGCGCACGTCGTGCCCGAGCAGCGTCACCCGTCCCGCGTCCGGAGCCAGCACCCCGACCAGCTGGCGTACCAGGGACGTCTTGCCGGCGCCGTTCGGCCCGAGCAGGCCGAACACCTCGCCCTGCTCGACGACCAGCGATACGTCGTCGGTCGCCAGCACGTCCGGGACGCCGCGCCGGCCGCGGTAACTTCGGGTGAGCCCGTCGATCCGGACGGCGGCGGTCAGCGCCGGCGCGGCAGCGGTCACCGTCACCGTGGGCTCCTGTGCTCGTGGACTCGCCCGCACGCGCGTGCGCTGGCATCAGGTTACGCCCGCCCGCGCACCCTTGCCTGCCGCGTACCCTTGCCTGCCGCGCTCCCGCGGCTGCACCCGCTCCGCGTCCCGGCCCGCCTCGCCGCGGAGGTCGGGATCCGCCCCGCCCGGTGCGACCTCGTGGGGCGCGACCCGACCCTCAACTGGTGTGGCGGATGCCGCTTCCTGGCCTCCCCGCCGCAGTCCCCTGAGCCGCCCGGCGGCTCGAGCGCCGGTCCGGCGACTACTGCCAGCTGCCGGCAGTCCGCCAGACCAGGATGTCCAGGATCCGCAGCCTGGTCAGCTCGGCGCCGGCGTCGGCGGCGGCCTCCTGCAACTCGCCGAACGCCTCGGCCTCAGCTCGGAGGTCCTCGCGCATCTGGCCGCACAGCAGGGCGATGAAGTCCTGCCAGGAGCGCTCGTAGCGCGAGATGACTCCCGGCGCGGTGTAGGCCTCGAAGATCCGCGAGTCGTAGATCGGCACCAGGTCGGGTCGCTTGCGGTGCAGCACCTTGCTGACGATCGTGCCGCGGACGCCGCGGCCCGCGTACCTCGGCTCGTCGAGGATCCCGAACAGGCCGGCGACGCACAGCACGTGGTCGTCGTCGGCGTCCTCGAGGGCCACCGCAGGCAGCTCGGCGACCGCCTCCAGCCACGGCATCATCTCGCGCAGCAGGCTGAACCGGCCGCCGTCGACGTGCACGCCCATCAGCGTCGGAGCCAGCAGGTCGCCATCGACCAGGGTCGCGCTGCCGTTGGTCTCCAACGTGTCGTACGCCGGATAGGACCATCCGTTGCGCACGTCCACGTAGTCCAGCAGCACGTCGTCGGGGTGCTCGACGAGCAGCGTGCCGGCGCACAGCTTCAGGGCGTCCATGGGGCCAGCCTGCCAGGGTCGGCCGGACGATGTCAGCCGCGCAGCATCGGGCGCGCAGTGTCGGCCGCGCAGTCACCCGGTGAGTGTCGGCCGGGCAGTGTCAGCCGGTCATCGGCAGGCAGCCCGGTCCGAGCAGCGCCTTGAGGTCGGCGAACAGCGAGGGGGTGGCGCTGACCCGCAGCCGGTCGTCCAGCCGCACCACGGTGGTCTTGCCGCCGTGGATCAGCTGCAGGTGAACCTCCGTGGTGCCGGGGTGGTGACCGAGCACCTCCTTGAAGCGCTCCACGACCGGCGGCGTGCAGCGGGTGGTCGCCAGGGACACCACGACCGGCCCGCGCGGACCGATGGACAGGTCCGGGATCATCACCTCGTTGGCGATGATCTTCGGAGCGTCCTCGCGCTTGTCCACCCGACCTCGTACGAGCACCACCGCGTCCTCGACCAGGTGCACCGCCGCAGCCTGGTAACTGGCGGGGAAGAACATCACCTCGATCGCGCCCTCAAGGTCCTCGAGCACCACGACCGCCCACGCGTTGCCCTGCTTGGTGACCTTGCGCGTAACGCTGGACAGGATGCCGCCGACCACCACGGTGTGGCCGTCCTCGCGCTCGGTCACCGCCGAGACCGAGCAGTCGACCGCGGCGGCGAGCACGTGCTCCACGCCGAACAGCGGGTGGTCGGAGACGTAGAGCCCGAGCATCTCGCGCTCGTAGGTCAGCAGGACCGCCTTCTCCCACTCCCCCACCGGGATGCGCACGTCGAACACCCCGCCCTCGAGCGGGTTGGCGGCCGGCTCGCCCATCGAGCCGAACAGGTCGAACTGGCCGATCGCTTCGGCCTTCTTGGTGTCCAGGCAGGCATCGATCGCCTCGGCGTGCACGTGCAGCAGGCCTTTGCGGGTGTGCCCCAAGGAGTCGAAGGCCCCGGCCTTGACGAGCGACTCGACAGTCTTTTTGTTGCAGGCGACCGCTTCCACCTTCTTGAGGTAGTCGGGGAAGTCACCGAACCGGCCCTTGCCCGTACGGGTCGACACGATGCTCGCGACGACGTTGGTGCCGACGTTGCGGATCGCGGACAGCCCGAACCGGATGTCGGTGCCGCGTGGGGTGAAGTCGCTGTCGGAGTCGTTGACGTCCGGCGGCAGGACCTTGATGCCCATCCGCCGGCACTCGGCGAGGTAGAGCGCGCTCTTGTCCTTGTCGTCCCGGACGGAGGTGAGCAGCGCGGCCATGTACTCAGCCGGGTAGTTGGCCTTGAGGTAGGCGGTCCAGAAGCTGACCAGGCCGTAGCCCGCGGTGTGCGCCCGGTTGAAGGCGTAGTCCGAGAACGGGACGAGGATGTCCCACAGCGTCTTGATGGCGGCGTCGGAGTAGCCGTTGGCCTTCATCCCGTCGGAGAAGGGGCCGTACTCCCTGTCCAGGATCTCCTTCTTCTTCTTGCCCATGGCCCGGCGCAGCAGGTCCGCGGCGCCCAGGGAGTAGCCCGCCAGCGTCTGGGCGATCGCCATGACCTGCTCCTGGTAGACGATCAACCCGTAGGTGTCGCCCAGGACCTCGGCCAGCGCAACGGCGAGCTCTGGGTGGATCGCCACCACCGGCTTGCGTCCCGTCTTGCGGTCGGCGTAGTCGTTGTGCGCGTTGGCGCCCATGGGCCCGGGCCGGTACAGCGCCCCCACCGCGGAGATGTGCTCGAACGTGGTCGGCACCATCGCCCTCAGCAGTGCGCGCATCCCGCTGCCCTCCATCTGGAAGACGCCGAGGGTGTCTCCGCGGGCGAGCAGGGCGTACGTCGGCTGATCGTCGAGGGTCAGCTCCTCGAGCACGACGCTCTCGCCCCGGTTGTGCGCTATGTGCAGCAGGCAGTCGTCCAGGACGGTGAGGTTGCGCAGGCCCAGGAAGTCCATCTTGAGCAGTCCGAGCGTCTCGCAGGCACCCATGTCGAACTGGGTGATGATCGCGCCGTCCTGCTCGCGCCGCATGATCGGTACGACGTCGAGCAGCGGCTCGCGGCAAAGGATGACGCCGGCGGCGTGCACGCCCCACTGGCGCTTGAGGCCCTCCAGGCCCAGCGCGGTGTCCACGACGGACTTGGTGTCGGCGTCGCTCTCGTACAGCGCGCGGAACTCGCCGGCCTCGCCGTACCTCTTGTGGGTCGGGTCGAAGATCCCCGCCAGCGGGATGTCCTTGCCCATCACCGGCGCCGGCATCGCCTTCGTGATTTTGTCGCCGGTGACGAACGGGTAGCCGAGCACCCGGGCGGAGTCCTTGACGGCCTGCTTGGCCTTGATCGTGCCGTAGGTGATGATCTGCGAGACGCGTTCCTCGCCGTACTTCTCGGTCGCGTAACGGATCATGTCACCGCGCCGGCGCTCGTCGAAGTCCAGGTCGATGTCGGGCATCGAGATGCGCTCGGGGTTCAAGAAGCGCTCGAACAGCAGCTTGTGCTCGATCGGGTCCAGCTCGGTGATCTTCAGCGAGTAGGCGACCAGGGAGCCCGCTGCCGAGCCGCGGCCCGGCCCCACGCGGATGCCGCTGTCCTTCGCATGCCGGCACAGGTCCGCCGTGACCAGGAAGTAGCCGGGAAAGCCCATCCCGCAGATAACGTCGACCTCGTAGTCGGCCTGGATTCGGTGCCCCTCGGGCACGCCGCCGGGGAAGCGCTCGCGCAGCCCGGTGTGGACCTGCTCGCGCAGCCAGGTCTGCTCGGTGTAGCCCTCGGGCACATCGACCCGCGGCATCAGGTCCGCGCCCTCGTTGAACGTCGTCTCGCAGCGCTCGGCGATGAGCAGCGTGTTGTCGCAGGCCTCGGGGACCTCCGACCACAGGGTGCGCATCTCCAGCGGGCTCTTGAGGTAGAAGTCCTGCGCGTCGAACTTGAACCGGCCAGGGTCGGCCATCGTCTTGCCCGACTGCACACACAGCAGCACCTCGTGGGCCCGCGCGTCCTGCTTGTGCGTGTAGTGCAGGTCGTTGGTCGCCACGAACGGCATGTCCAGGTCGCCGGCCAGGCGCATGAGGTCCTTCATCGGCCGGCGCTCGATCTCCAGGCCGTGGTCCATCAGCTCGCAGTAAAAGTTGTCCCGGCCGAAGATGTCCTGGAACTCCCCCGCCGAGCGCTTCGCGGCCTCGTAGTTGCCCATCCGCAGGTGGGTCTGGATCTCACCAGACGCGCACCCCGTCGTACCGATCATGTCGACGGCGTGCTCGGCGAGCAGCTCCTTGTCCATGCGCGGCTTGTAGTAGTACCCCTCCAGGCTCGCCAGGGAGGACAGCCGGAACAGCGCGTGCATGCCCTTCTGGCTGGTGCTGAGCATGGTCATGTGGGTGTACGCGCCGCCGCCGGACACGTCGTCCTGGCCGCCGGCGCCCCACTTGACCCGCGTCTTGTCAAACCGCGAGCCCGGAGCGAGGTAGGCCTCCGTGCCGATGATCGGCTTGATGCCGGCCGCCCGGGCCTTCTTCCAGAAGTCGTACGCCCCGAAGACGTTGCCGTGGTCGGTCATGGCCAGCGCGGGCATCTCGAGCTCAGCGGTCTTGGCGAACAGGTCGTCAAGCCGGGCCGCGCCGTCGAGCATGGAGTACTCGGTGTGCACGTGCAGGTGCACGAACGAGTCGGCCACGAACGTCAACTCCTCGGGGTACGCCAGGGCGATCAGCGTCGGTCCGAGGGGAAGCCGGGCCGTGCTGTGCGGGGTGGTGGGACTGCCTGCAGTGTTCCACGCAGGTCCGACAACGCCGGCGTACGACGCGCTGCCCCGGTCACGAGCTACCCTCGCCTCGTGGAGGTGGACGACGAGACGCTGGCGTTCGCGCAGTCGTTGTTCGAGCTGGCCCGCGAGGGCGATGCCGAGCGGCTGGCCGGCTACCTCGACCACGGGCTGAGCCCCGACCTGACCAACAGCAAGGGCGACTCGCTGCTGCTGCTCGCGGCCTACCACCAGCAGGCCGCCACCGTGGCCGCGCTGGTGAGCCGGGGCGCGGCACTGGACCGGGTCAACGACCGGGGCCAGACGCCGCTGACCGCCGCTGTCTTCCGCCAGGACGCCGAGGTCGTGTCGATGCTGCTGGCGGCCGGCGCCGACCCCGATGCGGGTGACCCGTCGGCCCGGGCGACCGCCGCCTTCTTCGGCCTGCCCGAGATGCTCGCCCTGCTCGAGCGCTAGCGCCACCGGGTACCCGCCGATCTTGGCCCTCTCGGGACACCAGATCGCAGGCATACCAGCCTGCCAGCCCTCGTGGGCCCCCACAGCGGGAAGACCGCGCACTCGGCCGGCAGCGGCCGTTTGTCGAGCGACCGTTGAGGCCGGCAGCTCCGGCGACCGCCGCGCGCTCGGTCAGCCCAGCGACTTGCGCATGCTCACGTGGTCGATGCCAGCCTCGACGTACACCGCGCCATACGCCGTGTAGCCGGCTCGCTCGTAGAACGCCTGGGCGCGGACCTGCGCGTGCAGCTGGACGGACAGCAGCCCCCGCGCCCGCGCCTGGGCCTCGAGGGCGGCGAGCACCGCAGCGCCGACCCCGCCGCCGCGCGCAGCCGACAGCACCGCCATCCGGCCGATCGTCCCGTCCGGGAGCAATCGTCCCGTACCGACGACAGTGCCGCCCAGGTCAGCAACCGCGTGGTCGCTGACCGCGTCGTACTCGTCGCGCTCGAGCTCTTCCGGCACGTCCTGTCCCAGCACGAACACCTCGTGCCGCAGCGCGTACGCCGCAGCCATGTCCTGCTCGTGGGCCATGCGGACAGCGGCCCGCTCCCCCGTCCGCCCAGGCGTCATGAGGCCTCCCGCACCCGTTCCAGGGCGAGCGCGAGGTCGTCGGCGTACGGGCTCTCGAAGGACACCCAGCGCCCGTCGTCGGGGTGGGCGAAGGACAGCCGCACGGCGTGCAGCCACTGCCGGGCCAGACCGAGCCGCTTGGACAGGGTCGGGTCGGCGCCGTACGTCACATCACCGACGCACGGGTGCTTCAGCGCGCTCATGTGCACCCGGATCTGGTGCGTGCGCCCGGTCTCCAGGTGGACCTCGAGCAGGGTGGCGTGTCGGAAGGCCTCGACCGTCTCGTAGTGCGTCACGCTGTCCCGACCGCCGCTGACGACGGCGAACTTGTACGCCGACGTCGGGTGCCGGTCGATCGGCGCGTCCACAGTGCCGGTCATCGGGTCGGGGTGGCCCTGCACGAGCGCGTGGTACCGCTTGTCGATCGTGCGCTCGCGGAACGCGTCCTTCAGCACGGTGTACGCACGCTCGCTCTTGGCCACCACCATCAGCCCGCTGGTGCCGACATCCAATCGGTGTACGACGCCCTGGCGCTCCTGCGCCCCGCTGGTGCTGACCCGGTGCCCGGCCGCGGCGAGCCCGCCGATCACCGTGGGGCCCTCCCAACCCGGGCTCGGGTGCGCAGCGACACCGACCGGCTTGTCGACCACGATGATGTCGTCGTCCTCGTGAACGACGCGCAGGCCCACCACGACCTCCGGCGTCCGGGCGGGAACCGCCTCCGGGCTCGGCAGGTCGACCTCAAGTGTCGCGCCGGCGAGCACCCGGTCGCTCTTGCCGCGCACCCGGCCGTCCAGGCTCGCGCCCCCGTGCGTGATGATCTCGACCGCACTCGTGCGGCTGAGCCCGAACAGCCGGGACAGGGCCGCGTCCAGCCGCAGCCCGTCGAGCCCCTCGGGAACAGGCAGGGAACGGCGCTCGGTCACGCCACCATCATCGCTGCCCCGAGCTGCGACGGGTGCCGTCGACCTCCAGCCCCCGCAGCGACAGCAGCACAGCCAGGACGGCCCCGACCGTGATCGCGCTGTCGGCGGCGTTGAACACGGCGAAGTGCGGGACGTGGATGAAGTCCACGACAGCGCCCCGGCCCGGGCCCGGCGCCCGTAGCAGGCGGTCGAGCAGGTTGCCCGCCGCCCCGCCGAGCAGCAGGCCGAGGGTCAGCGCCCAAGCGCTCGAGCGCAACCGCGACGCCGTCCGGATGATGACGACGACGACCGCCACCGCCACCAACGTGAACACCACGGTGGCGCCCTGCGCGAAGGAGAACGCCGCGCCGGAGTTGCGACTGACCTCCAGGGTCAACACCGGACCGAGCCGCAGGCCACCGACGCGGTGCTCCAGCCGGTCCACCACCAGCGTCTTGCTGACCACGTCGACGATGACCACCACGAGGGCAACGAAGGCGAGCAGGCCCGCGCGGCGTCGGGTCGGGGCGGCGGCGTGGCTCAGCGCCGCTCCTCGCGCTGCTTGCAGCTGACGCAGAGCGTCACTCTCGGAAAGGCCTGCAGGCGGGCCTTGGGGATCGCCGCCCCGCAGCTCTCGCACCGGCCGTACGTGCCCGCATCAAGCCGGGCCAGGGCGCGCTCAACCTGCTGCAGCAGGTCCCGGCTGTTGTTGGCCAGGGACATCTCGTGCTCGCGCTCGAAGGTCTTGGTCCCGGCGTCGGCATCGTCGCCCGGCCCGTCGTTGCTCCCGTCGCGCTGCATTTGCTCGCTCTGCGACTCTGCCTCGTTGATCTCACCCCGGAGCCCCTCGGCCTGCGTCTCGAGCTCGGCGCGTACGCCGGCGAGCTCGCCCTTCGTCCAGGCCTGGTTCCCCTCGGCTGTGCTCCCGGCCTGGTTCCCCTCGGGTGCGCTCGCGTCGGCTGCCCTCGGGGCCGGCGCCGGAGTGTGGAGCGAGCGCTTGGCTGGAGCCTTCGCCGCCGGGCCCGTCTTGGCCGGGCTCGTCTTGGCCGGGCCCACCTTGGCTGGAACCGTCTTGGCCGGGCTCGTCTTGGCCGGGCTCGTCTTGGCCGGGCTCGTCTTGGCCGGGCTCGTCTTGGCTGGGCTCGTCGTCGTGGAGCGCTTGGCCGCAGCTTTCGTGGGAGCGGAAGGTCGGCCCTTCGCTGGTGCGGCAGCCTTCTTCGTCGGTGCGGCAGCCTTCTTCGTCGGTGCGGCGGCCTTCTTGATCGCCGCGGCCCTTTTCGTCGGCGCCGGGCCCTTCTGTACCGGGGCCGCCGGCTTCTTCGTCGGCATCGCAGTCTCCCCGGTCGGTGTCGGAGCCTTCTTGTTCGCTGCGACCTTCGTCGGCGCCGGCTTCTTCGTCGGGGCCGCTGCCTTCTTCGTCGGGGCCGCAGGCGGGGTCGCCGGGCTGCCCTGGGCCTGCTCGGACTGACCGCTGCGCCCCAAGGCACGACGCAACCGGCCGCCGAGGCCGGTTCGCTCCGCTGCCATCACAAATCTCCTGTCGACGTGCTGGGAAGATCGCGAGCCGCGAGGATACGTGGCCAAGCTGACGGACACCCGCCCACCACGCCGGGGCGACCCGGCAGCACCAGCACAACAGCAGGATGGCGACTCGACGGCCCCTCACGTTGAGCGTGCTGGGGCGGCCGGTCGGGCGCGTCAGGCGCCGCCAGCCTGCTGTTGCGCTGGACCTGCAGGTCGCGCTGGCTGTCGCCACGGCCTCTACGGTGCCGCACGAGTAGCACCTACGCGGGAGTCGGCTCCGAGCCCACCATCGGATGCCACTACCCACGGCGCCGCCGACCGCGGATCGACTTGCCCGCGCGCAACCAGCGACCCGGTGGCTACTCGGGCCAGCGCCGCCGCGGAACCCCAGTCGCCTCGTCGGGCTGCACCGACAGCAGGGCTGCCGAGATCGGCTCCAGCCGCCAGTCGCCAGTCGGGCCCGAGCAGCCAGCAAACCAGTGGTGGCTCGAGCCCGCTCGGCTAGACTGGCCTGGTCGCGCTGACGGGGACGAGTAGCGCCGGACGCAGCCATGAGCGACCTGGGGACGGTGCGAGCCCAGGGGCCTGGTCGGTGTGAAGATCACCTCCCGAGCGGCACCGGCACGGACAGAGCGGGCGCGAACGACGCGCCAAGGAGGGTGGTACCGCGGTCCCGCGAGGGATCGTCCCTCCGTCGAGCATCAACGACGGAGGACCACGATGGACAAGCTCACCCCCGGAGTCGACCTGCCCGCCCTGGAGCACGAGGTGCTGGCCCGCTGGGACCGGACCCGCGTCTTCGAGCGGACCCTTGCCCAGACGGCGGGCGGTGAGCCGTGGGTCTTCTACGAGGGGCCGCCGACCGCCAACGGCAAGCCCGGCACCCACCACGTCGAGGCGCGCGTGTTCAAGGACCTGTTCCCGCGGTTCAAGACCATGCAGGGCCGGTACGTGCCGCGCAAGGCCGGCTGGGACTGCCACGGCCTACCGGTCGAGCTCGCCGTCGAGAAGGAGCTCGGCTTCGCCGGCAAGCCCGACATCGAGGCGTACGGCATCGCGGAGTTCAACGCCAAGTGCCGCGAGTCGGTCCAGCGGCACGTCGGTGAGTTCGAGCGCCTCACCAACCGCATGGGTTACTGGGTCGACATGGCGCAGGCCTACCGGACGATGGACGCGTCCTACGTCGAGAGCGTCTGGTGGTCGTTGAAGCAGATCTTCGACAAGGGGCTGCTGGTCGAGGACCACCGCGTCGCGCCGTACTGCCCGCGGTGCGGTACCGGCCTGTCGGACCACGAGGTGGCGCAGGGCTACCAGAGCGTGACTGACCCGAGCGTCTACGTGCGCTTCCCGGTGACCGCGGGGCCGCTGCAGGCCCTCGGCGCGGCCCTGCTCGTCTGGACCACGACACCGTGGACGCTGGTGTCCAACACGGCTGTCGCGGTCCACCCCACCACCACCTACGTCGCCGCGCGCGCCGGCGCGGAGGTGCTCGTCGTGGCCGAGCCCCTTCTGCACGTGCTCGGTGGAGACGTCGAGGTGCTCGAGCGCTTTCCCGGGAGCGCCCTCGAGCACACGAGCTACCAGCGGCCCTTCGACTGGGTCGAGATCCCCGGCGCGCACTACGTGGCCCTGGCCGACTACGTCACGGTCGACTCGGGCACCGGGCTGGTGCACCAATCGCCGGCGTTCGGCGCAGAGGACATGCAGGTCGCGCGGGCGTACGGCCTGCCGGTCGTCAACCCCGTCCGCAAGGACGGGACCTTCGAGCCGGACCTCCCGCTGGTCGGTGGCGTGTTCTTCAAGCAGGCCGACCGCGCCTTGGCCGACGATCTCGCTGCCCGCGGCCTGCTGTTCCGGGAGGCGCCGTACGACCACCCCTACCCGCACTGCTGGCGCTGCGACACGGCGTTGCTCTACTACGCGCTGCCGAGCTGGTACATCCGCACCACCGCGGTCAAGGGCCGGCTGCTCGAGGAGAACGACCGCACCGACTGGCACCCGGCGACCATCCAGCACGGCCGGTACGGCGATTGGCTGGACAACAACGTCGACTGGGCTCTGTCGCGGGACCGCTACTGGGGTACGCCACTGCCGATCTGGCGCTGCCCGGACGGACACCTCACCGTCGTCGGTTCGCTCGCCGAGCTGTCCGAGCTCTCCGGTCAGGACAGGACCGCCCTGGACCCGCACCGGCCGTACGTCGACGGTGTCCCGCTGCCGTGCCCCGTGCGGTCGCAGGACGGCGACCGAGCAACCTGCGGGCTGACCGCGCACCGGGTGAGCGCCGTCATCGACGGCTGGTACGACTCGGGCTCCATGCCCTTCGCCCAGGTCGGCTACCCGCACTCCGGGGTCGAGCCGGCGTACCCGGCGCAGTTCATCTGCGAGGCGATCGACCAGACGCGCGGCTGGTTCTACACGCTGATGGCTATCGGGACGCTGGTGTTCGACCGGTCGCCGTACGAGACGGTGCTGTGCCTGGGCCACATCCTGGACGCACAGGGCCGCAAGATGAGCAAGCACCTGGGCAACGTGCTGGACCCGTTCGAGCTGATGGAGCAGCACGGCGCCGACGCCCTGCGCTGGTACATGCTCTGCAGTGGCAGTGCCTGGTCGGCCCGTCGGGTGGGGCACGAGCAGGTCGAGGAGGTCGTCCGCAAGGTCCTGCTGACCTATTGGAACACCGCGGCCTTCCTCACCCTCTACGCCGACGCCAACGGCTGGGAGCCCGGGACCGAGCAGGCGCTGCGCGAGACCCTGACGGGCAAGGAGCCCACGCTGCTCGACCGCTGGGCACTGTCCAGGACGCACGCGACCGTCGATGAGGTCACGTCGGCGCTGGAGGACTTCGATTCCCTACGTGCCGGACGCCAGATCGCCCGGCTCGTCGACGATCTGTCCAACTTCTACGTCCGCAGCTCCCGTCGCCGCTTCTGGGACGGCGACCCGGCCGCGCTGGCCACCCTGTTCGAATGCCTACGGGTCCTGACGCTGCTCATGGCGCCGTTCACCCCGTTCCTCACCGACGCCGTGTGGACGGGTGTTGTCGCCGGCTCCCTCCCCGACGCGCGGGACTCGGTGCACCTCGCACCCTGGCCGACCCCGGACCCCCGACAGGTCGACCAGGCGCTGTCCGAGCAGGTCGCGCTCGTCCGACGCCTGGTCGACCTCGGCCGGCAGGCCCGAGCCGAGTCGCGGACCAAGACCCGGCAGCCGCTGGGCCGGGCCCTGGTCTCAGCGCAGGGTTGGACGGCGCTGCCCTCCGAGCTGCGCGCGCTGGTCGCCACCGAGCTCAACGTCGTGACCATGGAAGGCCTGGCCGGCGCCCTCGTCGAGGTGACGGCCAAGGCGAACTTCCGCCTGCTCGGTCGACGGTTCGGCAAGGGCGTGCAGGCGCTTGCCACCGCGGTCGCTGCGGCGGACGCTGCCGCTCTCGCCGAAGCGCTGCGTACGGGCTCAGGCAGTGTCGTGGTCGACGGCGAGCTCGTGCCGCTGTCCCCGGAGGAGGTCGTGGTGACCGAGACACCCCGCAGCGGCTGGGCAGTGGCCAGCGCAGCCGGCGACACCGTTGCCCTGGACCTGGAGATCACGCCCCCGTTGCGCCGGGCCGGGCTGCTGCGAGACGTCGTACGCCTCGTACAGGAGGCCCGCAAGGGGACGGGCCTGGACGTCAGCGACCGCATCGAGCTGTGGTGGTCGGCCGACGGCGAGCTCGCTCAGGCACTGCTCGACGGCGCGCACAGCCTGGCGGCCGAGGTACTGGCGGTGACCGTGGAGCAGGGCCGACCGACCGCACCCCTGCTGCGGCACAGCGATGACGAGCTGGGTCTGGCCTTCTGGCTGCGCGTCGCCGGTGGGTGAGCGCCGGAGGCGCGCACCCGAGCGGCGGCAGCGCTAGGGCCGGCAGACGCCGCACGCCTCGTAGCCCTGGCCGGTGGCCTCGCTCCGGCTGAGCTCGGACGCCCCGGGTACTCCCCGCACGTAGCGACACTCGGGGGTGTGGAACTTGCCTCGGTCCGGGATCACGATGACAGCCGGCCCCTCGTCCGCGTCCTCGGGCGCCGGGGTGCCCGCGGGCTCGGAGGTGCGCCCGACCGCGGCCCTGCTCGCCGGGTTCGGCTGCGACGTACCCGAGGTGGTCGGGATGCGCACGGACGCGCCCGCTCTGGCCCGCGCCGGAGCCTTGGCTGCACCACTGGCCGCCGGCTCCGCAATCGTCCCTGCCGCGACCCCTGCCGCGGCTGCCGCCCGCGCAGGAGCCTTAGCCACAGGGCGCGCCCCCGCTGCCGGCGCCTTGCGAGCAGGGCGCTCGACAAGAACCGGGACCGGCTCGACGACCGGTACGTCCGCGGCGTCCAGGTCGTCGTACTCGTCGTCGTCGTACTCGTCGTCCTGGTCGGCCGCGTTGTGGGCGGCCGGCTCACGCTCCTCGGGCTCCTGCTCCGGCGGCTGGGCCTGGTCGTCCTCGTCGTCGTCGTAGTACGCGTCCTCGAGCGCCTCATCCGGGCGGCAGACGCCGCAGGCGGTGAAGCCCTCATCGCGGGCGTCCCGGACGTCGAGCTCCTCGACGTCCTTGCCCGACACGTAGCGGCAGCCATCGACGTGGTAGCGCGGCCGGCCGGGTACGACAAGCACGTAGCCGGCGAGGTCGTCGTCCTCGGGCAGCTCGTCCGCGTCGGGCAGCTCGTCCGCCTCGGGCGCCTCGGGCTCGGCGGGAGCGATCGCGACGCTGCCAGGCGCGGGCTCCTGGCGACGAGGGGAACGGCTCGAGCCCGCAGGCAGCACCGCGGTCACCGGTGCCACGTCGCCGTCCGCGGCACCACCGGGCTTGAAACCCTTTGCGGCTGGGGCGGTCTCGGCCGGCGCACCGGTACGGCGCCGCTGCAGGATCCCGACCAGCAGGAAGATGCCGGACGCGAGACTCACCACGATGGAGGCATAGACATAGTTCAGCTCGGGCGACACCACCCCGATCACGAGCAGCACGAGGGCGACGAGGACGAGTGCCCCGCTGATGACGATCACGTGAGGGTCCTCCCAGAGACGGGCTGCAGCCGAGCGTCGGCATCCTAGCCGCGGTGCCACGCGCCCGGAGGGCTGCGCCGCGCCGTGGGCCGGCCGGTCCGCCGGGGACCAAGGCCTGCCCGAGGGCTACGGCTCAGGTGACTCCGCTTGGTCCACCGGGTGTGTCGAGGTGAACGGACCGAGTGGCTGAGGAGCGGCCGACGGCTCGGGCGCGTCGTCGAGCGGGGTAGCCGACGCCGGGTCCGCGGCCGCGACCGCGCTCGCCGTGCTGCCACCGTCCAGATCGCGCAGCCGGGACTCGAGGTAGGCCCTGAGCCGCTGCCGGTACTCCCGCTCGAACGCGCGCATCTGCTCGATGCGCGTCTCCAGCTCCCGCTCCCGGCCGGTCAGGGCGCCGAGGGCTGCTGACGTCCGCTCGTCGACCTGTTCGTCGAGCTCTGTCGCACGCTGACGGGCCTCCTCCAGGAGCTCCTCGGCCTCGGTACGGGCGTCGGCGAGCTCGCTCTCGGCCTGCGATCGCGCCAGCGACAGCGTGGCCTCGGCCTCCTCGCGGGCCTCGGCGATGGCCTGGTCCGCGGTGCGCTGAGCCATCACCAGCGTGCGCAGGGCGGCGTCCTGGGACTCACCGGCGGCAGGTGCGGGGGTCTCCGGGACCTCGGCCTCCCGGCTGGTGGTCTCCAGGCCGGTGGTCTCCGGAGCCGTCGCCGCCGGCGGGGTCACCGCGTCCGCCGGTGCCGCGGTCACCGGCCGCGCGTCGCTGCCGAGCTCGCGCTGGAGGGCGGCCTTCTCGGTCAACAGCCGGGTCAGCTCGCCCTCGACCTCGTCGAGGAACGCATCGACCTCGTCCATGGCATAGCCACGGAAGGCCTTGTCGAACAGCTTATTCGCGACGTCAGAGGGCTTCAGAGGCACGTTTCACATCCGGTCAGGGGTTGGCAACGCGAAGGGGACCGACGACGTAGTTCATCAAGATGTTGACGATCACGAACAGTACGAGGAAGGCCAAGTCGACCGAGACGTTGCCCAGGCGCAGCGGGGGGATCACCCGGCGCAGGGTCCGCAGGGGCGGGTCGGTGACCGTGTAGCACAGCTCGAGGGCGATCGCGACCGCCCCAGCCGGGCGGAAGCTGCGGGCGAGCTGGAAGACGTACTCCATGATCACCCGGAAGATGAGCAGCAGCAGGAAGACCAGCAGGGCGAAGTACACGACGCTGGCGACGACGGCCACGATCACGATCGGGTGGGCTCCTGCGCTGTGTGGTGGGCGGTCAGGACTGGTTGAAGAAACCGCCCTCGGCGATGCGCGCCTTGTCCTCAGCAGTGACCTCGACGTGCTCGGGCGAGAGCAGGAAGACCTTGTTGGTGACCCGCTCGATGCTGCCGCGCAGACCGAAGATCAGACCGGCCGCGAAGTCGACGAGGCGCTTGGCGTCGACGTCGTCCATCTCGGTGAGGTTCATGATCACGGGAGTCCCTGCCCGGAAGTTCTCACCGATCGTACGGGCCTCGTTGTAGGTGCGGGGGTGCAGCGTGGTGATGCGGTAGCCGTCGTCGTAGGCCGGGACGGCAGCCGGCGACCGGCTCATGTCCAGGGCCACGGCACCACGAGCCCGGGGTGGGTCGTCCTGCGGGCGCCGCGCCGCGACGCGGGGCTGGTCGGGTCCCGCGGGGGCAGAGGCGTAGCGCCGCCCCTGCTGCTCGTAGCCCTGGTCGGGGTAGTCGTCGGAGAACTGCTCGTGCTCGTCGTCCTCGACCAGACCGAGGTAGAGGCCCAACTTGCGCATGGCGCCTGGCATGTCGGGCTCCTTGCGATGGGTGCGTTCAGGTCCCAGCGAGACTACCGGAGGACGGGGGGCCGATGGCCGAACAACGCCGTGCCGACACGCACGTGCGTCGCTCCGGCGGCGACGGCGGCTTCCAGGTCACCACTCATGCCGGCACTGATCATCTGCGCCCCGGGGTGGTCGGCACGCACTGCCGCGGCGACCTCAGCGAGCCGGCCGAAGGCGACTCGAGGCTCGGCGCCGAGCGGCGCGACGGCCATCACGCCCGCTAGGTGCAGCCCCTCGGCCGCCGCCGCGGCGGCGGCCAGAGCCGGGACACCGGCGCTGGTTGCTCCTGCTCGTCGAGGGTCGTCGTCCAGGCTCACCTGCACCAGCACCTGCAGGGTGCGGCCGGCCCGGCGCGCCCCGTCGGCGAGCGCATCGACCAGCGCCAGCCGGTCCAGGGAGTGCACGACGTCGGCGTACGCCGCGACGCTCCTGGCCTTGTTGGTCTGCACCCCGCCGACGAAGTGCCAGCACACCCCGGTCACCTCGGCGGCCTTGGCGCGCGCGTCGGAGTCCCGGTTCTCCCCGAAGTCGCGCACGCCGAGCCCGCAAAGGACCTCGACGTCGGTGGTCGGCCAGGTCTTGCTGACCGCGATGAGCACCACCTCGCGTCCGGTGGCCGCGAGCCGCCGGCGTACGGCGGACAGGTTGGCCTGGAGCTCCTCGGCGCGGGTCACAGCGTGGATCACCGCAGGATGACCAGGCCGGCGTGCCGCCCCGTACGGCCGTCCCGGCGGTGGCTGTAGAAGCGCTGCGGCTGCTCCAGGGTGCAGCCGCCGACCGCCGAAGCTGCGCCGACCCCGGCCCTGTCCAGGAGCTGGAGTGCGCCGGCGGTCAAGTCGGCCGACGGGGTGTCCTGACGCGTACGGGCGGCGGTGCCCGGGACGGCAGCCTCGACCTGCTCGACGACCTGCTGCGGCAGCTCGTAGCAGCGGCCGCAGACGGCCGGACCGATCACGGCCGTCGTGTGGGCGGGCCGGGCCCCGTGCTCGGCCATCACGCGCAGGACCTCCTGGAGCACACCGGTTACCAGGCCTTGCCGACCGGCATGCGCAGCGGCGATGACCCCCGCCCGCGGATCGGCCAGCAGCACCGGCAGGCAGTCGGCGGCCAGTACGGCCAGCCCCACGCCCTTCGACCGGGTGACGAGGCCGTCGACCCCGTGCACACCTGCGGCCTGGGCCAGGGGGGTGGGGCGCCCGACGACGGCGACGCCATTGCCGTGGGGCTGCGCCATGTAGGCGACGTCGTGCGCGGACAGCCCCAGCGCCTCGGCCAGCAGTTCGCGGTTGGCCGACACGTGCTGCCCGTCGTCCCCGACGTGGTGGGCGAGGTCGAGCGCGTCCCAGGGCCCCCTGCTCGTGCCACCCGAGCGCGTGGTGAACACCCCGCTGGCGGGTGCGGGCAGGGCGGCGTCGAGCAGGTCGAGCACGCGCCTACTTCAGGAAGTCGGGCACGTCGAGGTCGTCCTCGAACACCACCGGGCGCCGGCCCGGGCGCTGCGGCTCGGCCGGCGGGGCGTACCGGGGCTGCTGGGGCTGCGGCTGGGGCGGCGGCGGCGGCTGCTGCGGCTGCTGGGGCGGCCGGCCCGCGGGGTCCTGGCGCGCGGGGTCCTGGCGCGCGGGGTCCTGGCGGGGCCCCGGGGCGTCCTGGCGCGGCCCGCGGTCCGGCTGCGCCGGCCGGTCCTGGGCCCCTGGCCGGTCCTGGAACGTGAGCCGCTCGGGCGAGGGGCGGTCCGGTCGCTGCGGCGCCTGCTCGCGCGCGACGGGAGCCGGCTGCCGACGGGGCGGCTCGAAGCGGTGCTGCGGGGTCGGTACCCCGGCGTCGAAGCCGGCGGCGATCACGGTTACCCGCACCTCGTCCCCGAGCGCGTCGTCGATCACGGCGCCGAAGATGATGTTCGCGTCCTGGTGAGCCGCGTCGGACACCAGCTGGGCCGCCTCGTTGATCTCGAACAGACCCAGGTCGCTGCCACCGGAGATGCTCAGCAGGACGCCGTGCGCCCCGTCCATGCTGGCCTCCAGCAGGGGGCTGGCGATAGCCATCTCCGCGGCCACGACGGCCCGGTCGTCGCCCCGGGCGCTGCCGATCCCCATCAGTGCCGAGCCGGCGCCGCGCATGATGGACTTGACGTCGGCGAAGTCCAGGTTGATCAGGCCGGGGGTGGTGATCAGGTCGGTGATGCCCTGCACACCGGACAGCAGGACCTGGTCCGCGCTCTTGAAGGCGTCCATGACGCTGACCTGCTTGTCGCTGATCGACAGCAGCCGGTCGTTCGGGATGACGATGAGGGTGTCGACCTCGGAGCGCAGCGACTCGATGCCCTCCTCAGCCTGGGCCGCCCGACGGCGGCCCTCGAAGGAGAACGGCCGGGTCACGACACCGATCGTCAGCGCCCCGAGTGAACGCGCGACGCTGGCCACCACGGGCGCACCGCCGGTCCCGGTGCCGCCGCCTTCGCCGGCCGTGACGAAGACCATGTCGGCGCCCTTGAGGACCTCCTCGATCTCGTCCCGATGGTCCTCGGCCGCCTGTCGCCCGACGTCGGGGGCGGCTCCCGCGCCGAGCCCCCGGGTGAGCTCCCGACCGACATCGAGCTTGACGTCGGCGTCGCTCATGAGCAGCGCCTGGGCGTCGGTGTTGATGGCGATGAACTCGACCCCCTTCAGCCCCACCTCGATCATCCGGTTGACGGCGTTGACTCCGCCGCCGCCGATGCCGACCACCTTGATGACGGCGAGGTAGTTCTGGGGAGCTGCCACGGTGTCGGGCCTTCCGGGTCGAGGTACGAGGCGGGTGCGGGTGCGCGGGTGCGTGCCGCGCGCGGGACGGCTTTGCTACAACTCTTGACCTCAGGTAGACGGTTGTGGTTGAGTGGAACCGTCGAGCAAGGCGCGACGGTACGGGTGCCGCCGCGTACGGGTCAACCTCCTGCCGGTCCTGGCCTCTCTGCACGCTCAGCGGCTGGCGTGCCGCTTTGCGGCGTACATGCGGCGATCTGCCTCGGCCAGCAGCGAGGCTGCGTCCGCCAGGCCCCGCGATGCGGCTGCGACCCCGATGCTGACCCCCACGTGGAGGTCGAGGCTTCCGACCTGGATCGGCGCGCGGACCGCCGCGTCGAGTCGGTCCACCAGAGCAACCAGACCGGCCTCCACGGCGCCCTCGACCAGGACCACGAACTCATCGCCGCCGAGGCGGGCCACGGTGTCGGAGGGGCGTACGGCGCTCTGCAGCCGCTCAGCGATGCCGCGCAGCACGGCGTCGCCGACCGCGTGACCGTGCCGGTCGTTGACGGCTTTGAAACCGTCCAGGTCCAGGAACAGCAGGCCGGTCGTCTCGCCGGTTCGGGCGTCGCGGGCGAGCACGGCGCGCAGCCGCTCCTCGAGCAGGGTGCGGTTGGCCAGCCCGGTCAACGGGTCGCGGACGGCCCGCTCGGCCAGACTGGCGGTCAGCGCCCGCAGGTCCTCCTCGGCCTGGCGACGCTCACTGATGTCCTGCGCGCTGACCGCGAACCAGGCCGGGCGCCCCGTCGCGTCCGGCACGACCGTGACGCCGTGCAGCACCCACAGGCCGCGGCCGTCGGGGCCGACGTAGCGCTGCTCGCTCTGGAAGTAGCGCTCGCGACCGCTCAGGAACTCGGCCAGCCGGATCTGCTCGCCCTCCTGGTCGTCCGGGTGCAGCAGGTCGGTGAAGGCCACCCCGACCAGGTCCTCGGGGGCCCGGCCGAGCAGGCCGGCATAGGTGGCGTTGGCGCGGACGTAGCGGCTGGACAGGTCCGCCAGCGCCAGACCGATCCGGGCCTGGTCGAAGAACAGCTCGAAGACGTCCGGGGTGGCCGACAGGGCAGCCATGGTGACGCGGGCCTGCTCTGCTCGCGCCCGGCTCGGCGTCCCCGGCTCGATGACGTGGCCCCCTCCTGCAACTGGCGTTCCTGCGGCGTCCATCCGTTCGACACCTCGTGCCCACTCGCCACGCGTCGCAACGCATCCGGGATCAGCGGCTGGTGACCGGGTCCTGCCCGCCGCGCAGGTGATCGGCGAATCCGCCGGCCGTCCGGCTCTCCCTCCGGGCGCTGGTGAGGACCGGGATGCGGCCAGTGGCGACCAGCCGGCGGGCCCGGGAGCGCAGCACGTCCACCAGCGCCTGGTCCTCGGCGAGGGCCAGCGGCGGCACTCCCCCCGCATCGACGTACGCGGCCGAGGACAGCGCGAGGTTCGCCCCGTGCACGTGCGGGTGCCCGTCGCCCGGCACGCCGTAGGAGGCGGCGAAGCGGCGCCGTGCAGCCGCCGGCTGCTCCGACCAGTCTGCGACCTCGACGGTGCCGGCGACGACCTCGGCGCCGGACCGGGCCAGCTCGAGCTGCACGGCCAGCCAGTCGGCGGGCACGGTGCTGTCGGCGTCGGTCGTCGCGAGCCACAGCCGGTCCAGGGGCCGCCCAGCCTCGCGGCGCAGGACCTCGGCGAACCCCGCTGCCCGGGCCAGGCCCACGTTTCGGGCGCGCACCTCGATCGACCCTGGCGCCCACATGCCACTGTCGTCCGCGCAGGCATCCAGCACGGGCACCACGTGCACCGCCAAGCCCTGCAGCGCCGGGTGCCGAAGCGCGACCCGCAGCGCGGCCAGGCACGCCGGCAGCAGCGCCTGCTCGTCGTGGACGGGGACGACGACGCCCACGGCAGCGATCACGGGAGCAGACCGGTACGACGGGCAACGCTCGCCGTGTCGTGCGAGAGCACATCGAGCAGCAGGTCCTGCTCCTCGGTACGGGACAGCCTCGGCCAGCGCCGCCCGAGCTCGATGTGCACCGCGTCCCCGCTCAACGGGTAGTCCGCGACCTCGTGCCGCCAGTGGCAGGCCACGACCGTGCCGCCCGGCGCGAGGTCGCGCTCGACGAGGTCGAGCAGGCGCTGCAGGTCACCGAGGTCGAGGTAGTAGGCGACCTCGGACAGCACGACCAGGTCGTAGGTCCCACCCGGCCAGTCCCGCGGCACCGACCCCTGGTGCAGCTCGACCTCGGCGGGCAGCCGTGCGCGGGCCGCCTCGAGAGCCACCCCGCTCGGGTCGATCCCGACGAGGTGGTGACACCGCTGGGCCAGAGCAGCGGTCAAGATGCCGATGCTGCAGCCGATCTCGAGGACGCGGTCGTACTCCGGCTCCGGGAGCACGGCCAGGGTGAGCGCGTACTTGCGCTGCTCGTACCACCGGGACGCAAACCCCCACGGGTCGGCGCCGTCGGCGTACATGCGGTCGAAGAACTCAGGTCCCAGGCTCACGCCCTCACCAGCCGGCCCGCTCGACGGCGAGCGAGCCCAGGTCGGCCAGGTCCCGCTCGGCGTGCGACTGACGCAGGTAGACCGGCAGGTCCGCAGCACGTTGGGCGTGGACCGCGTCCAGGCACAGTGGCTCGGCGCCGAGCGCTCGACCGACCCGGTCCAGCACCTCGGTCGCGCCCGCCTCCACCTGTGCCCTGACCCGCCGGGCACGCAGCTCGGCGCCCGAGCCGTGCGGCTCGGCGTCCACCTCCGCGGCCGCTGCCTGCAACACGGCGAGCATTCCCGTGACGACCGCGTCCACCGCGCCAAGGTGGGCCAGCGCGTGCGGTCCGAGCGGACGGCTGCGTGCGGCGCTCAGCAGCGTCCGGGCAGCCCCGACCGCCCCGCCGTACCAGCAGGCGGCGACCCCGACCCCACCGTGCCAGAACCCGGCCCGCTCCAGGTAGGCCCCGGGACCGCCCACCTCGCGGCCCTTCACTCCGCGCAGCTCGACCGTCTCCGCCGCGCTCGCGACCATCCCCACGGCCGACCAGGTACCGGGCAGCACCACGAGGTCGGCGACGTCGACTGCCATCAGCCGGCGCCCGTCCTCGGCATACACGGTGACCAGAGCTGCGTCCAGGAGCCCGGCGCCGGAGCACCAGGCCTTGCGACCGGACAGCCGCCAGCCCCCGCCCGTCCGCTCCGCCTGCACCCGGGCAGCCAGGGGTTCCGCGGCCCACACCCCCCACAGCCCCGGGGCCGCGGCCACCCCGAGCTCGGCCAGGATCGCGACCGCGTCGGTGTGCGCCTCGGCGAGCCGGGCCAGTGAGAGGTCCTCGGCGGCAAGCTCGGCCAGGGCGTGCCAGCGGGCCCACGTGGCGCCGGCTGCGGGCAGGGGCAGGTCCAGGCCGCCGCCGGCGTACAGCTCGCGCAGGGCAGGGCCGATGGTGCTGCTGGTGAGCGGCGCCCTGTGCGGGTGTCGTGTCGCGAGCGGCTGGGCGGTCATCCCTGCGCGGTACCCGCTCTTGGGGACGTGACGCGAGCCGAGCCGCGCGCGCTGCCACCCGGTCGGGCTACGGGGGCCGGGCATGCGGCGGGGGGTCCAGCGGCGACGGTCAGCGGCGGGGTTTAGCGGCACCGCTCAGACGGCACAGCTCAGCGGGCGGGGCTCAGCGGCGGGTCGCCACCCCGGGCGCGCTCACGTCGTCCACCCGGCCGGGCATCTTGAGCAGCGCAAGGGTCTCGGCCACCTTCTGGGCTACCCCGCCCGCGCCTCCCCAGACGATCTGCCGACCGTCGCGCAGGACGAGCACGACCTGCTCGGGTGTGGCCGCCGTGACCCGCATCAGCTGACGGCTCAGCGCCGGCGGAAGCTCGTGCAGAACGGCCAGCGCGGCCACTGTCGCGGGGTCGGCGGCACCGGGACGTGCGACGTCGAGGCGCACGACGCCACGTGGCAGCGACCGCTCGGTGGCGAAGACCAGGCCGGTGCCGTCCAGCAGGCGCACCTGCCCAGCCTGCACCACCCCGGCGTACGGCGTCCGCTCGAACAGGTGCACCCGCAGGACGTGCGGCCAGCCGCGGGTCACCGTGACCGAGGCGACCGGTGGCAGGCGGCGCAGCCGGGCGGACACCGCAGCCAGGTCGACCCGCGCCAGGGGACGGCCGTCGACCGGGCCCACGGCCGCCAGCACCTGCGCCTGGCTCACCCGCCCCTGGCCGCTGACCTGCACCCGCTGGACGGCGAGCCAGGACGACGCGAGCAGGAGCCAGGCCAGCGCGCCGGCCACGGCCGTGGCGCCGGTCCCGTACGCGATGCGACGCAGGACGGTCCCTCGGCGGTCCCGTCGGGAGGCTGCGGCGCGGGCCGCCAGCTTCGGGCCGGCCGGGACGACCGGCCGACGCGTCGGGGCCGTCACGGGGACTGCTCGGCCAGCAGCCGCAGGACCTCGGGACCGATGAGCGTGACATCACCGGCGCCGAGGGTGACGACCAGGTCGCCGCTCCTGGACCGGCGGGCCACCTCGTCCGGCACGGCGCTCCAGGACGGCGCGTAGACGACCTGCTCGGCAGGCAGCGGCACGGCGGCGGACACCAGCGCCCCCGAGACGCCGGGCACCGGGTCCTCCCGGGCGCCGTAGACGTCCATGACGACCACCTCGTCGGCAAGTCCGAGCGCCTGACCGAAGGCGTCGGCGAAGGCGGCCGTCCGGCTGTACATGTGCGGTTGGAACACCACGATGAGCCGGCCCTCGCCCGTCATGCTGCGGGCAGCGACCAGCTGCGCGCGCACCTCCGTGGGGTGGTGGGCGTAGTCGTCGTACACCCGGATTCCGCCGGCCGAGCCCTTGAGCTCCATCCGCCGGCGTACGCCGATGAAGCTGCCCAGGCCCTCGACCAGCGGGCCCACCGGCAGCCCAAGACCGAGGCCGGCCAGCAGGGCCGCGGCGCTGTTGCGGGCGTGGTGCACACCGGGCACCGGGATGACGACCTCGCCCAGCCGTCGGCCGTGCAGCACGGCCTGCCAGCGCGAGGTCGCCCCGTCGGTGGTCAGGGCGTCCATCCGCAGGTCGGCGTCCTCGCTCGTGCCGTAGGTGCGCACGTCGAGCCCACTCTCGCGGGCGGTGGCGGCCAGGGCCAGTGAACCCGAGTCATCCGCGCACATGACCAGAAATCCCGCCGGGTCCACGGTGGCGACGAAGTCCCGGAAGGCCTGCTCGTAGGCCTGGGCCGAGCCGTAGTGGTCCAGGTGATCGGCCTCGACGTTGGTGACCACAGCCGCGTATGGCCGGTAGACCAGGAACGAGCCGTCGCTCTCGTCCGCCTCGACGACGAAGACCTCGCCGGTGCCGTGATGGGCGTTGCTGCCCGCCTCGTTGAGGTCGCCGCCGATCGCGAAGGACGGGTCGACCCCGCAGTGCTGTGCGGCGACCGTGAGCATGGAGGTGGTGGTCGTCTTGCCGTGCGTCCCGGCCACCGCGACCGCCCGCCGGCCGACGAGCAGCGTGGCCAGCGCCTCGGCCCGCAGCAGCACGCGCAGCCCCCTGTCCCGGGCCGCGACGACCTCGGGGTTGTCGGGCGCGATGGCGCTGGACACCACGACCGTGTCGGCGTCCTCGACCTGGTCGGCCGCGTGCCCGACGTGGACGGTCGCTCCGAGTGCCCGCAGCGCGGCCAGCGCGAGGGAGTCCTTGGCGTCGCTGCCCGATACGACGTGGCCGCGGGCCAGCAGGACCCTGGCGATCCCGCTCATGCCCGCGCCGCCGACACCGACCAGGTGTACGGCGCCCAGGTCGGCGGCGCCCTGGCGCGTCCCAGCTGCGGGAGTCGGGTCCGGGGTCATCCGCGCATCGCCTCGAGGACCAGGTCGGCGAGTGCCTCGTCGGCTGTTCGGTGCCCTAGAGCGCCTGCCACTGCGGCCATCTGGGTCAGCCTGCCGGGGTCCAGCAGGGCCGGGAGGACGACCTGCTCGACGTAGGTCGAGGTGAGCGACGCGTCCGCCACGAGGACACCACCGCCGGCGTCCACGACCGGCCGCGCATTCAGAGCCTGCTCGCCGTTGCCGATCGGCAGCGGGACGTAGAACGCCGGCAGCGCCACGGCCGCGAGCTCCGAGCAGGTCATCATCCCGGCCCGGCACAGGGCCAGATCGGCCGCGGCGTAGGCCAGGTCCATGCCGTCGACGTAGTCCAGCACGTGATGGGTCGCGGGGGCCTGCGGCCCCAGGGCCAGCCGGACGGCTTCGGCCTGCGCCGGGCCCGCGATGTGCAGGACCTGCACGCCCGCCTGCGCCAGAGCAGCCGCGGCGCCCGTGACGGCGCTGTTGATCCGGCGGGCGCCCTGCGACCCACCGGTGACCAGCAGCACAGGGCCGTCGCCGAGCCCGAGGGCCGTCCGAGCCCCCGGGCGGGCAGCGCGTCGGTCCAACGTCGAGATCGACTGCCGGAGCGGGACACCGAGCGAGCGGGCATGCGGCAGCCCGGTGCCGTCGACGGCGGTGGCGACGTACGGCGTCCGGCGGGCACCTACGCGGTTGGCCAGGCCCGCCTTGGCGTTGGCCTCGTGCACGACGTACGGCGTGCCGCGGCGCCAGGCAGCGAGGTAGGCCGGGAGCGCGACGTAGCCGCCGAAGCCGACGACGACGTCGGCCCCGACGCGGTCCAGGTGGCTGCGGGTGGCGCGCACCGCGCCCAGCAGGCGTCCTGGCACCCGGAGCAGGTCGACGGTGGGCCGGCGCGGCAGCGGCACCTTGGGCAGCACCGCGAGGTCGTAGCCGCGCGCCGGTACCAGCCGCGCCTCCAGGCCCTGCGCCGTACCGAGGGCTGTGATGCCGATGGCGGGGTCCCGGCGGCGCAGGGCGTCGGCCAGCGCGAGAGCCGGCTCCACGTGCCCTGCGGAGCCGCCACCGGCGAGCACGACGTGCACCGTCACCGACCCCGTGCGACGGGCCGTCGGGACGCACCGGTGGCGCTGCCGGCACGGCGCTGACCCGGGACCGGGCGGAGTACGGCGGTCGGACGGCGGTGGGGCAGCCGCGCCGCCACGGGAGCGGGAGCGCGCCTGCCCAGCAGGGCGAGCACCCGGTTGCGGCGCTGGGCGAGCGCGGCCGGGGCGCCCGGTTCGGCCCGCGCGAACGACAGCAGCATCCCGAGGGCGACCAGGGTCGGGATCAGGGCCGACCCGCCGTAGGAGATGAGCGGGAGTGGGATGCCGGTGATCGGCAGCACGCCCACGACGGCACCGATGTTGACCAGCGACTGCACGGCGAGCCACGCCGTGACACCGGTGGCCGCGAGCCGGGAGAACGGGTCGGTGGTGCGCTTGGCGATGCGCACGCCGCTGTAGACCAGGGTGCCGAACAGCGCCAGCACCGTGAGCGTGCCCAGCAGGCCGAGCTCCTCGCCGATGATGGCGAAGACGAAGTCGGTGTGGGCGTTCGGCAACCCGCCCTGCCACTTCTCCCGGCTGGCCCCGAGCCCGAGGCCGAGCCAGCCGCCGGAGGACAGCGCGTACAGGCCCTGGCAGGCCTGGAAGCCGTCGGCGAGGTGCTTGCCGCTGCCACAGGGGTCCAGGAAGCCCAGCAGACGGCGCAGCCGGTAGGTCTCGGTCACTGCGAGCACCCCGGCGAGCGCACCCACGGTCGCCACCAGCGTTCCGTAGTAGTGCCCCGGAGTGCCCACCACCCACAGCAGCGCCATCACGACCGACAGGACCACCATCGTGGTGCCCATGTCGGGTTCGAGCATCACCAGCGTGCCGAGCGCCCCGGCCACCGGCAGCAACGGCACGAACAGGTGCTTCCACTCCCGCAGCAGCTTGCGCTTGCGCACCAGCAGATCCGCTCCCCACAAGACCATGGCCAGCTTGGCCAGCTCGCTGGGTTGGATGTTGAAGCCGGCGACCAGCGGGATCGAGCGGGTGGCGCCGTCCTTGGCCGCACCGACGTGCCCGACGAGCACCAGCAGGAGCAGCCCGGCGCTGACCAACAGCAGCGGGGTGGCCACCGTCCGCCAGACCCGCACCGAGGTGCGGGACGCGAGCCACATCAGCGGCAACCCGAGCGCCACGGCGACGGACTGCTTGATGAAGTAGCTGTACGTCGACCGGCCCTGGGTCAGCGCCAGGACACTGGAGGACGACAGCACCATGACCAGGCCGATGGCGAGCAGCAGCCCGGTGCTGGCCAGCACCAGGTGGTAGGACGCCAGCGGCTTGTGCAGGACCGGGGTCCGCAGCGCGCCGACCCGGGCGTCCCCGGCGCTGCTGTCCCGGGCCCGCACGCCCAGACCGGTCACCACGGTCATGCCAGGGCCAGGACGCCGGCCGCGAACAGCTCGCCGCGCTCGGCGTAGTTGCGAAAGCAGTCCATCGATGCGGCGGCGGGTGCGAGCAGCACGGTGTCGCCCGGCTGGGCGAGCTGTCGGGCGGCACGGACGATCTCGGGCATGGCGCCAGTGTCGAGGCGGGCGACCTGCACGACGGGGACCTGCGGGGCGTGTCGTCGCAGTGCGTCGAGCAGGCGGGCGCGGTCTGTCCCCAGGAGCACCGCCGCGCGCAGTCGCGGTGCTGCCTGCCGGACGAGGTCGTCGACGACGGCGCCCTTGAGCAGACCGCCCGCGATCCAGACCACCGGCTCGTACGCCGCCAGGCTCGCAGCAGCGGCGTGCGGGTTGGTCGCCTTGCTGTCATCCACCCAGGACACCCCCTCGTGCACCCGGACCAGGGCGTTGCGGTGCGGGTCCGGGCAGAAGGCGCGCAGCCCGTCGCGGACCGCCTCGGCCGGGACGCCGTAGGACCGGGCCAGGGCGGCGGCGGCCAGGGCGTTGCTCACGTTGTGCGCGCCGGGCACCGTCAGGTCCGCCAGCGAGGCCAGCTCGCTCGCCTCTCCGGGCACGTCGGGGAAGGCGCGGTCCACCATCAGGTGCTCGACCAGCCCGAACTCGCCCGCGCGCGGGACGCGAAGGGTGAAGGTGACCCGCCGGCCCGCCGTGCGGCTGAGCATCGTGCGGCTCACCTCGTCGTCGGCGTTGCCGATGCTCCTCGCCCCGCCGAAGATGCGCCCCTTGTCCAGGGCGTAGGCCTGGAAGGACCCGTGCCAGTCGGTGTGGTCGTCGGCGACGTTGAGCAGGGCGCCCGCGTACGGCGCCAGGGTGCTGGACCAGTGCAGCTGGAAGCTCGACAGCTCGACCGCCAGCACGTCGTACGGCTCGAGGTGCAGCACCGCCTCGAGCAGCGGCAGGCCGACGTTGCCCGCGGCAACGGTGCGGTGGCCGGCGGCGCGCAGGACGGCCTCCAGCATGCGTACGGTCGTCGTCTTGCCGTTCGTGCCCGTGACCGCGAGCCACGGCGCGCCGCGCGGGCCGCGCAGTCGCCAGGCCAGCTCGACCTCGCCGATCACCTCGATGCCCCGCGCCGCGGCCGCGACCAGCAGCGGCGAGGTCGGCGCCCAACCGGGCGAGGTGACGACCTGGGCGAGCTCGTCGGGCAGTTCGTGCGAGATCGAGAAGCCCTGCTCCGCAAGCTGTTCCAGGGCCTCAGCCCGGGCATCGACCACTGTGACGGCGGCCCCGAGGTCGCGCAGGACGTGCGCGGCTGCAGCGCCCGAGACCCCCGCACCCGCCACGACGACCGGCGCCCCGGCGTACGTCGTCGCTCCGGTCAGGTCCGGGATCACCCGAGCGGGCCAGCGCTTAAGTACTCGGCGTAGAACACGCCCAGGCCGAACGCGACGGCCAGGCCGCCGATGATCCAGAAGCGGACTATGACGGTGTTCTCCACCCACCCGGCGAGCTCGAAGTGGTGGTGGATCGGGGCCATGTTGAAGACCCGTTTTCGGGTGGCCTTGAAGAAACCGATCTGGATGATGACCGACAGGGTCTCCACCACGAACAGGCCGCCGAGCACCACGAGCAGCAGCTCGGTCCGGGTGACGATGGCGATGCCCGCGAGCAGGCCACCGAGGGCGAGCGACCCCGTGTCACCCATGAAGATCTTGGCCGGTGAGGCGTTCCACCACAGGAAGCCGAAGCAGGCGCCCATCGCCGCGGCGGCCACCAGGGCGACGTCGAGCGGGTCACGGGCCGAGTAGCAGGAGTGCGTGGTCGCGCGGGTGCACGCGTTGCCGAACTGCCAGAACGCGATGACGACATAGCTGGCGAGCACCATGACCGACGTACCGGAGGCGAGCCCGTCCAGTCCGTCGGTCAGGTTGACGGCGTTGCTGGTGGCCGTCACGACGAGGTAGGCGAACACGACGAAACCGGCCGTCCCGAGCCCGATCGTGGCGTAGTCCCGGACGAAGGACACGTGCGTGGACGCCGGCGCCAGGCCGTGCGAGTTCTTGAACTGCAACGCCAGCACCGCGAAGCCCACTCCGGTGAGGAGCTGTCCGCCGAACTTGGCGGCCGCGTTCAACCCCAGGGAGCGCTGCATGCGGATCTTGATGAAGTCGTCGAGGAAGCCGACCAGGCCAAGGCTGGTCATGAGACCGAGCACCAGCAGCCCACTGGCCGTCGGCCCACGGCCCCGGGCGGTTGCGGTGAGCAGGTGGGCCACGAAGTAACCGAGCAGCGTTGCCAGGATGATGACGGTGCCGCCCATCGTCGGCGTACCCCGCTTGGTGGCGTGGCTGGCCGGGCCGTCCTCGCGGATCTCCTGGCCGTAGCCACGACGGCGGAACAGCTTCACCACGGCCGGGGTGCCCAGCAGGCTCACGACCAGCGCGACCAGGGCCGCGACGAGGACGGACTTCACGAGGGCCCAGCTGTCCCGAGCCCGCGCCGCAGACCCTCGAGCCCGGGCCCCGCGAGAAGGACGACGTCGGTCGTGGCGAGCTGCTCGCGCAGCAGGTCCACGGCCGCCTCGGCGTCGGGGACGTGTACGGACTCCTCACCCCAGGAGCCCTCGAGCACCGCGCCAGCGTGAATGGCCCCCGCGGCGGACCCCACGGCGACCAGGTGGGAGATGTCCAGGCGGACCAGGAAGCGGCCGAGGTCCATGTGGGCCAGGCGGTCCTGCCCGGCCATCGCCCCGAGGACGGCCCAGGTACGCCGCCGCTTGCCGTCGGAGCTGACGGCGAGCTCCTTGAGTCCGGCACGGGCCGACTCCGGCGTACTGGCCCCGATCCAATCGAGCACCGTCATGTCCGCACGCCCTGCATGGCGCGGAGCAGGACCTGCCGGTCGTCGAAGGGGGTGAGGACGCCGGCGATCTCCTGACCCGTCTCGTGCCCCTTGCCGGCCACCACGAGCGTGTCGCCGGGCCGGGCCGCGCGCACGGCCAGCTCGATCGCCGCAGCGCGGTCGGGCTCCACCAGGACGCCCGGGGTCCGCGCGGCCATCTCGGTGAGGATGGCCAGCGGGTCCTCGCCGCGCGGGTTGTCGCTGGTGAGCACGGCCAGGTCCGCGCCGCGCACGGCGGCGAGCCCCATCAGCGGGCGCTTGCCGCGGTCGCGGTCGCCTCCGCAGCCCAGCACGCACAGCACCCGCCCCGCCGTGATGGCGCGCATCGCCGCCAGCAGGGTGGTGACGGCGTCGGGCGTGTGGGCGTAGTCGACCAGAGCCGTGAACGGCTGGCCCGCGTCCACGCGCTCCATCCGCCCCGGGACGCCGGGCAGGGCCGCCACCCCGCGGACCGCGTCCGTGACCCCTGCTCCGGCGGTGATCAGCGCGCCCAATGCGGCGACGGCGTTGCCGACGTTGAAGCTTCCCGGCAGCTGCACCTCGGCACGCACGTCGACGGCGGGCCCCTGCAGCCGGAAGCTGCTGCCGTCCGGCACGGACTCCACCGCGGTGGCCCGCCAGTCGCCGCCCGCCCCGTAGGACGACAGCGCGATCCTCGGCGCGGCTAGCAGTCGCCGACCCGCCGCGTCATCGGCGTTCACCACGCCGCGCCTGCTCCGGGCGGGGGTGAACAGGGACGCCTTCGCCGCCTCGTACGCCGCCATGTCCGGGTGGAAGTCCAGGTGGTCCTGGGACAGGTTGGTGAAGACCGCCGTGTCGAAGCGGACCCCGTCGACCCGGCCCAGGGCGAGCGCGTGGCTGCTGACCTCCATCGCCACCGCCGTCGTGCCGCGCTCGCGCATCACGGCGAACAGCGCGTGCAGGTCGGTGGCCTCCGGCGTAGTGCGGACGCTGGGTACGGCCTGGTCGCCGATCCGCGTCACGATCGTGCCGAGCAGGGCCGTCGCGTGTCCCGCGGCACGCAACCCGGCCTCGAGCAGGAACGCCGTCGTCGTCTTGCCGTTGGTCCCGGTCACGCCCAGCACGGTCAGCGCCGCCGACGGGTCGTCGTGCACCCACGAGGCGACGGCGCCGAGGACCGCCCGAGGGTCCTGCGCCACCAGCACCGGGATGCCGTACGAAACACAGCGGGTCAGTCCGCCCGGATCGGTCAGCACGGCCGCAGCCCCCGCCGCCACCGCCTGCCCGGCGAAGTCGGCGCCGTGCGCGCTGGCCCCCGGCAGCGCGGCGTACAGGTCGCCGGGCCGGACCGCCCGGGAGTCGTGGGTGCAGCCGGTGACGACGACACCGAGCAGGTCCCGGTCGGACCACAGGCCCGCGACGGCGGTCAGCAGATCGGCGAGCCGGCGCCGCGCAGGAACGGCCGGCCGCAGGCCCTGCGGGGTCTCGGGCACGGGTGCCAGGCTACCGGGACTCAGCCGGCAGACAGGCGAAGCACCGGCGGCCTCGTGCCCGTCGGCGCGATCACCATGCTGCGCAGGGCGAAGCTCATGACGGATTCGAACACCGGCGCGGCGACCAGGCCACCGAAGTACCCGTGCTTCCCGGTCCCCTGCAGCACGACCGCCGTGACCAGGCGTGGCGCGTCGGCGGGGGCGAAGCCGACGAACGAGGACGTGTAGTTGCCGGCCTGGTAGCGCCCGTTCACGACCCGCTGCGCCGTGCCGGTCTTCCCGGCGACCCGGTAGCCGGGGATCGCGGCGAGCGGCGCCGTGCCCTGATCGGAGATGACCGCCTCGAGCATGCTCTGCAGCTGCGCCGCGATCGTGGGCGAGACGACCCGCCGGGACATCGGCGGCGCCGAGGGCGTCAGGTGCCCAGCGGCGTCGACCGTGCCCTTGACGATGGTCGGTGTGACGCGCACCCCGCCGTTGGCGACCGTCGCGTACACCGAGGCCATCTGCAGCGCGTTGACCGAGATCCCTTGTCCGATAGGGATGGTCGAGATCGACGTGCCGGACCAGTTCTGCGGTTCGGGGACGACACCGGCCTGCTCCGCGGGAAGGCCCACGCCGGTGAGCGAGCCGAAGCCGAAGTCGCGCAGCATCGCGTAGAGCCGCTCCTTGCCCAGCAGCTGGGCGACCTTGACCGTGCCGATGTTGCTCGACTTCGCCAGCACCCCGGTGAAGGTCAGGTGCTCCTCGCCGTGCACCTCCGCGTCGTGCAGGACGTGGTCGGCCACCTTGTACGTCGGGGGCACGTCGATCACCGTGTCCGGGGTGACGACGCCGGCCTGCAGCGCGGCGGCCGCGGTGATGACCTTGTTGACGCTGCCCGGTTCGTAGGTGTCCTGCACCGCGGGGTTGCGCAGCCACTCGGGTCTGGTGGTGCGGCGGTCATCGGGGTCGAAGGTCGGTGCCGTCGCCATTGCCAGGACCTGCCCGGTCCGCACGTCCATGGTGATCGCGGTGCCGTTGACCGCCCCGGTCGCCGTGACCTGCGCCGCCAGCTGCTGCTGGGCGTACCACTGCAGGTCGCGGTCGATGGTCAGCTGGACCGACCGGCCGGGCACCGGCTCGAGCACGTGGTCCTGACCGGTCGGGATCACCCGCATCTGCGGGTCGTACTCGGCGACGACCTTGCCGGGGACGCCGGCGAGCACCTGCTCCCAGCTGCGCTCGAGGCCCTCGACGCCCTTGCCGTCGTTGTCGGTGAACCCGATGAGGTTTGCGGCGACCGAGTGGCCCGGGTGGACCCGGTCGGTCTCGTCCTGCACGACGATGCCCGGCAGGCGCAGTGCGCTGACTGCGTCGCCGACCGGGACCTCGAGCTTGCGCGCCAGGTAGACGAACTGCCGGTTGCCCGTCAGCTTCCGGGCCAGCGACGCCGGATCCACGTGCAGCACTGCCGCGAGCGCGACGGCGATCTCGGCTTGGGTGCACGGGCTCAGGTGCCCGGGCTTGCATACCGCCTGCCCGATCTGCTTGGGGTCGGCGACCACGGTGCGCATCGCGACCGACTCCGCGAGGGCCGAGCCGGCGCGGTCCAGCACCTGCCCGCGTTCGGCGGGCAGCGGCAGCGTCTGGGTGCGCTGCGCCACGGCCTGACCGGCGTACGCCGCGGGCTGCAGCCCCTGCAGCTGCACGAGCCGCGCGGCCAGCAGAGCGAGCACGACCAGAATGGCGGCGAGGCCCCCGCGCAGGCGTACGCCCGGCAGGCCCATCGGTCGGCTGCGCCGGGTCCCGTTGCGGCGCGGCACCTTCCGCGGGCGGGTCGCCGGGTGCGCGGCCTGCCCGCCACGCTGCGCTCGGCCGGTCGGACGCCCGGGTCGGGAACCGGCGATGCGCGGCGCCGGGCGGCCCCCGCCGGCGGGTCGCTGCCCGGTGGGTCGCTGCTCGGTGGGTCGCTGCTCGGTGGGTCGCTGCTCGGTGGGCCGCTGGCCGGGGGGCCGCTGGCCGGTGGGTCGCTGCTCGGTGGGTCGCTGCGACGCGCCGGCGGGTGGGCGCGATGCGCCGGAGGGTGGGCGTCGGGGCGACCCGGGGCGGCGGTCCTCGCTCACCGGTGGCTGCCGGGGCTGCTGGTCGGGCCGGTCCTGGTCCCGGTCCCGGTCGTGGCCACTGCCCCGTGCCGGGAGCCGCCACCCTGCCGTGCGGCACTGCTCGGGGCGGCACTGCTCGGGGCGGCACTGCTCGGGGCGGCACTGCTCGGGGCCGTCGTCGCCCGCGTGGTCGCACGGGCGGACGCAGCAGTGGTCGGTAGCGCCTTGGGCGCTCCCGCCGGGGCGGTTGCTGGTGCAGCGGGCGCCGGTGCAGGCGGAGCGGGTGCGGCGGCAGCGGGTGCGCCCGGGGTCCCGAGCACGGCTCCGTCGGACAGTCGCAGGAACATCGGCGGACCTCCCGGCACCATGCCGAACGCAGTCGCCCGCTGGGACAGGGAGGTCGGCGCCTGCAGGGTCTGCACCTGGCGGCTCAGCACCTCCTCCCGGTCGTCGAGGACCTTGCCCTGCACGGTCAGGTCATGCAGCCGGAAGGCGCCCTGGGCCACCATCGTGTTGAGCATCAGCAGTCCGAGCAAGCCGCCGACCAGGAGCACGACCACGACGACGGCGAACGGCGCCCGGGCTGCGCTCGAACGGCGCTGCGGGACCAGGCGCAGGGCCCGGGGGCGTACGACCGGGGCCGGTGCGCGGAGGGCTCGCGCGGCGCTGCCGGAGGTCATGGCCGTGATGCTGCGGCCCGCTCGCGCACGGCCGCACGCAGGCGCACCGAAGCGGCCCGCGGGTTTTCGGTGATCTCGGCCTGCGTGGCCTGCTCCGAACCGCGCACGAGCAGCCGCAGCTCTGGCTGGGAACCCTCGGGGACGAACGGCAGGTCGACGGGCACCGCTGAGGTGGACCGGGCCAGCAGGGCCGATTTCACGATCTTGTCCTCCAGGGACTGATAGCTCAAGACGACGACCCGGCCGCCGACGGCGAGGGCGTCCAGGGCGACGGGAACGGCCCGGCGCAGGACCCCGAGCTCGTCGTTGACCTCGATCCGCAGGGCCTGGAAGGTCCGCTTGGCCGGGTGCCCCCCGGTGCGTCGGGTCGCCGCCGGGATGGCCGCGCGGACCAGCTCGGCCAGGCGGCTCGTGGTGGTCAGCGGAGCCACGGCACGCTCCCGCACGATCGCGTCGGCGATGCGGGAGGCGAACCGCTCGTCGCCGTACTGCTTGAGGATCATGGCAATCGCCCTGCCGTCGTAACCGTTCACCACGTCCGCGGCGGTTGGGCCACGGCTGGGGTCCATCCGCATGTCCAGCGGGGCATCCCTGGCGTAGGCGAAGCCGCGCTCGGTGTCGTCGAGCTGCAAAGAGCTGACGCCGAGGTCGAACAGCACGCCCTGCACGGTGGTGAGCCCGAGCTCCGCGAGCACTGCGGGCAACTCGTCGTAGACCGCGTGCACAAGCGTGACCCGTTCCCCGTACGACGCCAGGCGCCGGCCACTGCGGCGCAGCGCCTCGGGGTCGCGGTCCAGGCCGACGAGGCGCGCCGGGGTGCCGGCAAGCAGGGCCGCGGCGTGGCCGCCCATGCCCAGCGTGCAGTCCACGACCACGTCGTCCGGGCAAGTGAGGGCCGGGGCCAGCAAGGTCAGGCAGCGGGCGAGCAGCACCGGCACGTGGGCCGGGACGTCGGGTTCGCTCACGTCGCGCCGAGCAGCGCGAGGACGGCGAAGGCGACGAGCACACCGAGGGAGAGCACGAGCAGCTGCAGGCTCTGCCGCAGCTCGTCGCCGATGCCCTGCCCGGGTGGCCCCGGCGTGCGCTCGTCCATGTCTGACCCCGTGTGCTCATGACGCGTGTACTGCAAAGGACCCCCGCTCGCGTCCTGCTTCGTACTGCCAGGTCCCCGCCCGCTCCCCCGCCTGGCACCGGGGAAGGTGTGCCAGGAACGGAAGCGGTCGGGGACCTCGCAGCACGGCGGCTGCCGTGACTCGGGGTGGTGGTGGATGGCGTCGGCCGCGCCGATCACTGGATCCCGAAGCCACCCCCTTCGAACTGCTCGAGGGGAGCGGCATCCTGCTCCCGCTGGAGGGCCGCCCAGGCGGCGCCGTCCCAGATCTCGAGCCGGGTGTTGATCCCGGTCACCACGCAGTCCTTGGTCAGCCCGGCGTACTCGCGCAGCGGAGCCGGGAGGGTGACCCTGCCGGTCTTGTCGGGGACGTCGTCGAACGCCGAGGAGAACAGCCGGCGGTTGTAGTCGCGGGCCTGCCGGGTGTTGGGCAGGTCGTGCTGGAGCCGCTCGGCCTCGGCCCAGAAGTACGCCTGCTTGAACACGAAAAGGCAGCGGTCCGGCCCCTTGGTGATCACCACACCCCCCGCCAGCTCGTCCCGGAACTTGGCCGGCAGGAACAGCCGGCCCTTCTCGTCCAACTTGGGGGTGTGCGTGCCAAGGAACACGGCCCGCCTCCCCGTCGCGCTCGAAGCACGGTTGCTCCGATGTCCCCCACATTACCCCACCCGCCCCCACTGTCACGAGCCGGGGTGGGTCGCGCCGACCACGTCACGTGTGGAAGGCGCAGGTCACAGGGTTGGGACAGGGATCGGCACCGGCTGGGCGCCCAGGGTCGAAGGAGCCCCGCGGAAGGCAGTGGCGGGCGACGTGCACCTGTCAATCGAAGCGTGCGCGGGGCCTGCGTGGGGGGACGTGGAGCCCTGCGCGGCCGGGCGGCGCCGCGTGGCCGACGACGGCGCCGACCCGGAGCGGAACCGGGTCGCCGCCGGCCCCGTTCACCGTGCGTGCCGCGGCCGGTCCTTGGTGTCAGACTCGACCCGCCGGCCCGGGGCCCAGCTCGACGGGTCAGCCCGACGACCAGGAGGACCTCCACGGTGGTACGCCTTCCCCGCAGCCCGCACGAGCCGGCGCCGGCCGGCCTCCAGGACCTCCAGGAGTCGGCCGAGCGCATCAGCGCCAACATCGAGCGGGTCATCGAGGGCAAGCCCGATGTCGTGCGCCTCGCCCTGGTGGTTCTTCTGGCCGAGGGCCACCTGCTGATCGAAGACGTCCCCGGTGTGGGCAAGACGATGCTCGCCAAGGCGCTGGCGCGTTCGGTCGACTGCTCTGTAAGGCGGTTGCAGTTCACCCCCGACCTGCTGCCCTCGGACGTCACGGGGGTGAGCGTCTACAACCAGGACAGCCGGGAGTTCGAGTTCAAGCCGGGGGCGATCTTTGCCAACCTCGTCGTCGGGGACGAGATCAACCGGGCCTCGCCGAAGACGCAGTCGGCGTTGCTGGAGGCGATGGAGGAACGGCAGGTCACCGTCGACGGCACGTCCTACATCCTCGAGGCCCCCTTCATGGTCGTCGCCACCCAGAACCCGATCGAGATGGAGGGCACCTACCCGCTGCCGGAGGCCCAGCGCGACCGGTTCACCGCCCGGGTGTCCATGGGCTACCCCTCGGCCGACGCCGAGCTGGACATGCTCGACACGCACGGCGGTCCGGCTGCGCTGGACGACCTCGAGCCGGTGGTGGACGCCGCACAGGTGCGCAAGCTCATCGAGATCGTCCGGGGCGTGCACGTGTCCGACGAGGTCAAGAGGTACGTCGTCGAACTCGTGACCGCGACCCGCACCGCGCCAGAGCTGCGGCTGGGCGCGTCGCCGCGCGCCTCGCTGCAGCTCCTGCGGACCGCCCGCGCCCAGGCCGCCCTGCAGGGACGCGACTACGTACTGCCCGACGACGTGCAGGAGCTCGCGGTCCGGGTACTGGCCCACCGGTTGCTGCCCACCGCCGAGGCGCAGGTCTCCCGTCGTACCCCCGAGGCGGTCGTGACCGAGCTCGTCGGCCGGCTGCCGCTGCCCGGCGCCACCCCGGCGCGCGGCCGATGACCGCGCCTTTCCGGAGCCTGGCCGGACTCACCACCCGGGGCCGCTGCCTGCTCGCGGCCGGCCTGGCGCTCGGCGGGTGCGCGGTCCTGCTCGGTCAGCGCGACCTGCTCCGGGCGGCGATCTTCCTGCTCACCCTGCCGCTGGCCGCCGTGGCCCTGGTGGTGCGCACGCGCTACCGGCTGTCCTGCTCCCGCCTGCTCGACCCGCCGCGGGTGGAGGCCGGGCGGCCCTGCGTGGTACGCCTGCGGCTCGACAACGTCTCCCGGCTGCCCAGCGGCGTACTGCTCATGGAGGACGCCCTGCCGTACGTGCTCGGCGGTCGACCGCGGTTCGTCCTGGACAAGGTGGAGCCGCAAGGCGTGCGGGAGGTGAGCTACCCGGTGCGCTCGGACGTGCGGGGGCACTACCGGATCGGTCCCCTGTCGGTGCGGCTGACCGATCCGTTCGGGATGTGCGAGCTCACCCGGTCGTTCGCGACGACCGAGGACCTGGTGGTGACACCGTTCGTGACCCCGTTGCCGCCGGTCCGGCTCGGTGGCGACTGGGCCGGTGGAGGGGACGGCGCGGCTCGATCGGTCGCCTCCGCCGGCACCGACGACGCGGCGACCCGCGAGTACCGCCACGGCGACGACCTGCGCAAGGTGCACTGGCGCTCGACGGCGCGGGTCGGCGAGCTCATGGTCCGGCGGGAGGAGCAGCCCTTCCAGAGCCGTGCGACCCTGCTGCTGGACTCCCGCGGGGGGACGCACCGCGGCGACGGGCCGGCCTCCTCGTTCGAGTGGTCGGTCAGCGCCGTCGCCTCGATCGCCGTGGCCCTCGCGCGGGCCGGTTTCGGCCTGCGTCTGGTCGGCGACACCGGGCTCGACCTGGTCCCCGCGGGCATGGCGCACACCGAGGGGGTGCTGCTGGAGTCCCTGGCCGGTGTGCGGCCCAGCGCCGGGGCCACCCTGGAACCGGTGAACCAGCGGTTGCGTCGCACCGGTGTCGACGGCGTGCTCGTCGCCGTGCTCGGCCAGCTCGCCGCGGCGGACGCCGAGCGGCTCGCCCGGCTGCGGCACGGGACGGCGGCGTGCGTGGCCGTGCTCGTCGAGACCGAAACCTGGGCGCCGGGTGGCCACCGGGTCCGGGAGTCGACCCGGGCCGCGTACGACGCCTCGGCCCAGCTGCTCCTCGGCGCCGGCTGGCGGGTGCTGCGGGTCCCGCACGGCACGTCGCTGGCCTCGGTCTGGCCGCTGGCCGGCAACCGTGCCCCCGTCCTGCGCAACCCCGAACAGGTCCCGGTGTGAGCGCGCGGGAGCGGATGACGGTGGCCGCCGCCCTGGCCGTGCTGCTGGCGACCTCCGCTCTCGTCCCCATTTTCGACAGCCAGCAGTGGCTGCTGCGCGTGGCCGGCGCGGTGCTGGCGGTCGCGGTGATGGGGCTGGTGAGCCGCCGGTCCGGCGTACCCGCTGTCCTCCAACCGCTGCTGACCCTGCTGGCCCTGGTCGGCTACGTTTTCGAGGCCTTCACCAGCGCCACCCTCAGGTACGGGCTCGTGCCGACGGGGCACAGCCTGTCCGTCCTGTCCGCCCTGGTCGCCCAGGGCCGGCTCGACATCTCGCAGTACGGGCCACCCGTGCCCGTCGGCAACGGTCTGGTCCTGCTCGCCACCGCCGGGGTCGGCGCCATCGCCGTCGCGGTCGACCTGGTCGCGGTCGTGCTGGGACGCGCCGCGATCGCCGGGTTGCTGCTGCTCCTGCTGTTCGCGGTGCCGTCCGCCGTGCTGCCCGGCGGCCTGGGCGCGCTGCCGTTCTCCCTCGGTGCGGCGGGCTGGCTCGGCATGCTGCTGGTCGAGGGAGGGGAGCGCGTCGGGCAGTGGGGGGCGCCGCTTCGCACGCTGGCGCCCGGCGTCACCGCCCACCTGGAGGCCGACAGCAGCCTGGGCCGGGTGGGCCGGCGGATCGGTGTCGCCGCCGTCGGTATGGCCGTGATCGTCCCGGCCCTGCTGCCGGGGCTCGACCACCGCCTGGTAGGTGGCTCGGGCGAGGGCGACGGCTCCTCCGGCAGCGGGGACGGCCCCCGGACCGCTACGACCTACAACCCGATCACGACCCTGCGCGACCAGCTGCGGCTGCCGCAGCCGCGCCAGCTGCTGGTCTACACCACGACCGACCCGGAGCCGGACTACCTGCGGATGACCACGCTGGACCAGTACAGCGGGACCGGTTGGTCGGCCTCGAGCCTGCAGGTCGACCGCACCACCGGCAACGTCAACCGCGGGGTCCCGGCCTCGACCGGCGACACCGGCGGCCGGCACCGCGACCTGCGGATGACCCTCGGCATCGACACCCTGAAGGTCAGCTGGCTGCCCGTGCCCTTCGGCCCCAGGAAGATCTCGGTACGTGGCGCCTGGGTGTGGGACGGCGACAGCGAGACGGCCTTCTCCGCCACCCGCAGCACCCAAGGCCTCCCGTCGTATGAGGTCACCGCCAGCCGGGCACTGCCTGACCGCGCCGAGCTCGACGCCTCCTCCGGTCCCGTCCCGGACAGCATCTCCACGCGGTACGCCACCCCGGTCCAGGCCAGCGCGGCCGTGGTGAGGACGACCGACCGGATCACCGCAGGCGCGGCCGGCCCGTACGAGAAGGCCGTCGCGCTGCAGTCCTACTTCACCTCCGCCCGCAACGGCTTCGTCTACAGCCTCGACGCCACCACCGGCATCGGCGGCCCGGACCAGCTCGAGGCCTTCCTGACCAGCAAGCGCGGGTTCTGCGAGCAGTACGCCACCGCGATGGCGGCGATGCTGCGGATCGAGGGCATCCCCTCGCGGGTCGCTGTCGGCTTCACCCCCGGGCACCGCGCGGGCAACCAACGCGCGTACTCGGTGACCACCAGCGACGCGCATGCCTGGCCCGAGGCCTGGTTCGCCGGTGCGGGCTGGGTGCGCTTCGAGCCCACGCCGTTGACGGACCGGATCACCACTCCGGCCTACAGCAGGCCGACCGCGGCCACGCCGCCCGGCAGCACTGTCGTCCCCGCTCCCAGCGCGGCCGTGCCGCCCGGCCTCCGCAAGATCGCCTCCGACCGCGACCCCGACCTGCTGCTCACCCCGCAGGCCGGCAACCCGGCCGCCGCCCGCGCCCGGCGCCCCGGCCCGCTCCCCCCCGTCCGGGTGCTGCTGCTGGTGCTGGCCGCGGTGCTGCTCGTGCTCCCGGTGCTGCTGCACGCGCTGCGCCACCGGATGCGCTGGCGGAGTCCGACGGCCCTCACCGCCTGGGAGCAGGTCCAGCTCGATGCCGTCGACGTTGGTCACCGGTTTCGGGCCTGCGACAGCCCACGTACGGCAGCGGGCCGCCTGGCCGAGCCGCTGGAGCTGTCCGCGCCGGCCGAGGCGGCCCTCACCCGGATCGCCGGCTCGGCCGAGCGCGCTCGCTACGCCCTGACCGGCAGCGGGGCAGGACGGGACCCGGCTGCCGACGCCGCGCTCGTCCGCGCTGCCCTGCTGGCCGGTGCGACGGGGCCGGTGCGCTGGCGGGCCCGCCTGCTGCCTCCTTCCACGCTCAGCTGGGCCGGTACTGCCCTGGGGCGCACGACCGCCGACGTGCTGGACCGGGTCGACGAAGCGTTTGCCGTCCTCGGTCGTCTGGTTCGGCGCCGCCCCCGCGCTGTCTGAGGGTCACCGACCGCTCGAGCCCGCTCGGGGGTCTGGGCCGCGCTGGTGCTCTCGGGCCAGCCCCCGTGCTGGTGCTTTCGGGCCGGCGCCCGGGCTACCGGCCGCGCTCGTCCCAGCGGCGCTTCCAGCGCTCCTCGAGCCGGTCCCGGGCCGAGCCACGCTCCTTGGCGCGCTTGAGGGCACGGTCGGCGCCCCCGCCCCCGCCGGTGCTCCCGACCGAGCGCAGCGACGCCGAGGACGACCCGCCCCCCAGCCGCTTCCAGGCGGACAGGGCCAGGAGCAGGGCCGCGAGCATGACGACGAAGCCGACGACACTGATGATCGGCTGCTGTGCGGGCAGCCCCGCCACGAGCAGGACGAACCCGAGCCCGAGCAGGAACGCCGCGCGGCGCAAGCGCCGACGCATGTGCGTACGCAGGTCGGTCGACCGGACCGTCGAAGCGAACTTGGGGTCCTCGGCGTACAGCGCTCGCTCGATCTGGTCGAGTAGGCGCTGCTCGTGCTCAGAGAGCGGCACGGCGCTCCCTCCCGGCGGACGTTGACCACGCGGAGCTGAACAGCTCTGGCGCCCCGGCAGCCCCGGCGCGCTCTGTCAGGATACGAGCCCGGGGCCGCTTCGTCACGACGAGTCCCCGGACCGGTATCGCGGGAGCTCCGGGTCCACCAGGGCGGCAGGCCGCACAGCGCCCGCCCCGAACCTGCGGGCCGCCCTGTCCACCGCCTGCTCGGCCTCCCGCCACCCGGTGTCGCGCTCCCCGAGCAGCAGCTGGTGCGGCTGCCCGACGGCGTCGGCGATGCCCTCGACCCGGACGCCGACCAGGCGCAGCCGGGCCCGTTCCAGACCCAGCGCGTCATACAGCGACAGGGCCGTCTCGTACACGGTCCGGCCGACGTCGGTGGCCTCCCCGAGCGTGCGCGAGCGGGTGATCGTGGTGAAGTCCGAGAAACGGATCTTGATCGAGACCGTGCGGCCGACCTGTCCCGCGGCGCGCAGGCGGCCCGCGGTGCGTTCGGACAGCCGCAAGAGCTCGCGGTGCACCACGACCGGGTCGTCCACGTCGACGGCGAACGTCTCCTCCGCGCCGATGCTCTTGTCGGGTTCGAGCGGGGTGACCCGTCGGGCGTCGCGCCCCCAGGCCAGCGAGGACAGGTGGGCACCGGCCGCGGAGCCCAGTGCGCGCTGAAGGGTGGCTGCCGGAGTGTTCGCGAGGTCGCCGACGGTGTGCAGGCCGAGCCTGGTCAGCGCCTGCTCGGTCTTGTCCCCCACCCCCCACAGTGCGGCCACCGGCAGAGGGTGCAGGAACTCCACGACCCTGGTCGCCGGCACGACGAGCAGCCCGTCGGGCTTGCAGTGGGCGCTCGCCAGCTTCGCGACGAACTTCGTGGTCGCGACCCCCACCGAGCAGGTGATGCCCTGCTCGTCCTCGACGGTCGCCCGGATCCACTCCCCCACCAGCCGTGGTCCGCCCAGGCGGCGAGCAGCGCCCCGTACGTCCAGGAACGCCTCGTCCAGCGAGAGCGGCTCGACCAGGGGGGTGACCGAGCGGAACACCTCCATCACCCCGGCACTGACCCGGCTGTACGCCGCGTGGTCCGGCTTGATCACCACCGCCTGCGGGCACAGGCGGCGGGCCCGCATCATCGGCATCGCGCTCGCCACGCCGTACGCCCGGGCCTCATACGTCGCGGACAGCACCACCCCGCGCGAGCCCCCACCGCCCACGATGACCGGCCTGCCACGCAGCTCGGGGCGCTCGCGCAGCTCGACGCTGGCGTAGAAGGCGTCCATGTCCACGTGCAGGACCGTGCAGCCGTGGTCGTCGCCCGCCGGACCGGTCGGCGGTCCCGCCGGCAGGACCCGTCCACGGCTCATGGCCCCGGCCTAGGCGCGGACGGCGAGCACGTGCAGCTGGGTGGCCACGTCCCGAAACGGCGAGCGCGCGGACAGGGTGCGCTCCAGGGCCAGGAGAGCGGCCGCGGCACCGGGCTCGTTGTCGAGCACCGCGCTCGGCACGAGGTCGGCGACGGTACGGACCCCGTGCACCTGCTCGACGACCAGCCCGGCCGCGGCCACCAGGGCGAGCAGGGCCGGCAGGGTCCAGCGACGGGCGACCCCGTCGGCCGGACCCCACCTGCCGTCGGGGTCGGTGAGGGCGCGCGCGGCCTCGTCGGGACGGCCGGCGAGGGCCCGGGCGAGCACCGCGGCATCCCGGTTCGCCACAACCAGGCTGAGGCGTCCACCAGGACGCAAGCAGCCGACCGCTGCCGCCAGTGCCACCCCTGGCTCGTCGACGACCTCGAGGACGCTGTGGCAGAGCACGAGATCGACACTGCCGAGGGGCAGGAGCGCCGGCAGGTCGGTGAGGTCGCCCTGCACCGCGACGACCCGCTCGCCCAGCCCCCGCTCGGCTGCCCGTCGCTGCAGGGCGGCCAGGCTGTCCGGGCTGGGGTCGACGACGGTGACCCGGTGCCCGGCCTCGGCCAGCGGGACCGCGAAGCCCCCGGTTCCCCCGCCGGCGTCGAGGACGGCGAGTCCGCTGCCCGTCGGGTCCGCCTCGGCCAGGGCGCTGGACAGGACCTCCCACACCACGGCCGTCCGGACCGAGGACGCCGGGCCGCGTGCGTGAGACCGGCCGGCGGTGGGGCGGGTCGCGTCGTTGGGCACGGTCCTCCTCGACGACCCGCCGGCGCACGCGACGGGGCAGGGCAGGAGCCTAGTGAGGACGGCGCGGCGCGGGCAGATGCTGCGCGTGGGCGGGCAGGTATCGCGCGGGGGTGGGCAGGCACTGCGCGTGGGTGGGCAGGCACTGCGGGCAGCCGGTCGCAGCGCGGACCCACACCAGCTCGGACCGTCATCGGCCCGAGCTGCCCGAGCTGGCGTGCCAGAGCTTGCGTGGCGCCCCGGTACCTCCCGACGTACCGGTGCCGTCCCCGGCCGGCTTGATGTCGGTGTACGGCGACTCGCGGAACCCGGTCGCATAGACGTACACCTGCCCGCCGACCCCGGAGTGCCCAGCACCTCCCCCAACCAGAGGAGGGCTGGTCATCACCGGCCGGCTCGACCGGCTGGCCGCCGCGCCCTGCACCGCTGCCTCGCTGACCAGGGCCGCGGACTGCATGAACGTCCAGACGGCCTCGAGCCCGCCACCCAGCCAGGCCTGGTGCAGGACCGGCAGCTCCCAGGCGCCGTGGGCCTGCATCGACACCCCGCGCGGTCCCGTACGGCGGACCGAGCCGTGCACGACAAGCAGCCAGGAGTGGAAGACGGTCGTGGCGCAGCCCACCTGGGCGTCCTCGAAGAACGTGGCGTCGAGCGGGCCGGTGGCGTCATCGAGCGTCACGAAGATGACCCGCCGGCCGGACCGGATGGGCGGTGTCTGGGTCGCCACCTTCACACCCGCCACGAGCACCTCCTGGCGGCTGCGGCAGCCGAGCAGGTCACGGGCCCGCGTGGTGCCGAGCTCGGCGAGGAACGGCGCGTAGGCATCCATGACGTGGCTGCTCACATCGAGGCCGAGCACGTCGAGCTCGGCCCGGACCCGCTCTGCCGAGCTCATCTCCGGCAGGCCGCTGGGCAGCGTTTGCTCCGGTGCATCGCCGAGGTCGAGGGCGAGCTGCACGTCGACGGGCTCGGGCCCGGCTGCAGCCTGCGACTGCCGGGCCGCCCGGGCCCGCACGTCGTCGAGCGCGACCACGGCCCTCCGCTCCCCCGGGCCCTTGCCCCGGCCCGTACGCGAGGAGCGCTGGACCGAGTGGCTCCACCGGTCGAGCTCGCCGACCTGCAGCAGCAGGTCGCGTCTGGTGACCTGGCCACGGCGGCAGCCGGGGACGCCCGAGCCCAGGCCGTAGAGGGAGTCGAACGCACCCGCTACGACGAGCCGCTCGACCACCGGGCGGGACACCGAGGCGCGGTGCCAGAAGTCCGACAGCGAGGCGTAAGGGCGCCCCGCGACGATGCGCGCGACCTCGGCGTCGTTGATGCCCTTGACCTCGGCCAGCCCGATCCGGATGCCGTGCCCGCGCCCGTCGGGCAGCCCCAGCGGCGGGGCCGGGCGCGGCCCGACGTCCGGTACCTGCTCCGGCAAGGCGTCGCCCCAGCAGGCCACCTGCTCAAGGACCCGGTCGACCTGGTCCAGGACCAGCGGCGGCGGCTCGTCGAGCACCCCGACCTGCTCGACCCGGTAGGAGGCGTCGGAGGCGTTGACGTCCAGCGACAGCACGGCGATCCCGAACTGCCGGGCGTCGTCGAGGATCAACCGTTTGGGGTACATCCCCGGGTCGTGGGTCAGCACCCCGGCCAGAAAGGCCGCGGGATGGTGGGCCTTGAGCCAGGCCGACTGGTAGGTCGGCAGGGCGAAGGCGGCGGCATGGGCCTTGCAGAAGCCGAACGACCCGAACGCCTTGAGCACCTCCCACACCTGCTCGACGACCCCGGCGTCGTAGCCCCGGGCGAGGGCGCGCGGCACGAACCAGACCCGCACCTCGGGCTGCCCCTCCGGATCACCCAGGGCGCGGCGGACCTCATCGGCCTCGGCCAGGGTGCAGCCGGTCATGACCGAGACGATCTGCAGCACCTGCTCGTGGAAGACGACGACACCGCAGGTCTCAGCCAGCGCGGGAGCGAGATCGGGGTGCGGGTAGACCGGCGCTGCCCATCCCTGGCGGGCCATGAGGAACGGCCGGACCATGTCGCTCTTGACCGGCCCGGGCCGGAACAGCGAGATGTCGATGATGAGGTCCTCGAAGGTCTCCGGGGCGAACTTGCCGACCAGCTCGCGTTGACCGGGCGACTCGATCTGGAAGCAGCCAAGGGTCCTGGTCGACTGCACGAGCGCGAAGGTGGCCGGGTCGTCGCGCGCGATGGCGTCGATGTCGATGCTCTCCTGCTCGACCCTGGCCACCTCCTGCACGGCGTAGGCCATCGCGGACTGCATGCGAATACCGAGCACGTCGAGCTTGAGCAGCCCGAGCTCCTCCACGTCGTCCTTGTCGAACTGGCTCATCGGAAACCCCAGCCAGCTGGACTCGACCGGGGTGCGGTCCAACAGGGTCCGGTCGGACAGCAGCACCCCGCACGGGTGCAGCGCGATGTGCCGTGGCAGCCCGTCGAGCCGCTCGACCAGGCGCAGGAGCAGATCGATGCGGCCGGCGTTCTCGCCGTTGCCCAGCCCGCTGGCGCGCAGCTCGGGCAGGTCGCGCATCGCCGCCCGTACCTGGGAGGCCCGGATGTGCGGGAACGCCTTGGCCAGCGCGTCTATCTCACCGGGCGGTAGACCGAGCGAGGCCCCGACGTCGCGGATCGCGTGCCGGGCCCGGTAGGTGTCCATCATCGACACGCAGGTGCAGCGCTCACCGCCGTAGACCTGCAGGATCCGCTCGTAGACCTCGGTGCGCCGGGCGGACTCGACGTCGAGGTCGATGTCGGGCAGCTGGTGGCGCAGCGGTGACAGGAACCGCTCCATGAGCAGCCCGTAGCGGATCGGGTCGACGTCGCTGATCCCCAGCAGGTAGGTCACCAGCGAGCCCGCGCCACTCCCCCGCGCCGCGGCCCGCACGCCCATCCCCTTGATGAGCTCGACGGTGTCGGCGACCGTCAGGAAGTACGACGGGTAGCCCAGCTGGCCGATGACGTCCAGCTCCTGCTCGAGCCGGCTCAGGGTGGCTCCGTCGCGCGCCATCCCCCGGCGCCCGAACCCGGCCTCGCAGCGCTCGCGCAGGACAACGGGCGGCTCACCCCCGACGACCTGGAGCTCGGGGAAGTGGACACTGCCGATACCGAGGTCGGCCTGCGGGTCGACGGCGCAGCGCTCGGCCTCGTGCCGGGTGCGGGCGAGCAGACCACGGCCGCTGTCGGACAGCCCGGCGAAACGGGCGACCTCCTCAGCCACCTCGGCCATCTGCTTGCCGGACAGCAGGGCAGCCTCGGCGTTGGCGCGGTCGACGTGGCGGGGATCCAGGACGACGAGCCGCCGGGCGGCATCAAGGACGTCGGCGGTCGGGGCATCGGCCCGGTCGGCGTACCGGACGACGTTGGACAGCACCGCCGAGGCACCGGTGTCGGTGGCGAAGCCGAGCATCCGCGCGGCCCGTCCGGCGTCCCCGGGGCCGCGGTGGGAGACGACCTCGACGACGACGGCGTCGCGGCCGAGCACCTCGCGCCAGGCATCCAGGTGGGCCCGGGCGAGGTCGGGGCGCCGGGCGGTGACCGCCCGGCCGAGCTCGGACCCGGGACCGAGCAGCACGGCGAGCGAGCCGGCCTGCGCCGCGGACCCGGCGTGGGTGGCGACGAGGTCGAGACTGCTGACGGGGACGCCCCGCTCCCCTGCCAGGTGGGTGGCGGACAGAAGACGGCACAGCGCTGCCCAGCCCCGGCCGTCGCGGGCGAGCAGCACGACGCGGGGCAGCGCACCGCCCGGTCCGGCAGCGACCCCGGAGCCAGGTCCGAAGTGCGAGTCAGGTCCGGCGTGCGACGCGGGCTGCCCGTCGACGAAAGCACCGCCGCGGGCCGGGGTACGCCGGCGCACGGCACCGGGCGGCCGGCCGTCTCCAGCCGTAGTCCGTCGAGCCACGGCGAGGTCGACGCCGAAGACCGGACGCACGCCGTACCGCTGGCAGGCCTTGGCGAACTTGACCGCACCGTAGATGCCGTCGCGGTCAGTGAGGGCCAAGGTGTCCATGCCGTGGTCAGCCGCCCGCTCGACCAGCAGGTGTGGGTGGGAGGCGCCGTGGCGCAACGAGTAGCCGCTGGCCACGTGCAGGTGGACGAAGGGGTCGCCGGGCATGTCGCTCGCTCAGCCCGAGGCCAGCAGGCGGGCGCGGGGAAGGGCGAGCTGGTTGCCGTCCGGCCCGACGGTCTCCTCGGCGACGGTCAGGAAGCGCTCGGCGTCGCGCAGCAGGTCATCGGCTTCTCGTGGGGTGACGGCACCGGGGCGGCCGGCTTCGGCAGCGGCCCGCTTCCTGGCTCCGGCGGCGAAGAAGTCGGCCCACTCACCGAGCTCGGGGGCCACCGCCCGCAGCAGCACCCAGGCACTGGTCGGACCGGCACGGCGGACAGGTGCGGTGAGCGGACGGGCTCGGCAGGCCAGAACGGCGGCCGCGACCCGCAGCGCCGCGAGGTGGGCCAGCGCGTAGCGCTGACCCACCTCAGAGGTCCCACGGGCCTCGGCCAGGCCGCGGGAGGCCAGCGCGAACAGGGTGGAGGTGGACAGCAGGAGGGTCGTCATCACGCCGACCTCAGTCCAGGACCCGGGCAAGCGACCAGTTGCCGCCGGCGATATCGACGCACAGGTCGTAGACACCGGAGCCCGCTGACCGGCCGGCCGCTGCCTCCACCCGCCACCAGGTGCGCTCGCCGTCGTCGATGCCGGCGGGTCCGGTCGAGGTGCCCACGTCAGGGGCCGGCTCGCCCCAGGCCCGCTGCGCCCACTTCAGCGAAGGTGGGAGGGCAACCAGCTCGAGCGGGCCCGGGGCGGCCGTGCCCGCCTCGCCCGAGTGCAGGGCGGTCAGGGCTGGGGTCTGCCACCAGCTGCCGGACTCCGTCCAGCAGGCGAACACCTCCCGCACGACATACAGCCGGCTACGCCACAGGAACTGCGCAGGGGCGTCGGCGTGGGTGCGGACCTCCACCGGGTCTGCGTGCCGTCGGGTCATCAGGAACACTCCTACCGGGTCGGACGCGGACAGCGGGCGCTGTCCGCGGGAGCCGGGGGAAGGCGGCAAGAGCGGCCACCGGTCCGGGAGCGGCGCTTCCCCACGCCGCTCTCGGACCGGTGGACCACCCGCTGACGTGAGAAGGTCGAGACACACGTCAGCGGGCAGGGTCCGCCCCTGACGGGGGCCGCGAAGCCCCCGTCATGATTGCTCGAACGCGCGTTCGAACAACCTGGACAGTAGACCCCGCCACCGATAGGACCGTCAACTGTCGACCTGTGCTCGAGAGGTTCCGGCGGCCCGGGCCAGCCAGGTGTTGCCAGGTCACTTCCTAACAAGTTGTGGACGACAAACATCTATGCCATCCTGGACAGGTAGTTGCTGGCAGCAAGCAACGAGGAGGGGTCCATGGCCACCACCGCACCTGCGGTCGAGGACCTGGTGGGTCGCCTCGAGCAGGCCTTCCGCCTGCTCGGCAAGCGGGTCTACCGCCCCAGCCTGCGCAGCTTGCGGGCCACCCACGACGTGGACAAGGCAAGCTTCCCGCTGCTGGCCTTCCTCGAGGAGCACGGCCAGTCCCGTCCGTCCGATGCCGCGCAGGCCCTCGAGCTCGACCTGTCGACCGTGAGCCGTCAGGTCCGGCACCTGGAACAGGCCGGTCTGCTCGACCGCAGGCCGGACGACATCGACGGCCGCGCGTGCCGAATCGGACTCACCCCGGCCGGCCGGGCGGGGTTGGCCGCCGTGCGCACCACCCGCAACGACCTGCTCGACGCCGTTCTTGTCGGATGGTCCGACGAGGATCGCACCGACCTGCTCCGCCTGCTCGACCGCCTGCTCACCGACGTACGCGACTCCACGCCCGCTCCCTCGAACTCGGAGAACCGATGACCACCCCGACCGCCGCTCCCGTGCACGAGCCCGGGGAGGGCTACACCCACAAGCAGATCCTGGTGATCATGTCCGGGCTGATGCTCGGCATGTTCCTCGCGGCGCTGGACCAGACGATCGTGTCGACCGCGCTGCCGACCATCGTCGGGGACTTCCACCGCACCGACCTGCTGTCGTGGGTCATCACCGCCTACCTGCTGACCAGCACCGCCGCGACCCCGCTGTGGGGAAAGGCCGGCGACCTGTACGGCCGCAAGCGCGTCTTCCAGCTCGCGATCGTCGTCTTCCTGGTCGGCAGCGTGCTCTGCGGCGCGGCGCAGAACATGTACCAGCTGATCGCCTTCCGCGGGATCCAGGGCATCGGCGGCGGCGGTCTCATCAGCCTGGTCTTCGCCATCATCGGCGACGTCATCCCGCCCCGTGAGCGCGGCCGTTACCAGGGCTACTTCGGCGGCGTGTTCGGCCTGTCCAGCGTCGTCGGACCCCTGGCCGGCGGGTTCTTCGTCGACAACACCAGCTGGCGCTACATCTTCTACATCAACCTGCCGCTGGGCATCCTGGCCCTGATCGTCACCAATCGCGTGCTCAAGCTGCCGTTCGTCAAGCGCGAGGTAAAGATCGACTGGGCCGGCGCGGGACTGCTCGTCGCGGGGGTGTCTTCGATCCTGCTGGCCACTCAGTCGGGGGGCAAGGACTACCCCTGGGGGTCGCCGCAGATCGTCGGCCTGTTCGCTCTCGGCGCCGCGTTCGTCATCGGGTTCGTGCTGCGGGAGAAGGTGGCGCCGGAGCCGATCTTGCCGCTGCGGCTGTTCCGCATGCAGATCTTCAGCGTGGTCGCCGTCATCGCGTTCGTCAGCGGCGTCGCGATGTTCGGTGCCCTGGCGTTCCTGCCGCAGTACCTCCAACTGGTGCACGGCCAGTCGGCCACCGCCTCCGGCTTGATGCTGCTGCCGCTGCTGGTCGGCATCCTGGGCTGCAGCATCGGGTCGGGCCGCTACATCTCGGCCACCGGCAACTACCGCTGGTTCCCCGTGGTCGGCACCGCCATCGTCGCCGTCGGCCTGGGCCTGCTGTCCCACGTGGGCGCGCACACCTCGCTGACGGTCATCGGCCTGTACGTCTTCGTCTTCGGTGCGGGCCTGGGCCTGTTCATGCAGGTGCTCGTCATCGCCGTGCAGAACAGCGTCGAGCGGCGCGACCTCGGGGTCGGCACCTCCTCGGTGACCTTCTTCCGTTCGATGGGCGGCACCATCGGCGCGTCGGCCTTCGGTGCGGTGCTGATCAACCGCCTCGGTGTCGAGCTGCCGGCCCGGCTGGCCATGGTGCCGCGCCCCGAGCTGACCGCCCTCCGGGCGCACGGCTCCGGGCGGGTCACCGACCTGATCAGCAGCCCGAACGCCCTGCAGCAGATCAAGCTCGGCCTGCCGCACGTGTACGAGGCAACGATCCAGGGTTATTCGACCGCCCTCGACCGCGTCTTCCTGTACGCGGTGCCGGTGGCGCTGCTGGGTTTCCTCATCTCCTTCGCGATCAAGCAGGTGCAGCTGCGCGGCAGCGCTCCGGGCGGCGCCGGGCGCGACGCCGGTCAGGCCGCCCCCGGCGGCGGAGCTCTGGCCTCGGGTGAGGCCCAGCTCGACGAGCCGATGGGGGCGCCGACCCACTGACGTGTCCTACGTCGAACGGCGCGTCCCAGCGGGGCGCGCCGTTCTCGATTGTTCGCGGGCGTGCGGTCGGGGTCGATGCACCGGGCAGGCAAGATCGCCGTGCCGGGACCAGCCGTCCGCCATGCTCGCCGGTGGCACGCCGATCAAACGACCGACTCGCCCTCACGTGGGTGGGTCGTCGGGGTGGGTGTGCGACGTCTGCGGCGCGCCGACGGCGGTCTCGAGCCCGGCGTACGGGAGGCGGTAGAGGCAGGCGTCGCAGTTCATCCGCACGTCGCCAGTACGCGCCTCGTCGTAGCGCTCAAGCACCAGCGCGGCGAGTGCGGGGGTGACGCCCAGGTGCTCGGACACGACAACCTCGACACCCTGGACGGTCTCGGCCTGATGCTGCACCAACCGCGGGAGGCGACCGGGGCCGAGGAAGTACCGCGACAGCGCGACCCGCCGGTGGCCCAACGCCCGGAGACGCTCGAGCGCCTGCGGGACGGTAGGGCCGGTGGTCGAGACAAAGGCGATGTCGACCGACGGGTAGCGGCGGCCCTCCCAGAGAAGGCGGGCGCTCGCGGCGACGCCGGCGTTGGCGTCCGGGTCCAGCGCTCCCCCGGCGACGAGCACGACCGGATCGTCGGCGACGCCCACCTCCGCAAGCCGCTGAGCGAGGACGTCGATGATCACCGGGTGCGGTCCGAGTGGACGGCCGTAGCGCAGATGCAATTGCGGATGGGCCAGCCGGCCGGCTTGGACGGAGCCGGCGACGTCGGTCTTGCTGTGCGAGGCGGCACCCAGCAGCAGCGGCACGACGACGATGTCCTGCTCGCCCTGCTCCACCAGGTCGGTCAGCGCAGCCCGGATCGAGGGCCCGGCGTTGTCGACGTACGCGTCCTGCGTGCGAAGACCCGGCCGGAGCGCACCTACGGAGGCGAGCAGGCCCCGCACGACCTCCTGCGATCCATGGTCGCGCGAGCCGTGGGCAACACCCAACAGGGTGCTCATGCGCGTGGACGGACGCCGGACCGCGCCGAACCTTGCGTCATGTCATCAGTCTGGCCCCGACGACCTCGCCCACGACGACCACGGCCGGCGCAGTGAGGTGGGCCGCCTCCCGGGCACAGTTCGCCAGCGTCGAGACGAGGACCTGCTGGGTCGGCAGGGTGCCGTCCTGCACGACCGCGACCGGCGTCGCGGGCGGGCGACCACCGGCCACGAGCGCGGCGCTGACGGCCTCCAGTCTCTCGACCGCCATCAGCAGCACAACGGTCCCGCCGAGCCGGGCGAGCGCATCCCAGTCGACCGTGCAGCCCTCGGCGCCCGGCGCGAGGTGAGCGCTGACGACGGAGACGGACTGCGTCAGTCCCCGCGCCGTGACGGGGATCCCAGCCCACGCCGGCACCGCAAATGCGCTGCTCACGCCCGGAACCACCTCGACGGCCACACCTGCCTGCACACACGCCGCGACCTCCTCGATGCCGCGGGCGAACAGGTGCACGTCACCGCCTTTGAGGCGGACGACACGCAGGCCGCTGCGGGCCCGTGCGACGAGCAGCTGCTCGATGTCGCGCTGCGACCAGGACGAGCCGCGTGCGCGCTTCCCGACCTCGACCACCTCGACGCCCTCCGCCACCGGCACGGCTGGCGCGAGCCGGTCGCGGACGACGACATCGGCCTCGGCGAGCAACCGGCGCCCGCGTACGGTCAGCAGCCCGGCAGCACCCGGGCCACCGCCGACGAGCGCCACCGAACCCGCGCTGCGCCGACCTCGTCGCAGCGGGAGCTCCCCGGTCTCGACGGCCAGCGCCAGGGCGTCGCGCAGAGCCACCGCTCGACGCGGATCGCGACCGGCTGTCACCGACACGACGACGTCGTCCACCCGGGCGACCGCGGGGACCCAGGCGCTGGACTGCGCCGCGTCGTCGGCCCGGACGCACCAGATGCCCCGTGCCGCACTGGCCGCCGCGACCGCGTCGTCGGCGACCCCGGTACAGGCCAGAACCAGCCAGGCGCCGACGACGTCGGACTCCCGGAAGGCGCGTCGATGCACCAACACCGACGGAACAGCCATCGGTGGGCGACCACTGGCCTGACCCGCACTCGGCCGCTCGGCGAACTCAAGCTCCGGGGCCTGGAGCGCGACCACCTCGACGACCGCGCCGGCATCGACCAGGGCCCTGATCCGGCGTACGCCGACGGGGCCGGCGCCGACGACCAGGACCCGCCGGCCGGTGAGGTCCAGGTGCAGCGGGTAGATGGTCAGGCCCTCGCGACGAGCAGGCTGCCGACGTAGCCGAGGTGCTTCTGGAAGGTCCCGGAGCCCACCGCGTACACGGCGCGCGCGTGTGTGACGTTGGCGTAGTAGCCCAGGTGCAGCGAGTCCCCGCCTGCCTCCCCGCTGGCGCTGGCGCTGGTCCCGCAGTCCGCGGTGCTGCCGGAAGCTGCGAGGGCGAGCAGAGCAGCAGCGGTGCGCCGGGCACCTCGAAGGGTTGTCATGCGAGGACACCCAGCGTGCTGCCGACCATGCCGGCGCCCACGGTCGACCCGGTGGCCTCGTCGACGAGTACGAAGGCGCCGGTCGTCCGGTCGTCGGCGTAGTCGTCGACGAACACCGGCGAGGCGGTCCGCAGGGTCACCCGGCCCAGGTCGTTGAGGCCCAGCGAGCTGGTCGCGCTGCGCGAGAGCGCCGTGACATCGAGGATGTCGTGCAGCTGGGTGACCAACGCCTTGACCGATCGCGTGGTGTGCGTGAGCAGCAACCGCCGGCCCGGCACGAGCGGTGCGTCCGCCATCCAGCACACGGTCGCCTCGAAGCACGAGGTGACGCAGGGAACGTCGTCGGCGGCGGCCAGCAGGTCCCCCCGGCTCACGTCGATGTCGTCGGCCAGCCGCACGGTCACGGCCTGCCGGGCCACGGCGGCGTCGAGAGGGCCGTCCGCGGTATCGATCGCCGCCACCGTCGTACGACGTCCGCTCGGCAGGACGACGACCTCGTCGCCCGGGCGCAGCGTGCCGGTGGCCAGCGTGCCGGCGTAGCCGCGGTAGTCGGGCAGCTCGACCGACATGGGGCGGATGACGTACTGCACCGGGAACCGCGCTCCGCGCCGCCCGAGATGCTCCCTCTCCACCTCGACCCGCTCGAGGTGGTCCAGCAGCGCCGGCCCGTCGTACCAGGGCATGCGCGCGCTTCGGTGCACCACGTTGTCGCCGGGCAGCGCAGCCATCGCGATGGTGGTGACCTCGGGCAGGTCCAGACCCGCAGCGAAGCTCGAGAAGTCGGCCACGATCCGGTCGTAGACCCGCTCGTCGAACTCGACGAGGTCCATCTTGTTGACCGCCAGCACCAGGTGCGGCACCCGCAGCAGCGCCGACAGGGAGGCGTGCCGGCGGGTCTGCTCCAGCACCCCCTTTCGCGCGTCGACCAGGACCAGTGCGAGGTCCGCCGTCGAGGCGCCGGTGACCATGTTGCGGGTGTACTGCACGTGGCCCGGGGTGTCGGCGACGATGAAAGACCTTGCCGGTGTGGAGAAGTAGCGGTACGCGACATCAATCGTGATGCCCTGCTCGCGCTCGGCCCGCAGGCCGTCGGTGAGCAGCGCCAGGTTCGTGTAGTCGTCGCCCCGGTCGGCAGAGGTCTTCTCCACAGCTGCGAGCTGGTCGACGAACACGCTCTTGGAGTCGTGCAGCAGCCGGCCGATCAGGGTGGACTTGCCGTCGTCGACCGAGCCGGCGGTCGCGAAGCGAAGCAGGGTGGCGTCGGTGACCGAGCTGGGGAGGGCCACTAGAAGTACCCCTCCCTCTTGCGGTCCTCCATGGCGGCCTCGCTGGCCCGGTCGTCCGCACGGGTCGCGCCGCGCTCGGTGACCCGGGTGACGGCGAGCTCCTCGACGACCTCGTCGGCCGTACGGGCGGTGGAGGCGACCGCGCCGGTGCACGACGCGTCGCCGACGGTGCGGTAGCGCACGGTGCGGGTCTGTACGAGCTCGCCCGCACGCGGCATGGACACGTCCGTGACGCCGAGCAGCATGCCGTCGCGGACGAACACCTCGCGCTCGTGCGCGAAATAGATCGAGGGCACCTCGATGCCCTCGCGCGCGATGTAGCGCCACACGTCGAGCTCGGTCCAGTTGCTCAGCGGGAACACCCGGATGTGCTCGCCGGGGTTGTGCCTGCCGTTGTAGAGGCTCCACAGCTCCGGTCGCTGGTTCTTGGGGTCCCACTGGCCGAAGCCGTCGCGGAAGGAGAAGAAGCGCTCCTTGGCGCGCGCCTTCTCCTCATCGCGTCGCGCCCCACCGAAGACCGCGTCGTAGCGCCCCTGCTCGATGGTCCGCAGCAGCGTGGTGGTCTGCAGCGGGTTGCGCAGGCCGCCCGGGACCTCGTGCACCCGGCCGGCGTTGATGTCGTCCTGCACGCTGCCGATGACCAGACGCGCACCTAGCTCGGCCACCCGCTGGTCACGGAAGGCCAGCACCTCCCGGAAGTTGTGCCCGGTGTCGACGTGCACCAGTGGGAACGGGATCCACGCCGGCCAGAACGCCTTCTCGGCAAGGCGAAGCATGACGATCGAGTCCTTGCCGCCGCTGAAGAGCAGCGCCGGCCGCTGGAACTGTGCGGCGACCTCGCGCATCACGTGGATGCTCTCGGCCTCCACCAGGTCCAGCTGCGACAGCGGTGTGGTCGAGGCGACGGTGGTCACGCCAGGCCCCGCTCGCGCAGCACAGCCAGCAACTGCTCGACGGAGTACTCGAGCGACTGCTCGTGCGTGCGTACGACGGCCTCCGGCGCGAGCGGCGGCTCGTACGGCGCGTCCACCCCGGTCAGGCCGTGCAGTTCGCCGGCGGCTTGCCTGGCGTACAGCCCCTTGACGTCCCGGGCGCTGCACACCTCGACGGGCGTGTCGACGTGCACCTCGAGAAAGCCGGCGCCGCGCTCCTCGTGCAGCGCTCGCACCCGGTCGCGGGTGCCTGCGTACGGGCTGATGACCGAGGCGAGCACCAGCACGCCGTGCCTGGCCAGGGTCGCAGCCACCCAGCCGATGCGCAGGACATTGGTGTCGCGGTCCTCACGGGAGAAGCCGAGGCCACGGGACAGGAACTCGCGGACCTCGTCACCGTCGAGGACCTCGACGGGACGGTTGAGCCGGGCGCCCAGGGCGGTGGCCAGGGTCGTCTTGCCGGCGGACGGCAGCCCGGTCAGCCAGAGGGTGCAGCCTGTGCCCACGGCAGTGCCGGGGGTCGCGGTGGTGGTCACGGTGGCGTGCTCCGATCGGCAGGAGGGCAGGGGGCAGCGCAGGAGGTGCGGCGGGGAAAGGGGGCGCAACGGCGCCGGGAGGTCGCGCCCGCAGTCAGCGGGAACAGACCGCACTCGACACGCGCTGCAGATCGACATGCAGCCGCGCGACGAGGAAAGAACCGGTCATAGCACGATCGTCGCACACGCCCCGTGCATCGGCCGGCACTGGACCCGTGCGACCCTGGTCACCGTGCCTGCCCCGCTCACGTCCCGACGTCATGTGGACCTCAAGCGCACCAGCAGCGCCGTCTGTTCCACGCGCTGACGCCGCGCCGCCGTGCAGGCGGCGGGCCCCACGTCCGCCCGTCGCAGGACCCCACCCGACCCGCCCGTCAGGAGACACGCATGGCCGTCGTACGCGGACAGGGGCAGTGGGCGCTCGGCTATCGCGAGCCCCTCAACCCCAACGAGCAGTCCAAGAAGGACAACGACCCGCTGCTGGTCAAGCAGCGGATCCTGGACACGTACGCCAAGAAGGGCTTCGACTCGATCGACGGTGGCGATCTGCGCGGGCGCTTTCGCTGGTACGGCCTCTACACCCAGCGAGCCGAGGGGATCCCCGGCGGCAAGACGGCCGTCCTCGACCCGCAGGAGCTCGAGGCGCCGTACTTCATGCTGCGGATCCGGATCGACGGCGGGCGGCTCACCAGCTCGCAGTTGCGCACGATCGGGCAGATCAGCACCGAGTTCGGGCGCGACGTGGCCGATGTCACCGACCGGCAGAACATCCAGCTGCACTGGATCCGGATCGAGGACGTCCCCGAGATCTGGCGTCGGCTCGACGCGGCCGGCCTGGACACCACCGAGGCCTGCGGCGACTGCCCGCGCGTCATCGTCGGCTGCCCGCTCGCCGGGGTCGACGCCGACGAGATCCTCGACGCCAGCGGTGTGCTGCAACAGGTGCGCGAGCGGTACATCGGCGACCCTGCCTTCTCCAACCTGCCGCGCAAGTTCAAGACCTCGATCAGCGGCTGCTCCGTGCACTGCACCAACCATGAGATCAACGATGTGGCGTTCGTCGGCGTCACACTGCCGGACGGCACCGCCGGTTACGACCTGTGGGTCGGCGGCGGACTGTCCACCAACCCCAAGCTCGGACTGCGGCTGGGCGCCTTCGTCGAGCCGGCACGTGTCGGCGAGGTCTGGGCCGGCGTCTGCTCGGTCTTCCGCGACTACGGCTACCGGCGCTCGCGCATGCACGCGCGGCTGAAGTTCCTGCTCGCCGACTGGGGCCCGGAGAAGTTCCGACAGGTCCTCGAGACGGAGTATCTCACCGCCCCGCTGCCCGACGGACCAGCGCCGGTGGCCGCGGCTGTGGCAGACCGGGACCACATCGGCGTACACCGGCAGGCCGACGGGCTGAACTACGTCGGTGTCGTACCGCGCGCCGGGCGGACCAGCGGGCGCCAGCTGCAGCACGTGGCCGAGCTCGCGGAGCGGCACGGCGCCGGCCTGGTCTCGAGCACCGCCCAGCAGGGCCTGGTGCTGCTCGGCGTCCCGGACGCTGCGGTCGAGGAGCTCGTCGACGAGCTCGAGTCCGACGACCTGCGCGTACGCCCGTCCCGCTTCCGCCGCGGGGTCCTCGCCTGCACCGGCCTGGAGTTCTGCAAGCTCGCCATCGTGGAGACCAAAGCGCGGTCGGTCGACCTCTACACCGAGCTGGAGAAGCGGCTGCCGGACTTCGACGAGCCGCTGACCATCAACGTGAACGGCTGTCCCAACTCCTGCGCGCGGTTCCAGACCGGTGACATCGGTCTCAAGGGCTCGATCGTGGATGGGGTCGAGGGCTTCCAGGTGCACCTCGGCGGTCGGCTCGGCGAGGACGCGGGCTTCGGCCGCAAGGCACGCGGGCTGAAGGTGACCGCCGACGACGCCGCGGACTACGTCGAGCGGCTCCTGCGCTCCTACCTCGAGCACCGCGCACCGGAGGAGAACTTCGCCGTCTGGTCCAGGCGGGCCGACGAGGCGCTGCTGCGGTGAGACGCCCATGAGTGCCCCGCAGCGGGCGGTTCCCTTCTTCTGCCCGTACTGCGGCGAGGAATCGCTGCGCCCCTGGGGCGACGACCCGGACCACGGTCACGGGGACTGGCGGTGCGAGGACTGTCTGCGAGTGTTCGTCCTGCGCTTCACGGGATCGACCGGCAGCGCGGACTGAGCCGGCGTTCGTGTGCGGCTCCGGGCGATTGCTGCTGGGTGCGACGTCGCGACGACGATCACCGTTGTACGCGCCCGAAGATCGGCGTGCCACCGCCACGCTCGTGAAACAGCGCGCACCGGCACGGCGATCACCCGTGAGCCCGCCCGAAGATCGGCGTGCCACCGCCACGCTCGCGAAACAGCGCGCACCGGCACGGCGATCACCCGGACGGGGTCCGAGCGCGGCAGGATCGGCGGGTGCAGCGCTATGACGAGATCCGGACCGCGCGGCTGCTGCTGCGCCGGTGGCGCAAGACCGACCGTGAACCGTTCGCGGCCATGAACGCCGACCCCGAGGTCATGGAGCACTTCCGTTCGACCCAGACGCGCGAGGAGTCGGGCACCATGGTCGACCGGATCGGCACGCACTTCGACGAGCACGGGTACGGGCTGTGGGTCGTCGAGGTCGACGAGATGTTCGCCGGCTTCACCGGTCTGGCCTGGGCCCTGTTCGAGCCGCCGTTCACTCCCGCGGTGGAGGTGGGGTGGCGGCTCGCTCGGGCGTACTGGGGCCGCGGCATCGCCAGCGAGGCGGCGACGGCCGCGCTCGAGGTCGGCCTCACGCAGGTCGACAGCATCGTGAGCTTCACGGCCCTGACCAACGTGCGCTCCCAGCGGGTAATGAAGCGGATCGGCATGTGCCGCGAGCAGGAGTTCGAACACACGCTCGTCGACACGCCGGCCCACCTGCGCCCTCATGTGCTCTACCGAGCGGACCGCTCGACCTGGTCGCCTCGGGTGGCCGCCGCATCGTGAAGATCGTCGTGCAGACCGAGGGGGTGGGCTGAGCGTAGCGTCGCGGCGCCTGGCGCACGACGATCTTCACGACCGTCGCGGGGCCGCCAGCGACTTGCGCGATCGGGTCGTGAAGATCGTCGTGCAGGGCAGGGCGGGGGGTGCACCGGCGAGCTCAGACGTGCAGGCCGCACTCGGTCTTGGTCGAGCCGGCCCAGCGACCCGAGCGCGGGTCCTCCCCCGGAGCCACGCGGCGGGTGCAGGGCGCGCAGCCGATCGAGGGGTAGCCGTCGTACGCCAGCGGGTTGACCAGGACGCCGTTCGCCTCGACATAGGAGTCGACCTGCGACTGGGTCCAGGTCGCCAGCGGGTTGACCTTGACCTTGCCGCGGCGGGCGTCCCACTCGACGACGCCGATGTCCCGACGGGTCACGCTCTCGTCGCGCCGGATGCCCGAGGCGTACGCCGTGTACGGCTCCAGACCCCGGGTCAGCGGCTCGACCTTGCGCATCGCGCAGCACGCGTCCGGGTCGCGCCGCCAGAGCTCGGAGCCGTACGAGGCGTCCTGTTGCGCGACGGTCAGCAGCGGCAGCATCGTCCGGACGTTCACGCCGTAGACCTGAGCCACCGCGTCGCGGGTGCCGATCGTCTCGGCAAAGTGGTAGCCGGTGTCGAGGAACACGACGTCGACGCCCGGACCGGCCAGCGAGGCGAGCACCCCGTCACCCATCGAGGACGTGATCGCAAACCCCTCGCCGAACGTGTCGACGGCCCAGCGCAGGACCTCCTGCGGGGTCGCGTCCTCGAGGTCCCGACCCGCCTGCTCGGCGATCTGCTGCAGCTCCACACCGGCAGTCAACCAGCGGGCGCCCGCGTCTCATCCCGTGGCAGGCTCGCCAGGTGGAACCAGTCCCCGCGCTCGTCACGCTGCACCTGTGGCGGGTGCGACCCGGCGACGTGCCGAGGGCCCTGCTGCACATGGGCCGGGACCGTGCGCGGTTGCGTCGTACGCCCGGGGTCCGGTTCGGCAAGATGCTCGGGACCGGCGACGGGCAGACGTTTACGGTCCGCGACGCCGACCCCCTCCGGTGGGCGATGCTGACCACCTGGGCGAGCCCCGGTGACAACCCGGTCGCGCAGTCCTGGGAGGCCTTCGCGCAGGAGACCTATCGCGTCGACCTGCGCCCGCTGGTGAGCCGGGGCCGGTGGAGCGGGCGGGCGCCCTTCGGCGAGCCGACGCCGACCCGGTACGACGGACCGGTGGCCGCCATCACCCGCGCCCGACTCAGAACGACCAAGGCGGCGGGCTTCTGGCGCGCCGTCCCTGCTGTGAGCGCGGACCTGCGCACCCACCGCGGGCTCCGCGCGGCCGTGGGCATCGGCGAGGCACCGGTCGGCCTGCAGGGCACGTTCAGCCTCTGGGAGTCCCTGGCGGCCCTGCGCGGGTTCGCCCACCGAAGCGCCGCGCACGTCGAGGTCATCGGCCGCACGGACACCGAGCGGTGGTACGCCGAGGAGCTGTTCGCCCGGTTCGCGGTGCTCGGCACGTCCGGGACGCTCGACGGCCGGGACCCGCTCGCGTGAGCGGGACCCAGCTCGTGGAGTGGGACCGCGCGACGCTTTGCGCGCGGGCCGAGCAGGTCCTGGACGTGTACGCCGAGGCGATGGCGGTGCCGCGGGCGGCGGCGCGCAGCCGGCGCGCCGTGCTGGCCGGCCACCTCGACCGCGACGGGCTGCGGGCCGTCGCCGCGCTCGACGGCGACCGGCTGGTCGGCATCGGGTACGGCTACCGCGGCGCCCCGGGCCAGTGGTGGCACGACAACGTGCGGGTGGCGCTGAGCGAGCAGGCCGCCCTCACGTGGCTGGACGGGGCGTTCGAGGTGTGCGAGCTGCACGTGCGCCCAGACGTGCAGGGCGTCGGGCTCGGTAGGGCGGTCCTCGCCCAGCTGCTCGCCGGTACGGACGCCCCTACCGCGCTGCTCACCACACCGGACCTGGAGACGCGCGCCCGGGCGTTCTACCGGGCCGGGGGCTGGGTGGACCTGGCCCGGGAGCTGCGCTTCCCGGGCGACCCACGGGCGTTCGCCGTCCTCGGGCTGCAGCTAGCCTCGCGCCAGTGACCCGGGACCGCGTGATCGTCGTCGGCGCCGGGCACAACGGCCTCGTCGCCGCCTGCTACCTCGCCCGGGCCGGGCTCGACGTCGAGGTGGTGGAGCGCGACACCGTGCTCGGCGGCGCGGTGAGCACCGTGGAGCGCTTCCCGGGCTACCGGATGGACCGCGGCTCCAGCGCGCACATCATGGTCCGGCACACCGGCATCGTGGAGGACCTGCGCCTGAGCGAGTGCGGGCTCACCTACCAGGACCTGGACCCGTGGGGCTTCGCGCCGTTCGGCGAAGGGGGCATCACGTTCCACGTCGACCTGGACCGGACCTGCGCGAGCATCGAGGGGATCTGCGGGACCCGCGACGCCGACGCCTACCGCGCGTTCGTCCAGGACTGGTCAGCGCGCAACCTCAAGGTCTTCGAGGCCTTCCAGGGCCCGCCGACGCCGCTGCACCTGGGCCGCACGCTCTGGGGCGTCGGTAAGGACACCGGGCTGGACGGCGTCGAGCTGTCCCGGCAGTTCCTCACCAGCGCGGACTCGCTGCTCGACGAGCACTTCGATGACGAGCGGCTCAAGACCGCGCTGGCGTGGATGGGCGCGCAGTCCGGACCGCCCACCCACGAACCCGCGACCGCCGACCTCGTCGGCTGGAACACCGTCATGCACCTGCTCCCGCCGGGGCATCCCCAGGGCGGCTCCGGCATGCTCAGCGAGGCCCTCGCGGCGCGCCTGGCGTCCTACGGTGGGCGGGTGCGGCTCGGCGACGGCGCCGCGGCCATCACCACGAGCGGCGGCCGGGCCGACGGGGTCGTGACCGACTCCGGCGAGCACCTGCCAGCGGCGACGGTCGTGGGCGCCTGCCACGTCCTGCAGACGCTCGACCTGTTGGACGAGGCCCCCGGCGACCTGCGGGAGCGGGCCCGGCGCACCGTCCGCACCGGCAACGGCATCGGCATGGTCGTGCGGCTGGGGTCGAACGACCTGCCGCACTACCCCGGCGCCGACGCGGACGTGCACCGCGCGATGCAGCTCATCGCGCCGAGCCGGCAGTTCCTGCGCCAGGCGCACGGGGAGTACAACGCGGGCCTGCCGCCCACCGAGCCGGCGGCCCTGGCGATGACCTTCAGCGCATTCGACGACACCATCGCACCGCCGGGCAAGCACAACGTGACCGTGTGGGGCCAGTGGCACCCGTACGAGCTGTCCAACGGCGAGGACTGGGACGGCATCGCCGAGCGCGAGGGCACCAAGCTGGTCCAGGCCGTGGACCGTGTCGCGCCGGGGTTCGCGAGCAGCGTGGAGCACATGCACGTGCAGACGCCCCTGGACCTCGAGCGCGAGCTCGGCCTGACCCACGGACAGGTCATGCACGTCGAGATGGCCTTCGACCAGATGTTCCTGTGGCGGCCAATGCCCGAGCTGTCCGGCTACCGGGTGCCCGGCGTGGACGGGCTGTACCTGTGCGGCGCGTCGACCCATCCCGGTGGTGGCGTCTTCGGCGCGAGCGGTCGCTCGGCCGCCCGCGTCGCACTGGCCGACCGGCACCCCACCCCGCTGTCCCGCATCATCACGAAGGTGCGCCGTGGCTGAGCTGTACGCGGTCCTGCTGCTCGACAGGGGCGCCCGCTGGCACGTCGGCTGGACCGTGGACGACGAGAGCGAGACCGACCTGCTGCTCACCGACCACAGCGGGAAGGTGCTGCTGTTCGGCAGCCGGGCAGCCCTGGAGCACCACGCGCAGGAGCACCACCTCGACCTCGACGACGACCTGCCGGACAAGGTTGACCTGGACCTGGGCGGGTGGCTGTCCAGCGGCACCGCGGAGCCGACCACCGCCGAGGTCAGCGAGCTGTGGCACCTGCTGTACGACGACCCGGTGGCCGGCCGGGCGCTGGCCGGCGAGGAGCTGGGTGAGGCCTACGACGACCTCGTCGAGGAGGTCCCCGGTTGGTTCGACCAGCACGGTACGGCGGCGCGTCGGGCCCTGGCGGACGCCGTCGGCCGCCTGCGCCGCAACACCCGCACCACCTAGTCTGAGCGGCGTGACGAGCACCGTCGCGCCCGCACGCCGCGCGCAGTCCCAGCGGCTGCCCTGGCTGCTGGCCGGTGCCACCGTGCTGCTGCAGATCGCCTACCCGCTGGTGCACGGCCACGGACGCGACGTGCTCACCGTCGTCACCGTCATCGCGTTCTTCCTGGCCAGCACGAGCCATGCACTGCTGCACCGGGGACTGGTATGGACCGCTGCCTTCATCGGGATCACGGCCGGGACAGGGCTGGTGGCCGAGGCGGTCGGGACCGCGACCGGCGTGCCCTTCGGGTCCTACGACTACGCCGACTCCCTGGGCGCCGAGCTGCTCGGCGTACCGCTGGTGATCCCGCTGGCCTGGACGATGTTCGCCTATCCCAGCCTGCTCGTGGGACAGCGGCTCGCCCGCAGCCGGCTGCCGGCCGCCCTGCTGGGGGGCGTCGCGCTCGCGTCGTGGGACCTGTTCCTGGACCCGCAGATGGTGGCGGCGGGCCACTGGCGCTGGCACGACGTCGAGCTGGCGCTGCCCGGCGTACCCGGCATCCCGGTCTCGAACTTCCTCGGCTGGCTGCTGGTCGCCGCCCTCATGGTCGGCGCGCTGCAGCTGCTGCCGAGGCGTACGAGCGACGACCGGCAGCCGGCAGCGCTGTTCGGCTGGACCTACGCCTCCTCGGTCCTGGCCAACGCCGTGTTCTTCGGCCGGCCCGCTGTCGCCCTCATCGGCGGGGTCGGGATGGGGCTGGTCGCCGTGCCCTACCTGCGGGCGCTGCGCGCGTGAGAGGCCTGGCCCTGGTCGTCGCCGCCCTGACCGCCCACACCGCCGTGAACGCCCGCCTGCTCCGCACACCGACCGGCACCCGCACCGACCGCGCGGTCAGCGTCCTGCTGCCACTGCGCGACGAGGCCCACCGGGTCGAGCCGTGCCTTCGCGCCCTGCTCGCGCAGCAGGGCGTGGACCTCGAGATCGTCGTCTTGGACGACGGCTCCCGCGACGGCACCGCCGACGTCGTACGACGGGTGGCTGCGCGCGATCCCCGGGTGCGGGTGCTGACCGGCGCGCCGCTGCCCCCCGGATGGCTCGGCAAGCCGTACGCCTGCGCCCAGCTGGCCGCCGCCGCGGCCGGGACCAGCGAGGTGCTGGTCTTCCTCGACGCCGACGTCGTGCTCGCTCCGCATGCGGTCGCGGCCACCGCGGCGTTGCTGGACGAGACCGGGCTGGACCTGATCTCGCCCTACCCGCGGCAGGACGCCCCGGGCCTGACCCGACTGGTGCAGCCGCTGCTGCAGTGGTCCATCCTGACGTTCCTGCCGCTGCGGCTCGCCGAGCGCTCGCCGCGCGCGTCGTTGTCAGCGGCGAACGGCCAGTTGCTCGCCGTCCGGCGCAGCGCCTACGACGCGGCCGGGGGGCACGCGGCGGTGCGCGCGGACGTGGTCGAGGACGTCGCGCTGCTGCGCGCGGTCAAGCATGCCGGGGGCCGGGGGGGCGTGGTCGACGGCACCGACCTCGCCACCACCCGCATGTACGACGGGTGGGCCGAGCTCGCCGCGGGCTACACCAAGTCGCTGCACACGGCGCCGGCCGCGGCGGCCGTCGGGCTGTCCGTGCTGTACGTGCTCCCCGCGCTGGCCGCCCTGCGCGGTAGCCGTGCGGGCCGGACCGCCTATGCAGCCGGCGTTCTCGGGCGGGTCGTAAGTGCCCGCCGCACCGGCGGCCGGTCGCTGGACGCCCTCGCGCACCCCGTTTCGGTCACCGTGCTGGTCGGGCTCACCGTGCGGTCGCACGTCGCCGCCCGACGCGGCACGCTGACGTGGAAGGGACGGCGGGTGTGAGCCGTGTCGTCGTGGTCGGTGCCGGGGTCGGCGGTCTCGCGGCAGCTGCCCGGCTCGCCGCACTCGGTCACGAGGTCACGGTCTGCGAGGCGTCGGCGCAGGTCGGCGGCAAGCTCGGGCTGTACGAGCGGGACGGCTTCCGCTTCGACACCGGACCCTCGCTGCTGACGATGCCCCAGGTGTTCGGTGCCCTGTTCGCCGACACCGGGGGTTGGCCCGAGGACCTGGAGCTGCAGCGGCTGGACCCGATCGCGCGCTACCGCTACCCGGACGGCACCACCTTCGACGCGACCGATGACCTGCAGGAGTTCTGCGAGCGACTGGAGAGCTGGAGCCCTGGGAGCGGCGTGGACTGGCGCGCGTTCACTGCGCGCGCCCAGCGGGTCTGGGAGGCCAGCCGCGGGCCGTTCCTCGAGTCCGCCCTCGACGGCCCGGCGACCCTCGCCCGTCTCGCGCTCCGCCGGCCCCGCGACATCGCCGCCATCGCGCCGGGCCGCTCGCTGCGCTCCCTGGGCCTGCGGTACCTGCGCGACCCCCGGCTGCGCACCTTCCTCGACCGCTACGCCACCTACACCGGCTCTGACCCGCGCCGGGCCCCCGCGGCCCTGGCCGCCGTCCCCTACGTCGAGCAGGCGTGCGGAGGCTGGTACGTCCCAGGGGGCCTGCGCCGGCTGGGTGACGCCGTGCACGAGCGGGCGCTCGAACGCGGTGCACTCCTGCTGCTCGACGCGCCGGTGGTCAGGATCAGCACGGCCCAGGGCAAGGTCGACGGCGTGACCCTGGCCGACGGCCACTCGCTCGCAGCCGACCTGGTCGTGGCCAACGCCGACGCCGCCCACGTGTACGGGCAGCTCATCGACTCCCGCGTCGCGGCCCGCCGCCTCGCCCGGGCGACGCCGTCGCTGGCCGGGTTCGTCTTGCTGCTGGCCGTGCAGGGCCGCACGCCTGGCCTGGCCCACCACAACGTGCTGTTCCCGCCGGACTACGACGCGGAGTTCGACGCGGTGTTCGGCGACCCCGCCCAGCCGGTCCCCGACCCCACCCTGTACGTCAGCGCGCCCGACGACGCAGCCGCGCGGCCCGACGGCTGCGAGGCGTGGTTCGTGCTGGTCAACGCCCCGAGGCACGGACGGGGGCGCGGGGCCATCGACTGGACCGAACCCGGGCTGCGGGAGCGGTACGCCGACCGGCTGCTGGACCTGCTGGGCCGCCGAGGCCTGCCCGTCCGCGACCGGGTGCTGTGGTCGCACGCCCTGTCCCCCGCCGACCTCGAGGAGCGCACCGGAGCGGTCGGCGGCGCCATCTACGGCACGAGCAGCAACGGCGCTGCGGCCGCCTTCCTGCGGCCGGCCAACCGCTCCCCGGTGCCCGGGCTGTTCCTGGTGGGCGGCTCCGCGCACCCGGGCGGCGGCCTGCCGCTCGTCGCGCTGTCGGCGCAGGTCGTCGCCGGCCTGATCGGGCCGGCCTGACGGGCGGCTACGGCTGCGGCTGCGGCGGGCAGAGCTCGTGCTGCAGCACGCCGTACGCCGTGCGGCGCACGTAGTCGCGGCGCTCGATCCAGGACAGGCACCGCGGGCAGATCTCGTCGGCGTCGCTGTGCAGGTGCCCGTCGATCAGCCGGGGGCTGTCCTCTCCGGCGTCGGCGTCCGGTCGGCACAGCCCCACACTGATGATCGCGTCGAGATACGACCGACGGGTGCTCACGCGCCGAACCTAAGCCGGGGCGATGCGCCCGTCGACGCCCGCACGGTCACGGTCAGGGAACGATCGCGGGGACCTCCGGCGGCAGAGCCAGCAGCTGCCGGCGTACGGCGATCGCCAGCTGGACGACCGACACCACCGTCATGGCCAGCAGCAGCGCGGGCCCGACGAAGGACAGCACCCGGGACAGCCCGAGGAAGACCCCGCTGAAGTGGATCGAGGGTGAGAGCAGGATCACCCGCGTCGGCCGCTCGGCCATTGTGACACGGCCGACCTCGTCGCCACCGGCGTTGCCCGCCCGCGCCCGCAGGTACTCCATGAAGAAGAACGCGAAGCCCAGCCCGACGGCCAGCGGAACGGGGCAGCCGACGGCGACCACGGCCAACAGGTAGACCGCGTCGTTGACCCGGTCCACCGCGCTGTCGAGCACGTAGCCCCACCTGGTGGTGCGGTCCTCGAGCACCGCAACGCAGCCGTCCAAGGTGTCGAACAGCCCACTAGCGACCATCGTCCAGCCGGCCGCGATCCACCAGCGGCCGCCGATCTCGGACAGCACCAGGACCAGCGCGGCCAACCAGATCGAGGAGATCGTGACGACGTCGGGCTGCACCCCACGGCGTGCCATCGGACGTGCGATCGCGTGCACCATGGTCAGCCAGCCGCGCAGCCAGACGCTGCCCGTACGCGGGTCGTAGCCCCCATGCAGCTCTGACCAGCGGTCGAAGTAGCCTTCTCGGCCGGAGATCTCATGCTCGGGTCGGCGCGCGGTCACCAGGCCCAGCACGACCAGCGCCAAGCCGAACGCGGCCAGGGCCACCAGCAACAGGCCGTCGCGACTCATGCCCGCCCCTCCGCCGTACGCCGAGGCGTGCAGGGCGCTGTCCGGCAGCGAGCCGGAAGCAGTGGCGGGGCAACCGGACGCACCGGCACGGTCCCGATGTGCACGCGGTCGCCGAGCGTCATGGGCGCCACCGTAGGACGACCGGCCCGGGAGCTCAGGAGCCGGGAGTCAGGACAGCGCCGACAGCCCCAGTCGGGCCCACACCTTGCGGGTCGCCGTCGAGCGGTTCAGGGTGATGAAGTGCAGCCCCGGGGCACCCTCGGCGAGCAACCGGTCCGACAGCTCGGTCGCGACCTCCACGCCGATGGCGCGCACCGCGACCGGGTCGTCCTGCACGGCACGCAGCCGCTCGGCGAGCGCGGCCGGGAACTGCGCGCCCGACAGCACCGCGAACCGCTCGATCTGCTGCACGTTCGTGACGGGCATGACGCCCGGCAGGATCGGTACGTCGCAACCGGCCGCCGCCACCCGGTCGCGCAGGCGGAGGTAGTCCTCGGCCGCGAAGAACATCTGGGTGATGGCGAAGTCGGCGCCGGCCCGGCACTTCTGGACGAAGAAGGCGACGTCGCTGTCGAGGTCGGGCGACCGCGGGTGCTTCTCCGGGAACGCCGCGACGCCGACGCAGAACTCGCCGCTGGCCTTGACCAGGCGAACGAGCTCCGCGGCGTACGCCATGCCCTCCGGGTGCTGGTTCCACTGGGCCTGCGGGTCGCCAGGCGGATCACCGCGCAGGGCGAGCACGTTGCGCACGCCGGCACCGGCGTACTGCCCGATGATGCGGCGCAACTCGGCCACCGAGTGGTCGACGGCCGTGAGATGCGCCAGCGGCAGCAGCGTCGTGCTGGTCGCGATGCGCTCGGTCATGGCGACCGTGCTGTCGCGGGTCGACCCACCTGCGCCGTAGGTCACGGAGACGAAGGACGGCCGGAGCGACTCGAGCTCGCGGATCGCCTGCCAGAGCTGCCGCTCGCCCTGCGCCGTCTTGGCCGGGAAGAACTCGAACGAGAACAGCCGCTCCCCCGTCGCGAGCAGGTTCGAGATGGTGCGGCTGGTCATGCGACGCAATCTAGTGCCAGTACATTGCCCGTCCATGAGCGTCCTGGACCGCGGGGACCTTCGCGCCCGCGTGCAGAAGGCCCTCGACACCTTCCTCGCCGGACAGCTCCCGCGGCTGGAGGCCGTCAGCGAGGAGCTCGTCCCGCTGACCGACGCCCTCGCCGAGCTCGTCTCCGGAGGCAAGCGCCTGCGGCCAGCGTTCTGCTACTGGGGGCATCTCGGCGCGGGCGGCGACGACGACGAGCCGATCGTGGTGGCCGCCGCCTCGCTCGAGCTGTTCCAGGCCTGCGCGATCATCCACGACGACGTCATGGACCAGAGCGACACCCGGCGGGGGCGTCCCGCGGTGCACCGCCGGTTCAGTGCCCAGCACCGCAGCGAGGACTGGCACGGAGACCCGGAGGCGTTCGGCGCCGGGGCCGCGATCCTGCTCGGCGACCTGTGCCTCGCCTGGTCGGACGAGATGCTCAGCACTAGTGGGGTTCGGCGCCTGGCCGAGGGCAAGGCCGTGTACGACGGGATGCGCAGCGAGCTCATGGGCGGCCAGTACCTCGACCTGCTCGAGCAGGCCAGGGGCGGTGGCTCGGTCGAGCGGGCGTTGCGGGTCGCGCGGTACAAGAGCGCGAAGTACACGATCGAGAAGCCGCTGCACCTCGGCGTCGCGCTGGCAGGGGGCCCGGTCGAGCTGCTGGAGGCCTGCTCGGGCTACGGCCTGCCGCTCGGCGAGGCGTTCCAGCTGCGCGATGACCTGCTCGGGGTGTTCGGCGACCCGCGGGAGACCGGCAAGCCGGCCGGCGATGACCTGCGCGAGGGCAAGCGCACCGCCCTGGTCGCGATGGCCCTCGAGGCCGCGTCCCCCGCGCAGAGCTCGGTCGTACGCCGCCACCTCGGTGATCCGCACCTGGGCGAAGAGGGCGTGAGCGTGCTGCGGGCGGTGCTGACCGAGACAGGCGCGGTGGCGCGCGTGGAGGGTCTGATCGCGATGCTCATGGACGATGCCCTGGGCGCCCTTTCGGCCGCCCCCTTCGAGGGTCCGGCGCGGAGCGTGCTCGCCGAGCTCGCCGTCGCGGCGACCTCGCGCACCGTCTGACCGCTCCGCTCCGCTCCGCCCCGTCTGGCCGGCCCGCTCCGCTTGGACGGTTCGCGGCGTGCCGCTTGGCCGGCCCGCTCCGCTTGGACGGTTCGCGGCGTGCCGCTCCGCTTGGCCGGCCCGCACCGCGCCGCGCCGCGCCGCCAGCACAACAGCAGGGTCGCGGAGGTCACCGGAGCACACGCTCGTCGGGCTGAGCGTGACTGCGCCCCCGAGGCCTTGGCCGACCTGCTCCTGTGCTGGCCGCAGCCGGGAGCTGGGAGAACGGACGGCCAGCAGAGCGACCGGAGCAGCAGCCAGAGCGGGACACCGGGACGCCGGTGCGCGAGGCTGCCGGCTTCGCCCGTCTCGTGCGTGCGGGGGCGCCGGGCGAACGGCAGCCGGGAGAGCCGCAGTCCCGGCCGTCTGGCTGGCCGGTCGTTAGGCTGGCCAGCCATGACTGCTCCGACCCCGACCCTCGCTGCGAACGACCCCTGTTGGTGCGGCAGCGGCCGCAAGTACAAGCGCTGCCACCGCCTCGCCGACCTCGACCCGGCGCGAGCTGCCGCCGAGCAAAACCGCAGGCAGGAGCAGGCCCGACTCGCCGAGACCTACGTCCGGCCGGGTACCCAGTCGCCGCGGCGCGAGGTACCGGCCGACATCGTCCGCCCGTCGTACGCGCTGGACCCCAAGGGTCGCCCGGGTGAGCGCGAGTCGAGCGCGCCCAAGGACGCGCAGACCCTCGCGAAGATGCGCGTCGCCGGCCGCGCCGCCGCCGAGGTCCTGCAGGAGATCGGCGCCGCCGTCCGGCCAGGGGTCACCACCGACGAGCTCGACGCGATCTGCCACGCCGCCTGCCTCGCGCGCGGCGGGTACCCGTCACCGCTGGGCTACCAGGGGTTCCCGAAGTCGCTGTGCACCAGCGTCAACGAGGTGATCTGTCATGGGATCCCGGACTCGACCGTGCTCAAGGACGGCGACATCGTCAACTGTGATGTGACGATCTACCTCGACGGCGTGCACGGCGACACCAACGCGACCTTCCTGGTCGGGGACGTCGACGAGGCCTCCCGTCGGCTGGTCGAGGTCACCCGGGAGTGCCTCGAGGTGGGCATCGCGGCCGTCACGCCGGGCGGCCGGGTGCGCGACATCGGCAAGGCGATCCAGGCCCATGCCGAGCGCAACGGGTACGGCGTCGTGCGGGCCTTCGTGGGTCACGGCATCGGCCGGTCGTTCCACAGCGACCCGCAGGTGTACCACTACGACAACCCGGCGGCCCGGCAGCAGCTGCTGCCCGGCATGACGTTCACCATCGAGCCGATGATCACGATGGGCGCCTGGCAGCACGAGATGTGGGACGACGGTTGGACCGCGGTCACGGTCGACCGGTCACGGACGGCGCAGTTCGAGCACATGCTCGTGGTGACCGGCACCGGCGCCGAGGTCCTCACCACCTGCTGAACCGGGGCAGACTGCTCGCATGGGCGCACCGTCGTTCTGGGGTCTGACGCCGCGGCAGAGCGTGGAGGCCGAGTGCGCCAGGCGCGGCAAGGCTGCCGTCGTGGCCGGCTTCATCGAGCTGTTGGCCGGCCGGACAGCCGACTCCGCCCTGGTTGTCGCGCTCGGCGGCCCGCCCGCGCGCTGGGCAGGATCTGCTGGCGAGGGCGCGGGACCCGACTACTGGTTGCGGGTGTGGGCTGCTCGCGGACTGCTCTGGGCGTGGGAGGACGCGGCGCTGCCGACACTGGTCGCTGCCCTGGGCGACAACTCGTGGCGGGTGCGGGAGTTGGCCGCGAAGGTTGTGGCGCGGCACGGCCTGGGCGGGGCCTTATCGGCGGTGTCCGCCTTGCGTGAAGACCCGGTCCTCCGGGTCCGAGGCGCCGCGGCGCGCGCCGTCGTCCGGTTGACCGCGCAGGCCTGACAGGAAGGCGGACCGCAGGGCCGGACCGCAGGACCGGACCGCCGAGGGCCTGTTGCGGGTGCCTGATGCCCCCGCAACAGCTCAGTCGACCTGGATGGTGTGCGGGTCCATCATCCGGTGCAGCGCGAGCACGGTCACGGCGCCGTACGTCAGATGCGGTACGGCGTCGTTGACCACGCTGGACGGCGTCCAGGAGCGCGGGTCGGTGATCCCCACGGCGGTCATCACGCTGTCGCTGAGCGCCATGGCCCCGAGCCCGAGCACGACGGGAGCAAGCGGCATCGGGATCTTGACGGACAGGGCGCGCAAAGCGCCGCCGATCGCGCCCACGCCCATGCCCACAGCCAGGCCGGACAGCGGCCCGAGCCCCTCCAGGCGGTTCTGCCTGGTGTCGGGCGTGCCGGGCACCTCGGCGCCGACGGCCTGCACCACAGCCTGGGCGGCCTGGTCGGGCGTCGCGCTCGACGGCGTCCCCTTGATGGCCTGCTGCACGTAGGTGACGATGTTCAGCGCCGTGGCTCCGGCGGCGCCGGCGATCATCCCGCTCGTGATGCCGGTCAGTACGCGGGCCATCTCAGGCCAGCCCGAGCTGGCTGAGCATGCCGAGCTGGTCGCTGCTGCCCCACCGCTCAGCGAACTGATCGTCGCCAGACCGGCTGATCTGCACGCCCCGGATGCTGTTGACAGCCTCGCCGAACGCCTGCTGTGAAGCGATGTTGCTCTCCTTGAACACGGGTCTCCTTCGGTGGGTACGCGGCTTGTGCCCGGTCCCTGCCCGCGCTTGATCGTCCTACCCCTGCTCTCCGCGTGTCGCGCGGGCTGCGCCCCCGCCCCCTCCCTAAGATTTGCGCCATGGCCCGGCAGCAGGACGGCGCTGCGCCGATGTGGTTCCTGGCCGCCATGACGGTCATGCCGGTGCTGCCCCGCCGGGTCCTGGTGCTCGCGTACGCCGGCCGGAGCTACACCCAGATCGCCTGTGTGCTCGGACTGTCCTATGAGGTGGTGCGCGGCGCCGGCCATCAGGCGCTGTCCTTCTTGCGCTCGGCCAGGAGCTGACCGCCCGGCGCAAGGGTCCTGGACGTCCGGTCCGGACCCGGCACCCACGCGGCGCTGGTTCGTCTACCACTCCCCCGAGCGGCTCGCCGCGCTGCTGACCGAAGCCGGCTTCGTGGTGCGCAGCGCCGGCACCCGTAGGTCGCACCGCACCTGGTGGCAGGTCGTGGCGGTGCGGTCAGGCTGACGCGACGGTCAGCGCGGCGAGCTCGTCCGCGCTCAGCTCGAGGGTCCGGGCGGCCAGCAGCGGCGGGAGCTGCTCCAGGCTGCGGGCGCTGGCGATCGGCGCGGTCACGGTCGGCTGGGCGAGCAGCCAGGCCAGGGCAACGGTGGCCATCGACGCGCCGTGCGCGGCGGCGACCTGCGACACGGCGTCGAGCACCCGCTCGCCGCGGGCGTCCTGGTAACGCGCCACGGTCTGCGCCCGCGCACTGTCGACCGGCCCGTGGCGGTACTTGCCGGTGAGGTAACCCGCTGCGAGCCCGTAGAACGGGAAGCTGGCCAGCCCCTCCCGGGCGACGAGATCGGCGCGTTCGCCCTCGTAGTCCCCGCGCGCCACCAGGTTGTACTGGTCCTGCACGGCGGCGTACCGCGTCAGGCCGTGCGCGTCGGCGTACGCCAGCGAGTCCCTGAGCCGGGCCGTCGAGAAGTTCGACGCACCCACCGCGCGCACCTTGCCCGACCGCACGAGCTCGTCGAACACCCCGACCGTCTCCTCGACCGGGGTGTCGAGATCGTCGGCGTGGGCGTACAGCAGGTCGATCCGATCGGTCTGCAGCCGCGCCAGCGAGGACTCCACGGCGGTGCGGACGGTGTCGCCGCGCAGCCCGCGCAGGGACGGGTGCTTGCCGACCTTGGTCGCGATCACCACCTCGTCGCGCCGCCCGCGGGCCGCCGCCCAGCGGCCGAGCACCTGCTCGGACTCACCGCCGACGTGACCCGGCGCCCACGCCGAGTACGAGTCCGCCGTGTCCACCATGGACCCGCCCGCCTCGACAAAGGCGTCCAGCACGGCGAAGAGGCCCTCTCGTCGGCCGTCCAGCCGAACACGTTCCCACCCAGGCACAGGCCGCGGACGTCGAGGTCGTTCCCAGGGATCAGGAGCACCAGCAGACCGTATGGCGGGGTGCGGGGGTGCGGTGCACCACGCCGGCTCCGACGGGTGCGGCACGGCCCCCCGCCGTACGCTCGCCCGGTGCGCACCGTCCCCGGCAAGACCGATCGCGTCGTCATCGTCGGAGCCGGGCTGGCCGGTCTCAGCGCCGCCCTGCGGCTAGCCGGAGCGGGCCGCGAGGTCGTCGTGCTCGAGCGCGAGCAGGTGCCCGGCGGCCGCAACGGGGTGCTCGAGACGGCCTCCGCCACCGGCCCGGGCGCCTACGCCTTTGACACCGGGCCGACCGTGCTGACCATGCCCGACCTGATCGCCGACGCGCTCGACTGCGTCGGCGAGAAGCTCGAGGACTGGCTCGAACTGATGCCGGTCGACCCGCTCTACCGCGCCTTTTACCCGGACGGTTCCACGCTGGACGTGAAGGCCGACGTCGGCGAGATGACCGCCGAGGTCGAGCGGGTGTGCGGGCCGGACGAGGCGGCCGGCTACCTGCGCTACGTCGAGTTCGTCTCCAAGCTCTACCGCTACGAGATGAAGGACTTCATCGACCGCAACATCGACTCGCCCTTCGACCTGGTCACGCCGAACCTGGCGCGGCTGGCCGCCATCGGCGGGTTCAGCAAGCTCGCGCCCAAGGTCGGGCAGTACCTGAAGGACCCGCGCACCCAGCGGGTCATGAGCTTCCAGTCGATGTACGCCGGGCTGTCCCCCTACGACGCCCTGGCGATCTACGCGGTGATTGCCTACATGGACTCGGTCGCCGGCGTGTTCTTCCCCAAGGGCGGCATGCACGCGGTACCCCGGGCGCTCGCGGGGGCCGCGGAGAAGCACGGCGTGCAGTTCCACTACGGCTCGACCGTGACCCAGGTGCTCGTGCAGCACGGGCGGGCCGTCGGGGTGCAGACCAGCGACGGCGAGCGGCATCTCGCCGACGTCGTGGTGCTCAATCCGGACCTGCCGGTTGCCTACCGCGAGCTGCTGCCGCCCGAGGTCACGCCCCGGCGGGTCAAGAGCTTGACCTACTCCCCCAGCTGCTACCTGCTGCTGGCCGGGTCGTCCGCGCCGTACTCCAAGACGGCGCACCACAACATCCACTTCGGCAAGGCGTGGCGCGAAGTCTTCACCGACCTCATCGACGACAAGCGGCTCATGGCCGACCCGTCGGTGCTGGTGACCAACCCGACGCACAGCGACCCCTCGCTGGCCCCTGACGGCAAGCAGATCTACTACGTGCTGTTCCCGACGCCGGACATGAGCTCGGGCATCGACTGGGACGTCATCGGGCCTCGCTACCGCGAAGAGGTCCTCGCGCGCCTGGAGGGCCTGGGCTACGTGGGGTTCGGCGACGCGATCGAGGTCGAGCACGTCACGACCCCCGCCGACTGGCAGCGCCGGGGTATGGCGATGGGCGCGCCGTTCGCCAGTGCGCACTCCTTCTTCCAGACCGGGCCGTTCCGCCCGAGCAACCTCGCGCCCAAGGTCGAGGGCGTGGTGTTCGCCGGGTCGGGCACCCAGCCGGGGGTCGGCGTACCCATGGTGCTCGTCAGCGGGCGACTGGCAGCCGAGCGCATCCTGGGCAAGGACAGCTCCTACCGCTCCCGCGCGATGCGCCTGGCCGCGCCCTCGCCGCTCGCGACCTGAGCTCTCCGCGACCTGACCCCCTGGCTGCCTGCAACACTCCTGCCCCGTGAGCACCCGGGAGCTGGACGCCGCGGGCATCACCGGCCGCGAGCTGCGGGCGTCGTACGAGGCGTGCCGTCGTCTCAACGCCTCGCACGGCAAGACGTACTACCTCGCCACGCTGCTGCTGCCGGCGTGGAAGCGGCCGTACGTGCACGCGCTGTACGGGTTCGCGCGCTACGCCGACGAGATCGTCGACGACCTGGGCTCGACGCTCAGCGACGACGAGAAGGCAGCCTGGCTCATCGGCTGGGGCGAGCAGTTCGTCGCCGATGTCGCGGCCGGTGGTTCCGAACACCCGATCAGCCGGGCGGTCGTGGACACCGTCCGGCGGTGGGACATCCCGATGGCGCACGTCCAGGCCTTCCTGGCATCCATGCGCATGGACCTGACGATCACCAGCTACGCGACCTACGACGACCTGCTGACCTACGTCTACGGGTCCGCGGCGGTGATCGGGCTGGAGATGGTGCCGGTCCTCGAGCCGGTCGTGCCCCGCGAGGTCGCCGAGCCGTACGCCGCCGACCTCGGTGTCGCCTTCCAGCTGTCGAACTTCATCCGCGACGTCGGCGAGGACCTGCGTCGCGGGCGGGTGTACCTGCCGATGGAGGACCTGGCGGTGTTCGGGGTCGACCGCGAGCACCTATCGCGAGGGGTCGTGGACGGTCCGGTACGCCGGCTACTGGCCTTCGAGGTGGCCCGCACTCGCGAGATCTACCGCAGCGCGGCCCAGGGGGTACGGCTGCTGCACCCGAGCTCGCGGCCCTGCATCGAGACGGCCCTCGCGCTCTACGGCGGGATCCTCGACGAGGTCGAGAAGGCCGACTACGCGGTGCTCGGCCAGCGGGTGTCGGTAGGTGCCGCGCGGCGGCTCGCCGTCGCCGGACCGGGGCTGCTGCGAGCGCGCCGGGCGCGCTCGCACCGCACCACCTGACCGCTGGCCCCGCTGGACGCTCGTCCGCCGCGAGGATGCGGGTCGTCGGCGGTGTCCCCGACCACAACAGCACAGGAATGCATGGCGGGACCGCCCTGTCGAGCGTATTCCGCTCGGGCCGCACGCCCAGGGGGACCCGGTCGTGTGCTGCTGTGGTCGCCGGTGCGGGCGCACTGACCGCTCGGCACGGGCCGGGCGTTTCGCAGCAACCATCAGCGGTGACCCCTCGACCATGACCAGCAGCGACAGCCCCGGCCCCGATCCCGCCGAGACCGCCGGCCTCGAGCAGGGTGGCGGCACGCAACAGGGCGACACCCCACCGACCGCGGACTCGATGAGCGGCGCGGCCGGCGAGGCCCGACGCAACAACCCGAACATGGGGCCGGTCAGCGGCAACCGCACCCCGATGATCATCACCCTGGGCCTGCTCGCCGTCGTCGTACTCCTGGTGGCCGGGTTCATCGTCGCCAGTCTCGTCGCCAGCTGAGCGGCCGGGTTCGTCGTCGCCAGCTGACTGGTCGGTTCGTCGCGCCACTTTGAGTGGCCGGGTTCGTCGTCGCCAGCGCAGTCTCCGGCCGCTTGTCTTCTCTTGTGCCGCCAGGCGGCTTGGGGCTGAGCGTGTCAGCGCGGTCGTTCCCGGCACGGCAGAAGACAGGTGCCTACGACGGAAGACACGCGGCCTCGGTGGATCCGGCCAGCGCGGGGTCCTGGCCGGGGCGAGGACGATCCGCGGGCCCCGGCTAGCGGCGGACCCGAGGACCGCTGTGAGTACGACCCAGGCGCCGTCCCCACCACACCCACCACGACAGGGTCTGCACGACCAGCGCGAAGCCGAACAGCAGGTCCTCGAACGGCGCGTAGGCGATCCGGCCGTGGCCGAGGAACGGCGGGGTCTGCCCCGCGCGCGAGCCGACACCGGCGACGGCGTGCGCGCTGTAGTAGACGATGCCGCGCCCGGTCAGCACCCCGTTGGTGACGAGCTGGAAGAACAGGACCAGCGCGTACGCCGTCCAGAACGCCCGGCGACCCAGCAGCCGGGTGCGCAGCACCAGCAGGTCGAGCACGACCGTCGCGGCGACGCCGAGCAGCGCCGCCGAGGTGTAACTCACTCGTCGCCGACCTCCCAGCCCTTGACCGCGCGTACCGCCTCGAGGGTCAGCACCGCGCAGATCGGGATAACGACGAAGAAGGCGATCTCCTCCAGCGGCACGTTGCCGAGCACGATCCCGGTCGTCTGCGCCAGGTCGTACGCCCAGTGGTGCGCCCGGATCGCCAGCACGTCCCAGACCGTGAAGATGACGATGACCGGCAGCAGCGTCAGCAGCAGGCGGCGCGGCCGGGCGTAGACCCGGGTCCGCAGTACCAGCTCCAGCGGCAGCGTGCCGACCAGGCAGCAGCCGAGCACGACCAGGTACGCCGCCTTC
>JAABUZ0100000472.1_pt1 | contig 98750 bp, 84 predicted proteins | sample 5562091 | NCBI WGS metagenome assembly JAABUZ01 (sample SAMN12813069, study PRJNA571459) | rock metagenome | isolation source: Antarctica rocks | place: Antarctica: Victoria Land, Linnaeus Terrace sud | collected 2015-12-21
CGTATCCGGTCATCGACCGCCTCATCCGCGGCGCGACGGGTCCGGTGCCGTTCTGCGTCGGCGACGTGCTGCTGGCGGTCGCCGTCATCGCTCTCTTCGCGTATTGGTTTACCGCGCTAGCCCCTACGCGCGGGCGCGGTGCCGGCCGTACGGCTTTACGGACCCTCGCCGCTCTGGCGGCGATCTTCGTGTGGTTCGAAGTCGCCTGGGCACTCGGGTATTCGCGCGTTCCGCTCGCCGCTAAAATCGTGGTGCACGATGAACGCACCGGAGAGCACGCGGTCGATGCGTTCGCGGACCGCGTCGTCGACGAGCTTTCACGCGCGGCGCTCCCCGCGCACCGCGAGCACCGCTATACGAGCGACTTCCCGCCGCAGCTCGAGCCGTCGTTCGAAGCGACGATCCGGCGCCTCGGCGACGTGGCAGTCTTTGCTCCGCCACGCGTCAAACCGACGGTGTTTCAGCCGTTCTTTACCATGAGCGGGACATCGGGCTTTACCGATCCCTGGACGCACGAAGTCAACCTCGATGCGAGCGCGTTCTTTTACGAGCGTCCGATGTACTACGCACACGAATGGGCGCACATCGCGGGCTTCAACGATGAATCGGAAGCAAACTTCATCTCCGCGATCGCCTGCACGCGCTCCGGTGATCCGCTGCTGGTCTATTCGGGCTGGATGCTCGTGTGGTTCAACCTGCCGCAAAACGTGCACGTGACGCACCGCATGGCACGCCTTGCCTATGATGATATCATTGCGGTTCGCCGGCGTTACCTCAAAAACATCAACCGCAAGGTCGAAGGTGCCTCCCGGACGGCCTACGACCGCTACCTAAGATCGAACCACGTGAAAGCGGGGTTCGCGAGCTACGGTCTCTTCATCAGGTGGATGACGGGCGCCGACTTCGACCGATCGGGACTCCCGATCGTGAAGCCGACGCCTGCCGCGGATTAGACTCTTGCGCCGCGCCCGGTGACCAGATTGTAAATCAGCAGAATGATGGCGACCACGATCGCGATATGAATCAGGCCGCCGAGATGCGCCAAAAAGAATCCGAAGATCCAAAACAGGACAAGTATGACGATGATTGCCCACAGAATCCCGGCCATCGAACCCCCCTTTTACAGTACGTTAGTATGCAAGTATTGCTGCTAACCTTATCCTACGCGAAGCGCTTTTAACCCCCTAACAAATAACTTCACAAATAACTTCGGCCGAACGGCAGCGGCCGCAAGGCCGCTACTTCAGAGGCCGCGGACCCTGCCGAGCGAAGGCGCGCGGATGCTACACACGATCCTTATCGCCACTCTGGGCCTCGGGCTATTACCGACGGTCGTATCCGCAGCGCCGGCGCCGGTTACGTTTCGCGCTTGCCGCAAAGCATCCCGGGTCACTGACCGCCGTGCTGGCCTTTTCGCCAGGTGAGTACCTTGCCGACAAGAACGCCGTCCGCGCCGCCGCACGCCAGGTGACGGTCCCGGTCTTCATCCATTCCGCAAGCGATCCGCAAGAGGTCCGAAACGCCCGCCGCATCTTCTCTGCGGTCGCCTCGCGCTTCAAAGTGCAGAAGGTGCCGGCACACGGCATCCACGGTTCATCGACCTTGCGCAGCGAGCGCGACTGGGCCGGAGCCGCCGAAAATTGGGCCGCAGTGACCGCGTTTCTCAAGCGCGTCCGAACGTTGCGTGCGCCGGCCCGGGTACGGTAACGGCGATGAATGATGACCGCGATCCCGACCCGACCGGCACGGAGCCCGATACCGAGCCGAAACCTGAGCGCCAAAACGACGACGACGCGACGGATCCGGACGCCGTTACGGCGCCCGACGATCCCAGCCTCACCGAATACGATAAGACGATTGCCGATTCGTTTCCGGCGAGCGACCCACCGGCGCTGCCCTAATCGACCAGCACTTCACGAGACTCAAAGCGATGCGACGAATGCTTCGATCGAGTTCGCAATCGCCTTAGGCGCTTCCAGCGGTACATAATGGCCGGCGCTCGGGATGATCTCGAGCCGGCTGCCGGCGATCACGTCGGCAACGCGCGCGCGGACCCAATCGGGAGTCATCGGGCGATCTTCGGCGGGCGCGATCACCAAGGTCGGCGTCTCGATCGTGCGCGCCTCGTCCTCAAACGACAGACGCGACCAAGAGCCGAAGCTTTCTAGTGCCGCGCGTTCCGAAACCGTCGCGGCGGCAGCGCGCAACAGCGCGGTGACGTGCGGCAGGGGCTCTCGATGCGTCAATTTGGCGAGCCATGCGTTCGTGTTCGCAGTGTTTCCGGCGGTCGCCCGAAACATCGCTTCCAGCCGTGGAGAGAATTCGGGGCCGCGCGCGGCGACGGGGGCCACGAGCACGAGCCCTTCGACGGCTTCTGGACGATCGATCGCAAACCGTTGCGCGATCGCCGCGCCCATTGAATGTCCGACGACGACGAGCGGATCGAGGTCGAGCGTGGCGAGCAGATCGGAGAGGTCGTTCGCGAACCCGTCGACCGTATACGGGCCCGGTGCTTCATTGGAGCCGGCGAACCCGCGAATGTCGACAGCGAGGGTGCGGTGGCGCTCGGCCAATTCGTCGATGACGAGTGCCCAAATCGCGCCCGCACCCTGCCAGCCGTGCAAAAATAGCAGCGGGATATCGCCGTGCGGCCCACGATCGAGATAGGTGAGCGTTGCGCCGTCAGAGGCGCGGTATGTCGGCACCCTCGACTTGTCGGGCTTTGCCCGACTTCCACCTGTGTGCACGATTTGGCGCAGCCGAATCGTGCACGGATTCAGCGTAGCTGAATCCTGCTTGCCGCCTACTCGTCGGCGGCCGCATTTTCCCGGCCGCGATAGGCGGCGATCGCGGCCAAAAACGTCTCCCCGAAATCGGCAAGTTTCTTGTCCCCGACGCCCGGAATGCGCCGCAATTCGCCTTCATTGGCAGGAACGTCGCGCGCCATTGCGCGCAGCGCCGTGTCGGGAAAAATCATGAAGGCCGGAACATCGCGGGCGTCGGCAACGCGCCGGCGAACCGCGCGCAGTTCCTCGAAAAGCGCGTTATCGACATCGCCGTCAGCTTCGGAGTCCGCGCTCTCGACGTGTAACGTAGACGATGAACGCTTCGCGGCCGAAGGTACTTCGGGCGCGGAAGTCATCAAGACGGTCGTGCGTTCCAAGAGCGTGCGGCGACCCGAATCGGTCAATTCAAGCGTGCTGCGCAAACCCGGTGTCTGGCGCAACAGCCCGAGCCGAACCAGTTCGCGGCCGATCGCAAGCCAGCGCTCACGCGCGACTTCCTTGCCGATTCCGAAGGTCGTGAGCGCATCGTGATTCCAGTCGCGTACATTTTGCGTCGCCTTGCCGACGAGGACGTCGACGAGATGATGGAGCCCGACGGAAAAGCCGCCCGCCTGTCGCACGCGCACGACATTCGAGAGAAACTTCTGAGCCGGAAGCGTGCCATCGTAACGCATGCGCGGCGTCCGGCAGTTGTCACATCCGCCGCATGGCTGTCGCTCGAGCGTTTCACCGAAATGCCCGAGCAGAAGCCGCCGGCGACACTCGGCCGTTTCGGCGTACTGCTGCATCAGCCGCAAACCAGCGAGGGCATGCGCGCGTTCACCTTCGTCTTTTTCATCGATGAAGGCCATTTGTTTGGCGACGTCGGCGGCGCTGTAAAAAAGTAAGCAGTCGGCCGGGAGACCGTCGCGGCCCGCCCGTCCCGTCTCTTGATAGTAACCTTCTAAATTTTTCGGCAGATCGTAGTGCACGACATAGCGCACGTTGGGCTTGTCGATGCCCATCCCGAACGCAATCGTTGCGCACACGACCCGCGCATCATCGCGCCGGAAACGTTCTTGATTGTACGACCGCTCGCGTGGCTCGAGCCCGGCGTGATACGGTAGGGCCGCGATTCCGGCAGCGCGCAACTTCTCGCCGAGCGCGTCCGCTTGGCGGCGGCTGGCCACGTAGACGATCCCACTCTCGTTGCTGCGTTCACGCACGAAGCGTAACAGCGTCGCAAAGGTGTCGTTCTTTGGCAACACGCGATAGAAGAGGTTCGGCCGATCGAAGCTCGCGACGTAGCAACGGGGATCGCGCAGTCCGAGCAAATCGACGATGTCGCGCCGCACGCGATCCGTCGCAGTTGCCGTCAACGCGAGGACGGGAACGCCGGGAAAAACCCTCCGCAACCCGGCTAAACGGCGATAGTCGGGCCGAAAGTCGTGGCCCCATTCGCTGATGCAGTGCGCTTCATCGATGGCGAACCGAGCGACGCCCAGCCGCTGCAAATCCGCGAGCGTCTGCGTCACGGCGAGCCGTTCCGGCGCAAGGTAGAGCAGCCGATACGCGCCTTGCTCGAGCTCGCGCATGCGCCTGCGGACCTCATTCCGCTCGAGCGTCGAGTTGAGGTACGTGGCCGCGATGCCCGACGCCGTTAGGGCATCGACCTGGTCCTTCATCAGCGCGATCAGCGGGGACACGACCACGGTGAGCCCGGCGCTCATGACGGCCGGGAGCTGGAAGCAGAGGGATTTGCCGCCGCCGGTCGGCAGGAGAGCGAAGACGTCGTGCCCGCCGAGCACGTCCTCGACAATCTCCCGCTGGAGCGGCCGAAACGCGTCGAACCCGAAATGGTGCTTGAGCGCCGCGTCGGGATCGGCATCGAACAGGGTCGCCACGGAAGCACGAGATTCGAGGCCGGCGGACGGCCTCATGCGCAGGGGTTCGATCACTCCCTCGTCCATCACGACGAGACCCGTTTTCCCAAGCGCTTGATTCCGAGCGAGCCTGTGCCGATACTCTAAGGTATGATCATCCCTCGGCATAGGGACGACGGATCGACGCGTACGATCGGTCTCGACTCGCTGCGTACCGTCCCGCTCTTTCGTGACTTCGAAGCGGCCGAGCTTTCGGAAGTGGCGCAGCTCATTACGACGCGTCGCTTCGCAAAGCATCAAACGGTCTTCCGCGAGGGCGAGCCGGGACAAACATTCTACTTGATCATCGCGGGTTCGGTCGCGATTTTTCGTCTCGCCCCCGATGGTCGCGAGACGATCCTCTCCATTCTCAAGGAGCGCGACTTTTTCGGAGAGATGAGCGTCTTCGACACCGCCGTGCGCGCTGCAAGCGTTCGCACGTTGACCGAGGTCGAGGTGGGCGCGATCGAGCGCGCCGATTTTCTGGCGCTCATCGACCGCAGCCCGCGCATCGGCCGGCTGCTCGTCATCGCGCTCTCCGATCGGTTGCGTGCAGCCAACGCATTGATTTCGTCGACCGCTTCGCAAGACATCCGTTCGCGCCTTGCGTCGCTTCTGCTTAACCTCATGGCGAGTTTCGGCGAAAGCGTCCCGACCGGAATGCGGGTCTCGCTACGCTTGACGAACCAAGAGATGGCGAATATGATCGGCACCACGCGTGAGACGGTCAATCGCACACTGAACCGCTTTTGGGACGAGCACATCATCGACATGCGCACCGCGCACGTGATCATCGTGGATGCGGACAAACTGCGCGGGATGGTGCCGTAGTGACCGCCGCTCCCTGCTAAGGTACGATTCCCCAACACACTCACAACGGTGTGTTTTGATCGTAGAACAGTTTCCAGACATTGTTTTCGCACGTGAAGAGCAGCGAGAGCATGAAGCGACGCTGCGAGCGGCCCTCGCGATAATCGACTTCTAGGAGCGCGAAGCCGAGTGCATCGGATTCGCGCAGCAGAACGATGCGCGACGTGAACGTCCACCGCTCCTCACTTGAAAACCAATCGCGATGAGCGGCAACGATGGCATCGTATCCTATCGTTGCTGTCCCGTCGGGCCCGATGACGCGTGCCTCGGGATCGCGGCTCACCGTTGCTGCGAATCGTTCGATATCGCGTGCTGCGATGGCGGCGACATGCGCGCTCAGCCCGTCCCGAAAATCCATGCCGGACATCTATTGGACGGCCGACAGCAGATCAGGGAAATCGACCGGAACCTCGCCCCAGGCTCGGGTGGTCTGCTCGAACCAGTGCTCGCACTTTTCGACGGTCGCTCGCAGGCGGTCGGTCTTTGAGACGAGCTCGACGACGAGGACCGGGACGATCGAGGCGATCTTCTCGCGTTCGGTTGGGTCCAATGCGCTCCAGTCGGTGGCGCGTAGAAAAGCATGGTCGGTCGATACGGCATCGCCGTCCGGCAGACGAACGCCGCCGCTCGAATCCACGCCGACGAGATCATGCGCTTGGGCAAAGGCAGCCAGTGCCAGCGCGAGTTTGTCGTTACGCACGCCGGTGTTCGTTCCGGTCGGCGGGGTCATGACCAGTGCACCCGCACGCCGCTCGACGCGCCACCCCGGGTTGGATGCTGAAAGTTCCACAATTTCAGTCGTCGGTGAGGGCCGTCGAGGCAACCATCGCACATCGCTCCGTTCATCACGCGATCGTATATTTCGGCAAGGCCGTTCGTTCTTCTATACAAGTCGCCGAAGCGGCTTGCGTTTCCAGAAGAAATAGTAGTAGACGAGCTGCATCAGCAGCGCGGCGATAAAGGCGCAGGGATAGCCATACCATACTCCATTGAGGCCGATGCGCTGCGAGAGCAAGTAGGCGACGGGGACTTCGACGCCCCAGATCGAGAGGATGGAGAGCGCGGTCGGCCAGACGACCGTTCCGCTCGAGATCATGATCGCCGAGAGAATCCGGCCGTTCCCGTAGATCGCATAGCTCCACAGCGTAATGAGCAGGAGCCCTCGTGCGATTGCAACCGTCGCCGGCGCCGTAATGAACAATGAGATGATGTTCTTGTCGAACGCATAGACGAGGGCGATCAGCGCGCCTTCGATCAGATAGTTAACGATGACGGCACTGCGAACGATCGCCCCAAGGCGCTCGGTTCGTCCGGCGCCGATCGATTGGGCGCCGAAGATCGAGGCAGCGATGCCGATCGAGATCGCCGGGAACTGCACGTAGCTCGCTACCTGATTCACCGCTCCGTACGCTGCGACGGCGGTCGAGCCAAAGCGGTTCACGAAGGTCAGCACGGCAATCTCCGAGAGCGAGATCATCACGAGGTTGACGCTCGTCGAAATGCCGATCTTCGCGATGCTCGCAACCAGATCGAGACGCAGCCGCAGATTGCCGAGCATTTCGCGATCGAGCGCAAGCGGATGTTTGACGAGACGGAGGTAAACGAGCAGGCCCGCAAGGGCAATCGCCGCCGCGACGATGTTGCCTACGGCGGCGCCGTTGGTTGCAAATGCCGGCCACCCGAACCAGCCTTTGATGAAGACGGGCGTCAGCAGCATCGTCAATGCCGTGCTCACGATCAGCGCGTAGAAGGGCGTGCGCGTGTCGCCTGTGCCGCGCAGAAACGTCGTGTAGATCAGATACAGAAACAGGATCGGGATAGCGAAGAACGTGACGCGCGCGTAGCTGGCGGACACTGCGATGATGTCGCTTGGCGTATGTAGCGCGGCTAGCAGTTGCGGCGAGACAATGCCGCCGAAGAGTCCCACGACGACGCCGAGCACGATGGTGAGCGCGAGGGTCGTGCCCGCGATCTGCTTGACCTTGGCGTGGTCGCGGGCCCCGTACGCCTGGCCGATCAAGACGCTGCTCCCCGCGCCGAGTCCGATCAGAAACGAGATGAGGAAGAAGACGATGGGGAAGATGGCGGAGACCGCGGCGAGCGACCGCACGCCGATCAATCGTCCGAGATATGCGCTATTCGCCGTCTGTCCGAGCGCCTGCAGCACGTTGCTGAGCATCAAAGGAATCAGGAAAATCACAAGCGACTGCCAGAGGGCCGCGTTTCGTTGAGTGCAATCGACGCGCGCTGCGGTCGAGCGCTCACGGCGTCTCGCTCTGCGGTCGCGCGAGCACGGTGCGGGCGTTGGTATACCACACGAGGCCGGGTGGCGCGTTCTGCTGTCGCCGCACGAATTTGCGCTCCGTATAATCGACGCTGACTTTCTCCGAGCCGCGGGCCTTTGAATGAAAGGCGGCGAGCGACGCTGCGCGGTCGAGTTCTTCAGACGTCGGGGCACGCTGTGAATCGATCCGCAGCACGACGTGTGCGCCGGGCGTCCCGCGCGCGTGAAACCAGAGATCGTGCGGACGCGCGATACGAAAGGTCAAGTCGGCATTGCCTCGCGGCGAGCGGCCCACGTAAACGCGCGCATCGGCGGCGAGACGTACGTCGAAGGGGCGCCCGGCTCGCGGCGCGCCTCGTGTTCCGTTCTTGCGCCGTTCGAGACCCTCTGCTGCTTCCGCCACATCATCGAGGGTTTCCGGCTCCGCGCGCTCGACTTCCCACGCGAGCTCGTCGGTTACGTTTTCCCGCAGGGCGAGTGCGCCGAGACGACTCTCCACATGCGCAAGCTTCGCGACAGATTTACGATACCGCTTGAAGATCGCAGCGGCGTTGGCTTTGGCATCGAGTCCGGGATCGAGCTCGATCGTAACGTCGGGATCGCTCGACGGAACGAATGTGGTCGCTCCGGCCGGCACTTCGGCAAGGTGCCCGTACAACGCCTCACCGGCGATGCGTAACGCGTCGCGTTGCGACGCATCGTCACGCTCGCGTTCGAGGACGTGCCGTTCTGCCGCGAGCGCGCTGCGGCGCTTCGTCAGCCGCGCGGCGATGCTCGCGCGACGCGTTTCGAAGGCCCGCCGAGCTCCCTGCTGCGCGGCGCCCCCTATGGCATCGCGCAGCAGCGGAAGCAGCGCGGACTCGCGCGACTCCCCGAGTTCGGCATACTGAGTGAGTGGAACGATGTGGCACTGCACGACGCGCGCGCCCTCGCGGTAGGCGACCACATCGGTACGATCGTGCCGTCCTTCACTAACTGCATCCACGATCGCATGGGCTCGCGCGAGGCACTGCTGCGCGAACGTCGTGGGCGGCACCGATACGGCAATCTCTGCGTACGGTCTATCGGCCTTGAGCGCGATTACGGCTGCGATGATGGAGTCGGCGACAAGATTCGGCAGGAGCGGTACCTCTGCACGGAGCGCCCGGCGTGCGCTTTCGCGCGAAGCCAGAGACGACGCGTGCGACAGTTCGCCGAGCGTGTTAACGAGGTTCTGCATATTGGGGACGGCCTGCGGGAGTGGCGGCGGTTCGTACGGCTCACCCACGACCGTCGTACGCCTGGTATTCTCGGCGCGACCGAACTCCTTGGCCGCAGCAACGACCGTGTCGTCCTTGAGGAGCACGATGTTACCGAAGCGGGGGACGAGTTCGGCAACGAGCCGGTACGCGCTGCGCACCCCGAAGCGCGACTGCGCCGAGCATTCGAATGCGATCAGCCGGTCACCCCGGCGCGCCCGCACGCTCTCGATGCGAAGGCCCACGAGCGCATCGAGCATCGCACGAGACCAGCCGGCTTCCGACGTCAGCGCCGCCTGCGCTTCGAGCATCACGAGTGGCGTCGTTCCGAACGCATCGATCGTTACAAACGTGTCTGCGAGTTGCAAACCGAAGCGGCCGTCGTTCAGACGGCCGCCGGCCCGAATCCGTTTGCCTTTGAGCGCGACGTCGATCTCCGCCGCGAGCCGACGCACGATCATCCAATCGGTGAACACCTCGGGCTCTTCGCAAGCGGCTAGGGGAAGCCCGTCGCTACAGCTGAAGACCCACTGCGCCTCGGCGCGGACCCGCGTCGATTACAGCGATGTGTCTATGAACGAGCCGCGCGAGCCCGAGACTATTGCACGTGCCTTGCGGAAGCTGCCTCGGTGCATCGAACATAATTGTTACCCGCAGCGTGATAGCATGGTGCGAGCGTACGCCTTCGCTCGCGTCGCCTATGTAACAAAAGCCCGCTTCCCTAGAACCTTCGTTGCAGCGAGAACGAAACGCCCTGATCGCCGCTGGCGGGTTCGGCCGCTGCGACCGAAAGGTTCGTCGTTCCGAATGCCGTCGGTTGGATCCCGAACTTATTTGCGCCGGGCTGCGTGAAGAAGGTCAATTGCGCCGCGGTCGTGTTCTGCTTGTCGGAGAAGCGCAGGCCGACGCTTTGACGCGGCGGGTAGTTGAACGAGTCGGCGAAGACGACGTTGACATTGGCGAACAGTTTGCGCGTCGCACCGATATTGACGCCGCTGCCCGGCAGATAATTGAAGGCGAAATCCGAGAGGCCGAGCGCGCCGCCGATCTGCGAACTGAACGGTTCGAAGATGTTCTGCGTGAGCAAGGTACCGAGCTCACCTTGGGCAGCGGCCTGGAACGGATTTTGTTGGTCGCCCGTTTGGGCCGTCTGCTGCACGCCGCTCACGGCGCCGAGCGCTTGCGCACCGACGAGTAGCCCGAGAATTTGTTCGCGCGAGTACGACGGATCGGAAGCGAGCGCGATGTTGAGTTGCGTCGCAGGTCCCGTGATGTGGAGCGCAACGTCCGTGGGTGGGTTCGGAACGGTCGTGGTCGCATTGATGTCGACGGTCGGAATCACGCCGTCGCTCGGGTCGAAACTGACCGTGCTGCCGTCGGTGACGCGGAAGTTTCGGTAAAAGTTGAAGGTGCCGCCGCCGACCGTTGAGAGATCGCCCGCCAGCTGCGGGCCGGCGAGCGTTCCACCGACGTGCAGGTCACCTGTCGCACCGATATCAACCGGACCGCCTTGCACGCGCACGTCCCGTCCCACCGCGACGTTGAGGTCGAGGGCCAGCGGTAATGCCGGCGCCCCCTGCGTCTGCGGTGCTTTCGGGTTGAAAACTGCCGAAAGCGGGATGCGAGTCGACGAAAACGCGACGTTGCCGCCAAGGCCGAGCGGAGCGTTTGCCGTGCGCGTGATATCGATTCCCCCGTTTACACGGCCGCGGAAGAAGGGCGGCGCGTCGAGCACCGGATCGTTGAGGGCGACATGCAAACGGCCGGCGAGATCGTGCGCGGGACGACGCAAACTGGGTACCGACGCCTGACCGTTTGCGACGATGGTCCCGCCTCCGATGCTCGCGTGGGTATCGTGCAACGTGGCCGTCGTCCCGGCAAAGGTCAACTGCGCGACAACGTCGGTCGCTTTGGACTTCAGTTGGGGACCAACGAACGAGCCTTTCGTGAGCGCGAGCGTCCCGCTCAGCCCGGGGTTCGTCAGTGTGCCGCCGAGCAAGACGCCGCCGTCGAGCGTACCGGCGGCCTGTGTGCCCTTAGGAAAGAAGGCCGCGAACTGCGCCAGATCGATGCCTTGCGTGGCAAGCGTGAATGCGAGCGGCGCGTTCGGTGCGATCGCCGGTCGGCGTCCACTCGCGAGCGGAACATCACCACTCGCCGCGATGCGGCCGCCGTTCAAGTCGGCACTCGCGCGCTCCAGCTTTACGTGCGTACGCGTAATCGCGACATCAGCGTGAGCGTGAGGAAGCGTGTAGCGAGCGTAATGGATGCGATCCGCGTCGAGCGAATCGTGCACGCGCGGCTGCTGGGCCGTGCCCGTGACCTGTAACGTCGTCTCAAGAGCGCCCGACGCGTCGTACGCCTTGCCCGTCACGGTGTGTGCGAGCGCACCCACGTCGCCGGTTCGCGCCGTTAACGTCAGTGCCACCGGAGCGTGCGGCGCAAGACCGACGGAACCCGAGAGTGCGGCCTGCAGATTGTCGATTGCGAGGAGTGCGTTTGAGATTGTCGCGCGCCGCCGTGCAGCGTGTGCATCGATGACGGCGGTGCGGATCGGAACGCGGCCGACGAGGCCGCCAAGAAGTGCCGCGTGGGCGTTGGCCGCTAGGTTCGGGTACGTTCCGACGATGCGCGCGTTTGCGTCGATTTTTCCGGCGATAGGCGCCTGAAAACCGGCTGCCGGAAGCCAGACGGCCAGATCGACGTTTTCCGCGCGCGTCGTCAGTGCAAGCGAACTGCGGTGCAATGCGTCGCGCAGCGGCTGATGCTCCGGTAAGGTGACGTTGCCGCCCGCGGAAATTCGGCCCGCACTGCCGCCGAGCGCAAGCGCGGTGCGAATCGTACGGCCGCTCGTTGCGGCGTCGGCGCGTGCATCACCAAGCTCGAATCGCCGGAAGCGCGTGCCAGTTAAGCGCAGGCGCCCGTCGACGGCGAGCCGGTTGGGTGCGTTCTGCAGCGTGACCGTGAAGCTTCCGTGGCCGCCGAGCGTGTCGCCGTAGTTGAAGTAATCGTTGAAGTCGGTCAACTCGATATGCGGCGCACGTAACGCGATGTTCTGCGCGCGGCTGGTGAAGTCGCCGTCGAAGCCGATCGTGGATGAGCCGACCGTCACGCTGCCGCCGCGCGCCCGCACCGACTGCGCGTTGCCTGCGAGCGCCACGGTCGCATCGCGATACGCGAGTCCGTTGAGCGAGCCTGCGGGGACCGAGATGCGACCGGAAACCGACGGTGAGGAACCGTGCCCTATTACGCGCACGTCGGCATCCAGCGTTCCCTCGGGATACTGCGGCGCATGGAATAATTGCGCGAACGTTCCGATGTCGGCCTCGTCAACGTCGGCAGCGAGCACATACTGCGCATCCTTCGGATTCCCGCGCAGCCCATCAATCGTGCCGTCTAGCGTTCCGACCGCGGGGCCGGCAACGAGGCTACCGTCCCCAATGCGCAGCGTATTGCCGGCAAGGTGAAGCGCCGTCCCGGCGTCGAGAGGAAAGCGCGCAATGCGCGAGTTCGTCGACTGCACGTCGCTAGCCGCCACACCGGCATCGATGATCGGCGCGCTCGCCGTCCCACCGATCCGCGCGATAGCGCTGAGATTGCCGGCTTGGACCGGTAGACCGGCGCGACGCAGTGCGGCCAGGTCGATGTTGCCGGCGGAAACGTCGAGCGTGCCGCCGTTGCCGAAACTTCCCTGCGCGACCACATCCTCGCCCGCAAGTCGCAAGCGCGCTGCATAGACGTCGAGCGCTTTGCCCCGAATTCCGAGTGTCCCGTCGAGCGCCTGCAGCGGCACGCCGCCGACCTTCGCATCGTAGAAGCGAGCATCGGCGATCTGCGCAAGTACCGACGTCGGTCCGTTTGCGACGATGTCGACCGGTATGTCGACGCGGCCCTGAGCGCCAAGCTTTCCGCCACCGGCCCGCGCCAGCTCGCCGAGCGAACCGCGATAGCGCAGCTGCGCTTGCACGCGCGCACCGTCGCTCACATTGCCGCGGAAGGTGAGGTCCGCGATCGGATAGCCGAGCGCAAGGACGTTACGTACCTCCGCGTCCCCGCCCAACACGAAGCGTCTACCGGCGAATGCGCCCGCAAGATCGGCATCGACGGTGCCCGACACCGGCGTCGCAGCCGGCAGCATAAATCCGGGCAGCGACGGTTGTTGCGCACGCGTCGAAAGCGTGAAGTTGTGCAGCGCGACGAAGGCTGCACCGCCGCCCGCACGCGGGCGATCGAGTGCAATGCGCGCGTAGACCGAGCGGCCGCCCGGACCGTCGAGCGTGATCGGCCCGACCGTACCCTCACCGGATCCGTTGACGGCCAACGTGCCGAGCAACTGCTGCGTTCCGGTGGCGCCCGCAAAGACGCCCGACGTCGCGAGCTTCGCGTCCGTGCCGGCAGCGACGATTGTGCCGTCGACCGTCATCGCTCCCAGAATATCTGCGCCGTACGGCAGGCGCGCAACGGGAGCCGAGACGCGGGCGAGCAGATCGACGCTCGTGTGCTTGCGCAAAGCAACGGTACCGCGGGTACCGACGGAAATGCCGTCGTAGAAGAGTCCCGCATCGATGATCGAGGTTTGCGAGCCCTGCAGCGCAACGAGTCCCCGCGGGTCGTCGAGCGGAAGGTTCCGATAGGTAATGCGGGGCGACGAGAACGCGACGAGCGTCAACGGTTGCGTCGCATCGCCTTCCACGAAGAGCTTGAATGCGACCGGTCCCGCCAGCGGAAACTTTCTCGCCGCGTCGGACAGCGTGACTAAGCGGCTGAGGTCTCCGAGCCCCGTGATGCCGAGCTGCACGCGCGGCTTACTTAGCCCATAGATTGCACCTGCGATGCGCACCGGCACCCCGGCGATCGAGCCGTCCACTTTCGGGATTGCGAGACCCTGATCGTAGACTTGTAAGTAGCCCCGTCCGTCACGCAGGGGTTTGGTAATGCCGTTGAGATACGGCTGAAAATGATCGAGCTTCGCCGTGATGGAAACATGACGCCGAATCGCGCCGGCTCTATCGCGCAGCCCGTAGATGCGGGCATCGATATCGTTGAGAACACCGTATGCGACGTGAAGCGACGTCGAATTGACCGCGTAGTCGAAGAGCGGTGCAAGTGCGAGCATTTTCGCACTAATCCGGCTATTTTCGTAACCGAGAGCTTCATCAAACGTGCCCGTCGCGGAAAACGGAAATTTGCCGCCGTCTTCGAGGACCGTTAGGCCTCCGACGAAATGCGAGCGCCGGTGCGGATCGACGTCCGCGTCGAGTTGAATGTTTTCGAACGCGAGCCGGCGGCTGTGGCGGAAGATTCGCGTATCGTCGATGATGCCGATCGAACCATCCTTGATGAGCAACCGGATCTTCGGAATCGTCGGCGGCTTCGTCTGCGCGTTGGCGGCTTTGGGGAAATGGAAGTTATACGACCCGTCCTTGTGGCGAATGATCGTGAGCTTGGGACGGTCGATCTCGAGGCCGTGAATACCGTATAGGTACGGGCTGCGAAATGCATCACGCAGGTCGTATGCAACGACGATCTTTTGTGCGGTGAAGAACGGCTCGCCGCCCACGCCCGCAACGTCGGGCCGAACGAGCGTGAGGCGGCCGCCGTGATTTTCAAGGCGCTCGTAACTGATGCCGTACCCGGCTGCATGGCCCGCGGCGGAAACACCGGCTCGCAGCACGCCGCCACCGAAAGCGACGACGGCGATCACGATCGCCGCGACGGTGCCTCCCGCGATCAAGGCCCAAAGCGGCCGGCGCTTCATGCAGTCCTCGGGGCCGAGCCGCCCTCGGCCGCAGCCGAGCAGGCCTCGCCTGAGGCGGGGCAGGGCCTGCCCGGGGCCGAGCCGTCTTCGGCGCTAGCCGAGCAGGCCTCGGTCCTGCTAAGTGCGAATTGCACCCATCTGGTTTCGGAAAGGTAGTCATGCGCGGCCCGGGATTGCTGTTCGTCGTGTCCGGGCCCTCGGGAGCGGGCAAGGATACGCTGGTCGATGCGTTGCGGGCCCGCATGCCCCGGTTGTGCTATTCCGTTTCGGCCACCACGCGGGAGCGGCGCCCCGGGGAGCGGGATGGCGAAGCCTATTTTTTTCTCGATCGTGAACTGTTCGATAGCAAGGTCCGCACGGCTGCATTTCTGGAAACCAAAGAGTACAACGGTCATCTTTACGGCACGCCGCGTTGGTTCATCGAAACGACCCTGGCCGACGGATACGACGTGATCATGAAACCCGAGGTTCACGGCGCGCTCGCCGTCAAGGCGGCCTTTCCTGAGGCGGTTCTCGTGTTTCTGCTTCCCGACAAGTTTTCGCACCTACGTTTGCGCCTCGCAGCTCGCCGCACCGAATCCAGTGATGAAATCGCAGAGCGTTTGGCAATCGCTCACGTCGAACTCGGAGCGATTCGACACTTCGATTATGTCATCATCAACGAACAGGCGCCGCCGGAGTTCCAAAACCAGCCTCCGGCGGTCGACGATTTGGAAGCGATCGTCCGTGCCGAGCGCTTCCGCATCCATCACTACGACGACACTATTTTTAGGAACGTGGAAAACGCATGAGCGATTCAGTATTCGGAGATCTCGATGGGCTTCTTGAGCACGTCGATTCGAAATTTACCCTGGTAAACGTGGTCACCAAACGAGCGAAGCAACTCAACAACGGCGCCCCCCCGCTCAGTCACGATGCCAATCCCAACAAGCCGGTTTCGACGGCCTTCGATGAGGTTGCCGACGGTAAGATTCCATACAAGCGCGTTCGCGAAGGCATTAAATAGCCGTTCTATGTGCGGGATCGTCGGCTACGTCGGGCATCGCGACAGCGTGCCCATCATCTTAGATTCGTTGCGGCGTCTCGAATACCGGGGTTACGATAGCGCGGGTATCGCCGTAATCGACGCGGCCGGAAGCCTAACGGGATCGAAGGCGGAAGGCAAGCTCGCGCGGCTCGCGGAGCGCCTCTGCTTACAGCCGCTGCACGGGTCGACCGGTCTCGGCCACACGCGCTGGGCAACACACGGGCGGCCTTCGGATCAAAATGCTCACCCGCACCTCGATTGCAGTGGAACGTTCGCCGTCATTCACAACGGCATCATCGAGAACTATGCGTCGCTGCGCGAGCGTCTGCAAGCTGGCGGCCATGAATTTGTGAGCGAGACCGACACCGAAGTGCTCGCGCATCTCGTCGAGGAAAACTACGCGGGCGACCTCGAGGAGGCGGTGCGGATGACGCTCCGCGAGGTGCGCGGCGCCTTTGCGCTCGGGGTTATCTCGGCGAAGCAACCCGAGCGCCTCGTGTTTGCTCGCAGCGGTGCAAGTCCGCTCGTCATCGGGATCGGCGAGGGCGAGATGTTTATCGCTTCAGATACGCCTGCCATTCTGCAATACACGCGTAAGCAAGTGATCCTGCGCGAAGGTGAGATGGTGGTGGTCGACCGGGGTGGTTACTCCCTGACCGACTTTGACGGAAAGCCGATCGAACGCGACGTTACGCAGGTCACGTGGGAAGCAAGCTCGGCTGAAAAAGACGGCTTCAAGCATTTTATGCTCAAGGAGATGTTCGTCCAGCCGAGCGTCGTCAAAGAGACGCTCGCCGGGCGCATCGACGAATCGGGCGATTCGCAGCTTGCCGCCGAACTACGCATCGACGAATACATGCTCCGCGCGATCACGAAAATCTCCATCACCGGTTGCGGAACGGCCTTCCATGCCGGCATGGTCGGAATGTTTCTGCTGCGTTCGCTGTGCAAGCTGCCCGTGGAGATGGAGCTCGCCAGCGAATTCCGTTACGGCGACCGCGTCCTCGATCCCCGAACGTTGACGATCGCGATGTCGCAGTCGGGCGAAACGGCCGACACGATCGAAGCGGTTAAGATCGCCAAGGCCGCGGGCGCCCCGGTGCTCGGCATCTGCAACGTCTTGGGTTCGCACCTGACGCGGATGGCCGACGGCATCCTCTACACGCGCGGCGGCCCCGAGATCGGCGTGGCCGCGACCAAGACCTACGTCTCTCAAGCGGTTGCGATGGTTCTCTTCGCGCTCTATCTGTCGCGCGTGCGGCTGCGCCAGCACGACGTGCCGCTCGAACGCCTGCGCGAGATCGCGCGTAACACGAAGCTGCTGCCCGAAGCGATCGATCTGTGCCTCAATGCGTCCGACGAGATTCGTAAGGTCGCGAAAAAGATCCGTAAAGCCAAGAGCGCGCTGTTCGTCGGTCGCTACGTGAACTTTCCCACGGCCTTGGAAGGCGCGCTCAAACTCAAGGAGATCTCGTACATCCACGCCGAGGGCTATGCCGCGGGCGAGATGAAACACGGTCCGATCGCGCTGCTCGATTCCCGTGTGCCCGTGATCGGTATCGCGATCGACGGCCGGGTACGCGAGAAGATGCTCTCCAACATCGCCGAGGCTAGAGCGCGCGAAGCCATCACGGTCGTCGTCGCCAATCACGGTGATGACGAGGCTGCAGCCCTCGCCGATCACGTCTTCTGGGTTCCCAAGGTCGACGAGCTCCTCTCCCCGATCGTCAACATCGTCCCGCTGCAGTTGCTCGCGTATCACATCGCGGACATCGACGGCAAAGACGTCGACCAGCCGCGCAATCTCGCAAAAACCGTGACGGTGGAATAGCACACTCCGAAGGGCCCGGTCCGGCGCACGGCGCACGACAAGGCCGATGAGACCCGCGCCGCACGTGCGGACCGACGGCCGCGCGCTCGACGCGCTTCGACCGGTTACGCTAGAAACGAAGCCGTTGGCATTTGCCGAGGGGAGCACCCTTATTACGCTCGGCGGAACGCGCGTTCTGTGCGCGGCGACGATCGAAGAGCGCATCCCGCCGTGGTTGCGGGGCCAGGGGAAGGGCTGGGTAACGGCCGAGTACGCGATGTTGCCGCGAGCGACCCAGGAACGCACGCAGCGCGAGTCAGCGCGCGGGAAAGTCGGCGGACGGACGCATGAGATTCAGCGTTTGATCGGCCGTGCGCTGCGCGCGGTGACGGATCTCAAGCTGCTCGGTGAACGAAGCGTCATCGTCGATTGCGACGTGCTGCAAGCCGACGGCGGGACACGCACGGCTGCGATCACCGGCGCCTACGTCGCGCTGTCGCTTGCGCTGCGCCGCGACTTCTCACCGGGCACGCCGAAGTGGCCGCTGCGCGGTCAGATCGCGGCGATCAGCGTCGGCTACGTCGACGGTGCGGCCCATCTGGACCTCGCCTATAGCGAGGACAGCCGCGCCGAGGTCGACATGAACGTCGCGATGACCGAGGCCGGCGAATTTGTCGAAATTCAGGGGACCGCCGAAGCGCGGCCCTTCGACCGCGCGCAACTCGACACGATGCTTGCGCTCGCGCAAGGAGGCATCGCAGAACTCATGGGTGTGCAGCGCGCGGCGCTCGACCGCGCGGCGCCTGCCGGTGATTGAAGGGACCGGCGCGCGGGCCGCGCTTGAAGCGCTGCACGCCGAAATCGGCCGTTTTTACGTACGCGATCGAGCGCTTTTGCGCGCGCAGAGGGAGATGGACAAAGCGCTCGAGACGCGCGGCGACGTCGATCGGTCGGCGGTGCGGACGTACCTGCGCGAAGTCGCGCGCTATTTTGAAGGCTTCGAACGCGAGGCACGCAAGCATCTCAAGAACGTCGAGTCGCGTTTGGCACGCATCGATCAAGTGCAGTTCAATTTGACGGCCGAGCGCGGCGTTGCCGCGCGACGCGTCGACGCGACGCAAGGCGTCCTCTCGCGGCTGCGGGAAATCGGCGGCCGATGAAGGTCCTCGAAGACGTCGGTCGCGGCACGACGGGATTCGTCGAGTACGCGGGTGGCGTTGCCACGCTGTTCGGCGAAGCGAGCTCATTCATCGGGCGCTTTCGCATCCGGCTCGCCGAGACCGTCGCACAAGCCTATTTTTTAGGCGTGCAGTCTACCGTGATCGTGTTGTTGACGTCGCTGTTCACCGGCATGGTCATTACGCTCGAGTCCGCCAATCAAGCCAAGAGCTACGGCGCCTCGAACCTCGTCGGCGGTGCCGTCGCGTACGTCTCTTCGCGCGAACTCGGCCCGATGCTGACCGCGGTCGTCGTAGCCGGGCGCGCGGGGGCGGCGATGGCGGCGGAACTCGGCTCGATGGTGGTCACCGAACAAATCGAAGCCCTCGAAGCGCTTGGACTTTCGCCCGTGCAGATGCTCGTGGTCCCAAGGCTCGTCGCGATGGTTTGCATGCTTCCGCTGCTCGTGATTCTCGCCGACATCGTTTCGATCTTCGGCGGCATGTATCTCGCGCACGCGGCGGCGGGCATCAGTTATGACTCCTTCCTAACCTCCGCGCGCCAGTTTAGCTTTTTCGGCGACTATCTCAAGGGGATGGTGAAAGCGGTCTTCTTCGGAATCATCATCGTCGTGATCGCCTGCTATCAAGCCTTTCGGGTACGGGGAGGCGCCGCGGGCGTCGGTCAAGCAACGACCGGTGCCGTGGTCACCAGCATCATTCTGATCTTCATCGTCAACTTTTTTCTGTCGATCGTGCTCTTCGGCACCGCCGGAGCTCAGTGAAACTGGCCACGATCGAAAGCGTCACCTTGCGCTACGGTGAGCGCGTCATCTTGCAAAACTGTTCGCTCGATATCGAAGAAGGCGCGATCACATGCCTGATCGGGCTATCCGGCGCCGGGAAGTCGACGATTCTGCGCCTGCTCAACGGACTGCGGCAACCCGACGTCGGGCGGGTGCGCGTGCGCGGCATCGATCTATCTACCTTGCGTGACCGCCAGCTGATCGAGTTTCGCCGCAAGATCGGCTTCTCGTTCCAATTTGCCGCGCTCTTCGATAGCCTCACGGTAGGGGAAAACGTCGCCATGCCGCTGCGCGAGCACACCAAGATGAAGAAAAACGAAATTGACCGGATCGTTCTCGAGACGCTCGATTCCGTTGGTCTCGCCAATGCGAAGGACCGGCTGCCTTCGCAGCTTTCGGGCGGCATGGTCAAACGGGCCGGCTTCGCGCGCGCCGTCGTCAGCAACCCCGATCTCGTGCTCTACGATGAACCGACGACGGGACTCGATCCCGTCATCACACACGTCCTCACCGATACGATCAAACGGCTGCGTAAGCAACTCAACGGCACGGTCGTCGTCGTCTCGCACGACCTGGAAAGCATCTATGCGATGGCCGATTATGTGGCTATGCTCTTCGAGGGAGCGATCATCGCCTATGGAACGGTGGAGCAGTTACAGCACTCGGTGAACCCTATCGTCCAGCAGTTCATCCAAGGAAGCGAAGTAGGGCCGATTCCCTTGTAGGAACGGCGCAAGAGAGATTTTATGAGTAAGCAGGCCTGGGTCGGAATCTTTACCATCCTCGGGATCGTTGCGGTCTTCGCCGTGTTCTTCGTGCTCTCCGATTACAGCACGCGCTCGCGCGGTTACAAAATTGCCGTGCACTTCCGTAGCGCTTCGGGTTTGCAAAGTGGTGCCCAGGTCGCTCTCTCCGGCGTGCCGATCGGCGTCGTCGACAGCATTTCGCTGCTGGGCGACTTCACGACCGACGTCGTCATGTCGATTCAGCCCGGCTATGAGATCCCGCAAGGATCGCGCTTCATCATCCAAGCGCCCATTACGGGCGAACCGACGGTTCTCATCGAGCCGCCGACGAGCACCACCGCCTCGACGCCGACCTTACCGCACGAGATCACAAGCGATATCGCGAGCCAACCGCAGGGTACCAATCCCACGAGCTTCTCGGACCTGCTCGAGCAAGGCCAAGGTGAAGCAAAGCGTCTCGATAACATCCTATCGGAACTGCAGAAGACCGAGCCGGCACTGCTCGCCGAACTTCGTTCCACCCTTCATAACGCAAACGAGTTGACGACCAATGCGAATCGATCGCTCAATGACGTGACCGGTCAGGTTCATGCAGTCGCCGATTCACTGCAGAAAAACCTGACGGTTGCCGGCAACAACGTCGTCGATCTGACCGGTAGCCTCGATACGGTCGTCAAGCGAAATTCGAGCCAAGTCGATGAACTGCTCGGGCAGCTCAATCGAACGTCGCGCTCGTTCGGCGTGACGGTCGACGCCTTGCGTGACGTCGCGACCAATCCTATGGTCAAAACGAACCTGCTTTCGACCGCGCACGATTTCGCCTTGACGGCGCGCACCTTCGCCGACTTGACGCAAGACCTGCGCAAGGTCACGAACAATCAGCAGACTCAAGCGCAGTTGCGCGACACGGTCGCCCAGATCGACGCAACCTCGCAGAAAGTCGATTCGCTCGTCGCGAGCCTCGGCGGTACGTCGAGCGTCTACGGCGTCGACCGCGGGGCAACTCCCGCTCCTGCGACATCCCCGCTGCCGGCGGCGAGTTCACTGCCGCGCGGTACGATGCTACCCGGCGCTGCTGCGACGACGGTTACCGCTGCCGCGGCGCCCGCGAGCAGCGCAAGTCCGCTACTTGTACCGGATTCCTACGGCGTTCCGGGCGGGATGTCCAACCCTGCGCCGACGACCGTTGCCGCCGATACGTCGACGCGCGGCGCCAAGCTGGCCGCGCTGCGCGAGCGGCTCAATACGTTCACCAAGGACCTCGTGCAACTCGAAGTGCGCGTCGGCGCGCTTACTCCGCTGCGCCCGGGCTCCTACGACCGCAACGTTTCGCCGCTGTTGACGGCCGACCGCGGCTTACAGTCGGACGTTAATCTGTTCGTACTGCCCAAAGGGCACACCGGGCTCGAGCTCGGCGCAAACGACATCGGGACGACGGCGGGAACGACGACCGCGAACGCGCTGCTTATCAACCGTAGTAGCCACTTTTCCTACGGCGGAGGCGTCGAATACTCGCGTCTGGGCGTCACGGCGTCGCTTGCCGGACCCCGGCTCGGGGTCGAAACGCGCGCGTACGATCTGCGCCACCCGACAATCGATCAATACGTCAACGTCTTCGCACTGCCCAAAGGTCAAATCTTCGTCGGCGAACGCGATCTGCTTCACGCGTCGCGTCGCAGCGTGCTCGGACTACAGTTCGAGTTCTAACGCAACCGAGGCGATTCGCGTGATTTCGCTGCGGGACTGCAATCGTCTGCCGGTCCTTCCGCTTGCCGTCTATGCGATCGTCGCCGTCAACGTCGCGGTGTTCGTGCACGAGATCGAGATTGCAAGCCCGGATGCGCGCGAGGTCTTCATCGACGGCTATGCGCTGATTCCGTTCGATCTCACGCACGGTGTGCAGATCGCTGCGGCGGCGGTCCCGACCCTGGCGACCCTCGTCACGAGCCAATTCCTCCATGGCAGCGTGCTGCACATTTTCTTCAACATGCTCTTTCTCGTCGTATTCGGACCCGACGTCGAACACGCCACGGGCCATCTACGGTTCGTCTTCTTTTACCTCGTGTGCGGCGTCTTCGGCAACCTCGCGCAGCTCTGGGCCAGCCCGGGAAGTCACGTGCCTTCGATTGGTGCTTCGGGCGCCATTGCCGGCGTGCTCGGCGCTTATATCGTGCGCTTTCCGACGAACGACATCCAGACGCTCTTTCCGCCCGGGTGCTTTCCGCTTTTCCTGCGCCTGCCGGCCGTCGTCGTAATCGGATTGTGGGCGCTCGTGCAGTTCGTGCACGGCTTCGGCAGCATGTCGTCGCGCGTGCTGTCGGAACAAGGTGGCGGAATCGCGTATTTTGCTCACATCGGCGGCTTTCTCGCGGGCATCTTTCTGATCGAACTTCCCGGTTGGCGCCGCGCGCTGCGCGGCTTGCCGGGCCCCCGATGATCTACAACGCGCGAACTCGCGTCGCCATCCTGGGTGCGGGCGCGATGGGAACGCTCTTTGCATACCACCTCGCGGAGCAAAACGACGTCACGCTCGTCGATGTGCGTGACGACGTCGTCGCCGCGGTCAACGCCCGCGGCGGCGTGCGCCTGGACGGCGCCCCGGTGCGCGCTGCGCAAGCGACCCACGATCCCGCCAAAGCGTATGCAACGAATTTTCTGTTCGTGTTCGTCAAAGCACCGAGTACCCTTACGGCAATCCGCCCGTTCGCGGGCAATCTCAATCCGTCCACGCCGATCGTCTCACTGCAAAACGGTCTCGGGAACGAAGAAGCGATCAAGGCCGCGCTCGGGGGCGCCGTGCCGCTGGTCATGGGCATCACCGACGTCGCCGGTATCGCGGTCGGGCCCGGTCTCTCGATGCCTCAGGGCGCCGGAACGACCGTCGTCGGCTCGGCGGGCGCGTCGACTGCAACCGTTCGCGTCGTCGCGGATCTGATCGGCGCTGCCCACCTCGAATGCTCGACTGCGTACGACATCCGTCCCCACCAATGGGGAAAGTTGCTCGCGAACGCCGCGATCAATCCGATCTCTGCACTCGCCGAGGCGCCCAACGGCATCGTCGCAAGCGACCCCGATGCCGCCGAACTGGCACGCGCCGTCGCGCTCGAAGGGGCGGCGGTCGCTCGAGCGATGCGCGTGAATTTGCCGTTCCCCGACGCGTGGGAATACGTCCGTGGTATCATCGCGGCGACCTCTCAAGGCCGTAACTCGATGACGGTCGACCTTGCCGGCCGGCGCAAAACCGAGATCGATCACGTGAACGGCGCAATCGTTGCGGCCGGCCGCCGCCACGGCATCGCCACGCCGTACAACGATGCACTGCTACGCCTCGTGCGTGCGAAGGAACGCGCCGTTACGTCTGACTAGAACGAAACAGCGAGTCGAGCAACGTGTCGATCAGGGCATCGGCGCTGTCGCCGACGATGAGTGCCGCGCGGTCGGCAGCCCGCACGAAGCCCTCCGCTCGGGCGGTGTCGCAGAAAGCGATCAGTCCGTCGAAATAACCGTCGCTATTGAGGATGGCACTCGGCTTATCGTGATAACCGAGCTGTCTCCAAGTGACGGCTTCGAACAATTCCTCGAGCGTCCCGAAGCCGCCCGCGAGCGTGAGAAAAGCATCGGCGTTGGCCGCCATCAGCGCTTTACGCTCGTGCATCGTCTCGACGACGTGCAGCGTGGTCAAGCCGCGATGGGCGACTTCGCGTTCTTCGAGCGCTCGCGGAATGATGCCGATGACTTCGCCCCCCGCCGCAAGCGCCGCATCGGCGAGCGCTCCCATGCAGCCGACGCGTCCGCCGCCGTACACGATGCGGACGCCCCGTGCCACGAGTGTTCGCGCGACGGCGGCCGCGATCGCGCGGTACAGCGGCCGGTTACCCTCGCTCGAACCGCAGAAGACGCAGACGGCAGCCAAGCCCGTTTACGCGGCGCAGACGAGCTCGAACACTGCCCGTTCGAGCGCGCGCAAAGCCTGCATGCCGTTGCGCGCCAACTTAAGCGTTGCAACCGGCCTGCGGGCACATGCCCGCGCAAAGCTCAAACCATTGATGCCGCCTCCGGAAGTAACGGCACGATTGAGGTCGGGCAGGTCGTCGCCGGGCCCGTCGCTGCCGACCCGTAGCGCTGCAAGGGCTACGCCCGCATCCTGCAAACGGCGCGCAGTGGTCCACGTTTCCATGTCGACGGCATCGGCGCCGTACCGCTCGCGCAACGTGCGTTTCTCTCGCGCCCGCGTAATGAGGCGGTCGCTCTCGAGCGCATGAATGCCGCTTTGAACGTTGCGTAGGCGTGCGGCGACGGCGACGGACAAGTCGCGATCCAGCTCCAATTTCGTCATATCAAGCCGGCAAACGTCACGATAAACGAGGATGTCACCGACGGCGAAGGCCGGCGAGAGCAAGCCGCACAGGCCTGTCGCAAGCGCCTGCCGCACGGGCGCCGCGGCGGCTTCGTCGGCAGCTCTTGCCGCCGCACGCGGCCCGATGCCGCTTGCGAACACGGCGATGTCGCGGCGCGCGCGGGAAAGCGCGCGGCGAACCGCCCGCTCCTCCGCGCCACGCGGCACCAAGACGGCGTCGATCAAACGCGGACGGCGTCGATCAGTTGCGGCCGATCACCGAAGTCATCGCGGCGAAGATATTCGAGAGCTTCATCGAGTCCTCGGCCGCCGTCGGTTCGAAGCCGCAATGCACCATGCAATCCGAGCACTTCGGGTTGCCGCTCTTACGGCCGTAGGCGGACCAATCGGTCTCATCGAGCAGCTCTTGATACGTTTTCGCATACCCTTCGCCGAGCAGATAGCACGGCTTCTGCCACCCGAAGAGCGAGTACGACGGCATGCCCCACGGCGTGCATTCGTAATCTTTCTTGCCGACGAGGAAGTCCAAGAACAGCGGGCTTGCGTTGAAGTTCCACTTCTTTTTCTTGGCGGTGTACGGCTGGAAGATTTCACGGAAGAGCGCGCGGGTCTGCTCAGCGTGCAAGAAGTGTTCCTGATCAGGCGCCTTCTCGTAAGGATACCCGGGCGAAATCATCATTCCGTCGACACCCAACTCGTCGGTTGCATAGTCGAAGAAGGCCTGAACCTCTTCGGGTTTCGCATCGTTGAAAATGGTCGTGTTGGTCGTCACGCGGAAGCCGCGAGCCTTGGCCGCTTTGATCGCCTTGACGGCAACCTCGAAGATGCCCTCACGCGCGACGGCATGGTCGTGCGCGGGCTTTAGGCCGTCGAGGTGAACGGAAAACGAAAAGTATTCCGACGGTGTGAACTTGTCGAGACTCTGTTCCAGGCGAATCGCATTGGTACAGAGGTAGACGAATTTCTTGCGCGCGATCAAGCCCCGCACGATTTCGTCGATTTGCGGGTGCAACAGCGGCTCGCCCCCGGGGATCGCGACGACCGGAGCTCCGCACTCGTCGACTGCCGCGAAGCACTCCGCGGGGGTGAGGTGCCTGCGCAGCACCTCGACCGGATGCTGGATTTTACCGCAGCCGCTGCACGCGAGGTTGCAACGGAAGAGCGGCTCGAGCATCAAGGTCAAAGGGTATTTTTTGCGCCCTTTGAGTTTTTGCGCGACGACGTAGGAGCCGATTTTCGCGGCCTGCTTCAGCGTGACTGCCATGCTATTTTGGTTGTGCTCCGTTTCGAAAGGTAACCGTTGTCGGCAAACCAGCGAATCGCTGCTCGGATCGCGCCGTCCAGCGGCGCGGGCCTGTAGCCAAACTCGATAGTTGCCTTCGACGAGTCGTAGTACATGAACTCCCGACTCATACGTACCCCATCGATGGGAATCGAAGGCCGGCGGCCGAAGCGCGGCAAAACCGTTTCGTCGATCCATGCGGCGGCGAGCGGTACCCATAAGGGCAAAACGTAGCGCGGGGCTGCTTGGCCGGTAAGCGCTCCGACGCGCTCGAGCAAGCTTCGCAACTCGAGGTTCTCGCCGCCGAGGATATACCGCTCGCCGCGCCGGCCGCGCTCGAAAGCGAGCAAGTGGCCTCGACATACGTCGGCGACGTCGACGAAATTGAGCCCGGTACGCGGGATCGCGGGTGGTATCTTACCGTTCAGAAAGCGGACGAATATCTCGCCCGTCGGCGTCGGCTTGCGGTCCCAGGCACCGATCGGCGTCGAGGGATTGACCGTTACGACGTCCTGGCCTTCCTGCGCCGCCGCCATGGCCTCACGCTCGGCCAAATATTTGGAGCGCTTGTATGCGCCGATCAACTGGTCCGGAGCACTCTGGTGCGTTTCGTCCGCGATGCCGCCGTGCCGCACGCCGATCGCCGCGACCGAACTCGTGTAAACGACCCGGCCCGTGCCCGCACGCTTGGCGGCCGCAAGCAGGTTGCGCGTTCCTGCGACGTTGCTCGCCGACAACGCCGCCTGGTCGGCGCGGTAGAGGCTGTAGTGTGCGGCGACATGAAAAACGGCGTCGACCGCGCCGATTTTGGCGGCAAGATCGGCATCGCCGAGATCGCCCTCGATAATCTGCAGCGGCAGACCGACCAAGTTACGCCGATCACTTCCCGGGCGAGCGAGAGCCCGCACGTTCCAGCCTTTCTCGACGAGGAGGCGGGCCAAATTCGCACCGACGAATCCGGTGCCGCCGGTCAAGAACGCCGCCTTCAGGGCGTCGCCGGCTCGATGTGAGCGAGTTCGGCCTTCGCTTTGCCGCCGCGAATCCAATCATCGAAGATCGTGTAGGCAACCGGGATCACGACTAGGCTCAGGACGGTCGACGTAATGAGCCCGCCGATGATGGCCACCGCCATCGGAGCCCGCAACTCCGCACCGGCTCCGAAGCCGAGCGCAATCGGCAGCATGCCGAGAATCGTCGCGGCCGTCGTCATCAAGATCGGGCGCAGTCGCTGAGCGCCCGCTTCACCGATTGCGTCGCTGCGCGCCATGCCGAGTTCGCGCAGCTTGCGGATGCGGTCGACCAAGAGAATGCCGTTCTTGTTGACGAGTCCGAAGAGAAAGATAACGGCCATCAGCGAGATCAGTCCGAAATCGGCGCGCGTAATCCAGAGCGCAAACAGCGCGCCGACGATCGAAAGCGGCAGTGAAACGGTGATGACGACGGGATCGACCCAATTGCGGAAGAGAACCAGGAGCACCACGACGATCGCAACGACCGAGAGCGCAAGCGCGATGCCAAAATCGCGGAAGGTGGTGACCGAGTCCTGGGAGTCGCCGCCGAAGGTGACGAGAATGCCCTTGGTTCCGCGTAGAAGTTTGCGCGCCGCCGACAGCGCAATGCTGTCCGCGTCGCCGATCTGCAGGTTGCCCGCGAGATCGGCGGTGATCTGCACGGCCCGCTTCTCGTTGACATGTTCGATCGCGGAAAACGGCGTCCCGTCGGAGAATCCGCTCGAGCTGACGTCGACGAAGCCCTTTTGAGCCTCCAGAGTATTGGCGAGACGGCGTCCGAGCTCGCGCAGTTGCGTCAGATCGCGGCCGACGAGGGCAATCTGAAACGGCTTCGCCGTTGCGTTCCCGACGAAGGGAACATCTTCGACGGTCGTGATGACGCCGTCGAGAGAAGGTAACCGCTCGCGGACTGCGTTTTCGACGTCGATCGTCTTGACGTTGCGCGGGTTCCGTAAGCGCACCGCGATCGTCCCGACGTTTTGCTGACTGGTCTGCGCGCCGATCGTCGTGTAGACGTCTGCGACCGCCGGGTCGGAACGAACCGAACGTTCGAGCGTTGCGGCCGTCGACTCCGTCTCCACCATACTCGTGCCGATCGGCGTTTGAAAATTGACGAGGAACTCGCCTCGATCGAGGTGCGGTATGAAGCCTTTGGGGATGAAGGGAATGAGGGCGAGGCCTGCCGCGAACGCTGCGATCGCAAGTGCAACCACGGCACGCCTGTGGCCGAGCGACCACGCGATAGCCCTACGATAGTGCGGATGCGAAAGGAATCGCTCAGCGTCGATCTTCCGATCGTACTTTTTGATTCTGTCCTTTAACCACCAGGCCGCAACCGTCGGCGATAGCGTGCGCGCTGCCAATAACGAAAAGATGACCGCCGCCGACGCAGTCAGCCCGAAGGGCCGAAAGAACTGCCCGAGAGTGCCGCGCATCAGCCCAACCGGCAAAAAAACTGCGACGATCGTGAGGGAGGCGGCAACTAAAGTCAGACCGATCTCCTTGTTCGCCGCGCACGCGGCTGCGACCGCGGTTTCCCCATCCTCGAGGTGGCGTACGATGTTCTCGACGGCGACGATCGCATCGTCGAGAATGACGCCGACGACGAGCGCGAGCGCGAGTAGGGTGATCGTCTCCAAATTGAAATGCGCGAGGCGCATGACGATCATCGTGCCGAGCAACGAAACCGGAATGGCGATTGCCGAGATCGCGGTCGCGCGCCAGTCGCGTAGAAACGGCAGAATGACCAGGATCGCAAGCACGATGGCAAGGCCCAGGGCTTCTTGCGTGGAGCGCGACGCTTCGAGAATGTACGTGACCTGAGTGGTCGCCCGCACGATGTGCAAATCCGGGTGAGCCTCGGCGACATCTTGGACGGCCTCTTGCGCCGCTTCGCCGACATCGAGCGTGTTGGCGTTCGCGCGCTTGATCACGTTGATAGCAACAGCGGGCGTGCCGTCGAAGCGGAAGGCCGAGGCGTTCTCTCCCTTGGTTTGGCCTCCGATGACCGTCACCTTGAGAACTCCGTCAATGGGGAGAAGCTGCGGCACGATCAGCCGATGCGCCACGCCGGCGAGGCCGGAAAGGCGCCGGCCCGTGGCGGACAGGGCGAACATCACGACCGGGGACTCGTTGAGGTTGACGGTCGAGACGCTCGTTTTGGTCGCGGCCGGAAGCGGCGTACCGGCCAGGGCGGCTTGCACTTCGCTACGGCGCTCGGTTAGGCTCTCGGACACGTCGAAGGCGATGTCCACGGAGACGAACTGCGGATACGTCAGCGAGTGCAGGCGCGTGACGCCCGGCAAGCTGCGTAATCGCGCCTCGAGGGGATCCGTTACGGTTCGCTCGTTCGTACCGACATCGATCTGATTCGTATTGGCCGTTACGATAACGACGGGGAACGTAATGTCAGGAAGCAGGGCGAGCTTGAGGCCCAGAAACGAGTAAATCCCGGCGGCCGAAAGCAGCGCCCATAACACGATCGTCGTCTTGGGGTAGTCGATCGCGAGATACGAGATGCTTAGGAAGCGCCTTAGAGTTTGGCCAGGCCGATTCCGAAGCGCTGCCGGCTGGTTTTCGAGACGAGCCACCGGGTCGTCTTGTTACTGATGGTCGAGACGGAACCTGCGAGAATGAGGGAGCGCACTTCCGCCCTCGAAATCTTGACGTTCCCCCCGGATTGCAGCATGGCGGTCGAGCGTTCGATCTCGCGCAACGTCGCGACCGCAAAAAGGATCGGCAGCAGGCAGAACAGCCGAATCTGCAGCGCCATTTTCGGGATCGCGTTGAAATAGTCGAGCGACCTGCGGATGTCCTCGCGCGCGAGCTGCGTCAGCGCGACGAGTGCTTCCCGGTTCTGCACGCGCCAGTCGCCATGCAGGATCGTCTGATGGCTCGAGCCGCGTGCCCGCAGGAGATCTTCGGGCACATACGCCGCGTTCTCGTGCTCGATGTCCCACGCGATGTCTTTGAGGATGTTGATCGTCTGCAGCGCTTCCCCGAAGGCCTCGCAGTTGACTTGCAAGCGCTCGTGATCGCGGGGCCGCACCTGCGGCGAATGAAAGAGCCAGAGATCGGTCAGCAGATGGCCGACGGTTCCCGCGACGTAATAACAGTAACGACGATACTCCGGCATCGTTTGGATACGAATGCCGGTCGGATATCGCCCGACGAATTCGCTCATGCCCAGCGCCAATTCGCGCGTCCACCGCTCGACGATCTGAGCGCTGCCGCGCGGGAGCGAGTGAAGTAGCTCGAAGACGAGGTCCGTGCCGTTCATCAGCTCGAGGTACGAGGAGTCGGCTCGGATGTCGGAGGCTTCACGGGCGAAGGTTCGAGCTTTTTCGGCGTCGCTGAAGCATTCAAGAAAGCGCACGAGCAACGCTTGCCGCCGCGGGGCCGTAGCGGCACCGTCGTCTTCGATCGTATCGGCAATACGGCACAGCAGATACCCGACGAGAACCGCTTTGCCGAGATCGCCTGGCAGCACGTTGATCCCGATGGCGAACGTGCGCGAGACGCGGCTTATAATACCGCGCGAGAACTCCAGCGCTTCACGCTCGTCACCTCTTTGCTCGCCCGCCGTCTGAGTTAGCTTAAGCGCCATTCCTTGGCCCTACCCGTCCTTTCTGTTCGCTGAGGCAGCGCAGGACTACACCTGATTTTCGGGGCACACGGTTTACATGCGACCCGGTTCGAAGCAACACGCTGCGCCCGATTCCGTAAACCGGAAGGCGCGCGATTACCGTAAGCATATCGCGCGGTCGCCGTGGTTTCCCCCTTCGGCATCCGACCGGCGGCGCGGATGAACCGGGGGAGTTCCGGCGTGGGGCGCAATGTGCTGTGCGTTTTTCCGCACTATACCCCGTCGTTCGGCACGTTCGAACATGCGTACCCCTTCGTAGGTGTCAAGGCGTTTATGCCGCCGCAAGGCATTCTCGTCATTGCCAACTATATGCCCGCAAATTGGAAGGTTCGCTTCGTCGACGAAAACGTGCGGCGGGCAAGTCCGGCCGACTTTCATTGGGCCGACGCGGTTTTCGTCAGCGGCATGCACATCCAGCGGGCTCAAATGCTGGACATCAATCGACGAGCGCACGCTCACGGCAAGGTCACCGCGCTCGGCGGACCGTCAGTTTCCGGCGCTCCGGAGTACTATCCCGAGTTCGACTATCTTCACGTTGGCGAACTCGGCGACGCGACCGACGATTTGATCGCGCGCCTGAGCGAAAGCGTCATGCGGCCTCCGCGGCAGATTCGTTTGGAGACGAAGGAGCGCTTGCCGCTGGCGGACTTTCCGCTTCCCGCCTACGATCAAATCGACGTCGGCCAGTATTTCCTGGGAAGCGTGCAGTTTTCGAGCGGCTGCCCGTATCGCTGCGAATTTTGCGACATACCCGAACTCTATGGGCGCAATCCACGCCTGAAGACACCCGAGCAGATCGTTGCCGAACTCGATGCCATCCTCGCAAACGGTGGCCAACGTTCGATCTATTTCGTCGACGACAACTTTGTGGGCAATCGTAAAGCGGCGAAGGAACTGCTCCCGCACTTGATCGAGTGGCAGAAGAAGAACGGTTACGCGGTTCAGCTTTCTTGCGAAGCGACGCTCAACATCGCAAAGTCGCCCGATTTGCTCGCGATGATGCGTGAAGCGTACTTCTGCACGATCTTTTGCGGCATCGAAACGCCCGACCCGGCGGTGCTTAAAGCGATCTCGAAAGATCAGAATAACCAAATGCCGATCATGGCGGCGATCGGCATTCTCCACAGCTTCGGCATGGAAGTCGTCTCGGGCATCATCATGGGACTCGATAGCGACACGCCCGACACGCCCGACCGCATTCTCGAGTTCGTCGCGCTCTCGAAGATACCGCTCTTAACGATCAATCTGTTGCAGGCGTTGCCGCGCACGCCCCTCTATCGCCGGCTGCAAGCCGAAGGCCGCCTGGTCGAGCAGCCGGGACGCGAGTCGAACGTCGAATTCAAGCTACCGTACGAGCAGATGGTTGCGATGTGGCGCCGTACCTTCACGGCGGCTTATACGCCGCAAGCACTGTACGAGCGTTTCACCTACCACGTGGAGCACGTCTTCCCCAACCGCCTTGCGCCGCCGGCTTCCAAGCAGCGCGTCAACCCGCGTAATATTCGCAGTGCCCTGCGAATTCTTGCCAATCTGCTCGTGCGTGTCGGAATCATGAGCGATTATCGCAACGTTTTCTGGAAGATGGCGCGGCAGACGCTTGCAAAGGGCAACGTCGAGGCAATGATCCACATCGGCATGGTCAGCCATCACCTGATTACGTTCGCCCGCGAAGCCGGAGCGGGGCGGCAAGGGGCGTCGTTCTACAACCAAGACATCCCGGAAATCGAGACCCTCGAACGCCGCTCGGCGTGAGGGTCTCGGCCGAGGGCTTATGCTTCGGCTAGACCGATTGTGACGCCACGGGCGACAACATGCCCCGCCATCATTGCGAGTAGGTCTTTCTTCGAGAGTGTCTTGTGCTGTAACGGTAGCTTTTCGTCGAGCGCGAAGAGCTGGAAGACGTACCGGTGCGGGCCATGCCCAGGAATGGGCGTTACCGGAAGCCAGCCCAGGCCAACGGGTCCTTTGCCAAGAGATGCCCCGGAAATGCGGTCGGGAGCGCCGCGATGCACCTTTGGGATGTCGCCTGCCTCGATACCGTTCTTGGTCGGCGACATCTCGTAGAGAATCGAGTGCACGAGCGGCGCCCGTGAAGGGACGTCGGCGTCCTCGACGATGAGGACGAGGTCACGCGCACCCGGTGGAAGATTCGTCCAGCGAAGCGGCGGATTGATGCCGTCGAATCCGCGATACCGCGCGGGCATGGTGGTTGCGCTCGCGAACTCCGGGCTTGACACCTCAATGGTTACCGGCGCGGCGACGCGCGGATCGTTTCCGGCGAGTTTGGCGGTTCCGCTTCGAAGCGGGCGAAGAAGGCGTCCGATCATGCGACCGTTCTTCCCACGTCGGCGCACCTTCAGCCCGGCACGTCGCACACTCGAGCGGCTTCCCTGCGCCGCTCGCTGAGCGGAAGGGCCTCAGGCCGCGACGTACCAGGCGATATGTCCGGTTCGCAGCCGTCTCAACTCGTTTACGTCATCATCATCGCGCTCGTCGTCGCACGCTTCCTAATCCGGGAGCTGCGCGAACGCAAACTGCGTTTACGCAGCCTCTTCGTTTTGCCGGCCATCATGGGCGCGATCGGCGTGCTGCTGGTAGTGGTGGCCGCGCTGCGCATGCAAATGTTGCCCGTTCTAGCCGTGGCCGTTCTCGCTGCGCTAATCGTCGGTAGCGTTATTGGGATGGCCGTCGGGCGCTTCACGACCCTACGTCTTGGGCCGCCGGGCTTCGTCTTCGTTCGCGGTTCGGCGGCGACCGTCGCCATCTGGCTTGCGGCACTCGCGCTGCGCGCCGCCGCCCGGCTTGCCGTCGGCAGCCACGACGTCGACACGTTGACGATCGCAAATGCCGCGCTCGTGGTCATGCTCGCGACCGCGCTCGGTGTCGTCCGGTACCGCGTGCTGATCGACGCGCGGACTTCCGCGGCCCGTGGCATCACTACGGAAGTCCGCGCCGTCTGAGTCCGCAGCGGTTCTTATGGATGCGCTCGTGCTTTCGCACCGACCGCAAGACTCGGCTTTAGCGGTCGTCGCGACGGTCGCGTGGATGTGCGTCATCATACGTCTTACGCATATGTTCAGCCGAGACGTTCGTGTATATCTGCGTCGTCGCCAAACTCTCGTGTCCGAGCAGTTCCTTGATCGTCATGAGATCGGCGCCGTTTTCGAGCAAATGGGTTGCGAAAGAGTGACGCATGACGTGCGGGGTTGCGTGCAGCGCCATGCCGCTCAGACGTTCGACCGTCTTTACGACCGACCAGATCGCCCGCACCCCGAGCCGGCGTCCGTTGCGCCCTACGAAAAACGCATCGTCGCTCGTGCGCGGACGGTGTCCCAGGTATGCGCGCATCGCCTCCGCAGCGGCTCGGTTGATAAGAACCGTGCGCTGTTTATTGCCTTTGCCAATGACGCGCATCATGCGGCGGTCGAGGTCCACGTCTTGCAAATCGAGGCCCGCGACCTCAGCGCGACGCACCCCGCTGGCATAGAGCACCTCGAGGATCGCGCGGTCGCGCAGACGCTGGAATTCAGAGCGTCCGGCGGGAGGCGCGGTTCGGAGCAGCTTCGCCACCTCGCCCTCTTTGAGCACCGTGGGTAGCCGCTTGGGGAGTTTCGGCGGTTCGAGGCCAACGGTCGGATCGTCTTCGCGGCGGTTCTCGACCACCAGATAGCGGAAAAATCTGCGCAGCGCCACCAGTTTGCGGCGGATCGCCGCCGGTTGATACCGCCGTTTGCCGGCAAGCTCGAGAACAAACGTCTTAACGTCGGAGCGTTGCGCGCCGCTCGGGTCACCTCCGAGGCAACGCATGAAGAATTCGAGATCGCGAGCGTAGGCTTCACAGGTGCGCGCGGACCGCCCCTTCGCATAGTGAAGTTCGTTCACGAAGGCGGCAATAGTCGGGTTCGCCGGCACGTACACTGCCTGCTCGCGCGTCGCCCGCCCACGCCCCCCGGCATCCTTAACCGCCACTAATCGCCACCTCTACACCCCTTCTCCAGCGGCTTTTAACATCCTAGAATCGTAGTTTCATGACCTTTCCACGCTGAGGAAAGGTCATGAAACTACACGGGGGTGGGATGCCGACCAACCGGGCGCCGTTTCGGGTGCGTGTTCTGCTTGGGCGGTGGTCTCGATCCGCGGACTATAGCGGGATGATTGCGGTCCGAGCGGTGACGCTTGCCACGCGGCGCAGGTCCGGCGGGATCGGATGTGAGGATTGCCGAGCCTGGCTCGGCGTCGGCGGTGGCTATTACCATGGCATCTATGGTGTCCGCTGAACGGGCCCGATCAAGGATCTTATGCACATCGCGCAACTCGGCATTCCACGCTCTCGCGCTGCAATCGGAACAGTTAGACCGGGAACGCCGCGTTCTGTTACACGCTTCAATTCCCGGCCTGCGCGGCAAGGATCTTATGCACATCGCGCAACTCGGCATTCCACGCTCTCGCGCTGCAATCGGAACAGTTAGACCGGGAACGCCGCGTTCTGTTACACGCTTCAATTCCCGGCCTGCGCGGCATCGGACGCTGAGGGCGTAACCCTCGATTCGCCGGTCCGATGCCGCGTTTTCCGGATGGACACGAGATCGCGCCCTACCTCTGTACGATACGGCTAGTTTGCCGAGCGTGGTGGCTCCGAAGGACGCTGCTTTCGACGCTTGTTGAATGCGGCGATACACGCCGCGACGGCATCCCGGATCAGTCAAAGCATAGGGACATCCTCTCAAACGTCGCTTGGTTGCGGATTAGTACCGGCCCGCAGCCGTGCCGTTGATGTAAGTCAAGGCCTTGTCGTACGCCTGCTCGCCCACAAGCCGACCGACGTCCCGCCCGTTGAGATCGCCTTGAACAAAGTGGATGCCGCCGTAGCGGCGCGAGATGCCGGCCTGGTTCGCCGCATCGGTAAACGTCGCCCAGTGCAGTGTCACGGTCGTCGCGGGAGTGTTCGATTCGACGACCGACGTATGCGGCAAGAAGCTGACGAACCGCCGAAGACGTCGCTGCCGGTGAACCGGCGCAGCACAACGGCCCCGGCTGCACTGAAGGCACTGTGACCCGAGAGATACTTGGGGAACGGCGGCGTGACGAACGTCGTGGCTTGGTACGGCTTCCAGTCGCCGGCTTCGATCAATTGCGTACCGCGGTTGGGGCCGCCCCACGCGCGTACCTTCATACCTTTGAACGCGTAGTGGATCGCGGTGACCGGCCGCACGGGATCGAAGATGCGCTTGATGCCCCAGGCGGCGATGCTGGCATCGAGGATCGCGTTGCTCTCCGTGAAAAAATCTTCATGTTATCGTCGAGGTCGTGGCGATCGCGCTGCGAGACGAAGCTCGCGAACAGATTCCAGTGTCCCGGCGGCAGCTCGGTGTGCGGCCCGTTGGCCCAGTATTCGGCGATCATCTTCTGCTCGTCGGTCAAGTCCGCACTGTAGTCGAGCATTTGCTTTGCTTGCTCGATGTAACGCGCTTCGCCGTAGCGCGCGGGGCGCTGCCGGCCTAAAAATTGCGTAGGCGACTTCAGGGCAAACGGTTTGACCAATCCCCAGAACGGTCCGACGTAGATCTGCGCGACGCACGGGCCGCCAACGACTTGTGGAACGCACAGCGGCTGCCATTGGTTGGGATCGTTGATCTTGGTCGGCGTGTTGACCGGCACAAACCCGGTGTAGTCCGAATACGGCGCGCCGCCGTTGAGATCGCCGAGCTGGTTCGAACCGTCATGATGGCGGAATGCCAGCACCGCGCGGCAGGCGACGTTCCCAATGCCGTCGGGGTTACGCACGTCATCCGAGTTGTCGTTCGGGTTGAGTCCGAGCGACTGCATGAATGCCGTTATCATCGCCGCATCGGTCGGAAACAGATCGACGAGTGCGCGATACGCCGCGTAGCAGATGGCGATCTTCTTCTGGAGTTCGAAGCGGACCGAACGCCGGAAGGCGTGATAAGCAGGACCGGCGGCAGCGCCCGGTTCGTTGCGAACGCGGCGCAGGCGTCCACCGAATTGCGTTCCGACTCGTGAAGCGCCATACCGATGCCCCATGTCATGCCGCCGATGTACTGACTGCGTGCCGTCTTACGGTTGAGAATGCGGCCGGCTGCGAAAGCGCTGACCATGCGCGCGACGCGCACCGTGCCGAGTTCAGGATCGCCGCGTACCTCGACGTACTGCGCGCCGAAGGCGTGCATCGAGTACTGCTTTTTCTCCGCCGGATCCGGCGCGGCGTCAGCACGGCCCTCGATCTCGCCGGCCGGATGCCGGGCGAGAATTTCAGCGTAGCTTTCTCCGCGCGACGAATCGCCACGCAGCGTGAAACGACCGTTTGAAACCGTGACCTCCGCCGCGGGCTGTCCGTAGAGCGGGGACGCGCGATCGGCGGCGGCGAGCGCGAGCACTTTGTCGCGCGCATCCTTAGCGGCTGCGAATACCGCCGGACCGACGCTCGCCGCGGTCTGCGAACCGCCCGAAACCGGCGTCTGCGGCATGTTGGTGTCGCCGAGTTCGAAACGGACGCGTTCGACCGGGAGGCCGAGACCGTCGGCAGCAACTTGCCGGAAAATCGTATACGAACCCGTGCCGAGCTCCTGCGTTCCCGAGAACGCATGAGCGCTTCCGTCGCCGGAAATGCGGACGATCGCGCCGGCGGAGCTGCGGTTCGTGGGATAGACGGCGGTCGCCATGCCGTAGCCGACGAGTTCGTCACCGTCGCGCATCGAGCGCGGCGTCGGCCGACGCCGGTCCCAGCCGAAACGCTCGGCGGCAACGCGATAACATTCGCGCAGCGACTTGCTCGAGAACGGCACGTTACGGCCCGGGTCCGTCTCGGCGTAGTTACGCAGCCGCAGTTCGAGCGGATCGATTCCGACGGCGTAAGCCAGTTCGTCCATCGCCGATTCGAGTGCGAACGAACCGCTCGATTCGCCGGGGGCACGCATGTACGTCGGCGTGCTGACGTTCTCGCGGACCAGCGTCTGCGCGACGCGCAGGTTCGGCACCGCGTACAGCATCTTCGTCAACACGGTGCACGGTTCGACGAAGATGTCGAAGACCGACGTATTCGTGGTCGCGGTATGAATCGTCGAGAGCAGCTTCCCGTCGCGGCCCGCAGCGAGGGCGACGCGTTGCTCCGTACGCGGCCGCCAGCCGACCGAGCCGAACATCTGTGGCCGGGCCAGAACCAGCTTTACGGGACGGCCCACGGCCTTGGCGGCCATCGCGGCGAGCACCGTATGCGGCCACGTCGCACCCTTGCAGCCGAAACCACCTCCGATATACGGACTCAGAACCCGAACCTGTGAGACCGGAATGTCGAACACATCGGCGAGCCGCTTGCGCGTCGAGAAAATGCCCTGCGTCGCATCGTGCACCGTGAGGCTATCGCCGTCCCAACCGGCGACGGTCGCGTGCGGTTCCATCGGGTTGTGATGTTCGCGCGGCGTCACGTAGCGGTGGTCGACGACGATCGCAGCGGCAGCCAGCGAACGGTCGGGATCACCACGTTCTTCGACTGCGGCTTCGTTGTGCACGTCGGCAGGCGTAAAGGTGTCGGCGTCTTTGAACGTCGTTACGGCGCGTTCAGGCTGGTAGCGGACGGCAATCAAGGTCGCCGCATCGGTTGCGCGTTCGAACGTATCGGCCACGACCAGAGCGACGGGTTGGCGGTCGTAGCGCACCGTATCATCTTGGAGCACGGGCAGGATGCGCGCGTTGGCATCCTTGGGCGCCTTCGACTGCTCGACGCGCGGCGCATTGTGATGCGTCAGTACGGCAATGACGCCGGCGGCAGCGGAGGCGGCGCGAGTATCAAGCGCGACGATGCGCCCGCTCGGAATCGTGCTCTCTATGATGACCGCATGCACGAGCCCCGGGAGCGCGACCTCGGCCGAATAGCGCGCCGTGCCGGTGATCTTGGCGCGGCCGTCCGCACGGTCGAGCGGTGCGCCGATCGCGGACGTCACGCGGCGACCAGGGCGAATGCGCGGACGATTGCCCGCTTGGCGAGCGCGATCTTGAAATCGTTGTGCCCATAACCGCGCGCGCCGCCCAGCGCCAATTCCGCGGCGTGCTCGAAATTCGCGCGCGTCGGCGCACCTCCGAGCAGGGCGCGTTCCGCAGCACGCGCTCGCCAAGGCACCGGAGCGACTCCGCCCAGACCCAACCGCGCTTCGCGAACCCGGCCTCCCACGACGTCGAGCCCGACGGCTGCGGAGACGAGCGCGAACGCGTACGATCGCCGGTCGCGCACTTTGAGGTAACCGGAATTGGCAGCGACGCGTGAGTTCGGGAGATCGACGGCGGTAATGAGTTCGCCGTGCCCAAGTACGGTCTCGACGGCCGGTGTGTCACCGGGCAAACGATGAAAGCGCTCGATCGGAACGGTACGCTCGCCGTGCGCTCCGGTAATTCGTACGAGCGCGTCCGTCGCCAAGAGGGCGACTGCGAGGTCGGAGGGATGCGTGCAGATGCACTGCGCACTGGTTCCAAGAATCGCGTGCTGCCGGTTCTCGCCACCGATCGCCGCACACCCGCTGCCTTCGTGGCGCTTGTTACATGCGCGCGAGACGTCGCGGAAATACGCACAACGCGTACGTTGCATCAAATTACCGCCGATCGACGCGGCGTTACGTAGTTGAGCCGACGCGCTTCGCTCGAGCGCCTGTGCGACGACCGGCGCCTGCGCTTTCACCAGAGGGTGATCGGCGACGTCGCTCATGCGCGCAAGTGCGCCGATGCGCACGAAGTTCGAGTGGGCCGCGATCTCGCGATAAGGCAGCGCGTTGATGTCGACCACGAGTGTCGGCGTCTCGACCGTATCGATCATCAAGTCGACGAGGTTCGTGCCGCCGGCAATGTAGCGCGCCGTGCGCGTCGGCGCGACGGCTGAGATCGCCTCGTGCGCCGACGTTGCGCGTGCGAATGCGAAGGGCCGCATCAATCAGCCTGTCCAGCTGCCGAGCGGATCGCGGCAACGATATTCGCGTACGCGCCGCAACGGCAAATGTTCCCGCTCATTGCTTCCCGGATGTTCGACTCGTCCATCGGGCGTTTCTCGGCGAGCAGCCCGACCGCCGAAACGATCTGACCCGGGGTGCAATATCCGCACTGAAAACCGTCGTGTTCGAGAAAGGCGGCCTGCATCGGATGCAGCTCGTCGCCGTGCGCAAGCCCTTCGATCGCGTGATGCGATCGTCGCGGTGCATGAGGGCAAGCGTCAGGCACGAATCGACGCGCCGACCGTTGACGAGCACCGTGCATGCGCCGCAGGTCCCCTGTCCACAGCCTTTTTTAGTGCCGGTCATTCCGAGGTATTCGCGTAGCGCGTCGAGCAACGTGACCCGCGGTTCGATGGTCAACTCGCGGCGCTCGCCGTTCACCGTCAGCGCAGTGGCGACGGGACCCGGGCCGTTTGAAGGCAGCCGGGTTGCGCTCGGGATATTGCGTTCGGTCGCCGGAGCGGCAACGGGCGGCACACCGACGGCTGCGGCCAATCCGGGCACGCCGGCTCGCACCAGAAACTTCTTACGCGAGAGACCCGGACTACGTTCCATGTTCACCAAATAAGGCGGTACGGTGGCTCTGGTTCTTGCGGGTTTCCCGGAGGCCTGCGGCCTCGGGCTACGGACTCGCTCCGGGAATGAGCTTGCATCGCGGCGTGAAAGAAAGGATGCGATGTTGGTCGCTGCACTGCTCTTGGCGGGAGCGCTCGCCGGCCCGACCCGAGCGACGACCCCGCCGCGTTCGACAACCTCGGCGCGGTCCCTGAAAGCGGGTCCGGCGGGAAAGGGCGGCCATTGTTTGGACTCGTTCCTAGCGGCCGGGCAGCAGATTGCGCCGCCGAGTGATGTCTCACGCGGCGTTCAGCACACGAAGCCCGATCGCATCATTCGCGTCGATATCGTGCAAGCGAAGACCCTCCCGGGGAATCCCATTGTGGGCTTTCTCTACGTTACCGAGCAAGGGAGCGTGCTGTTCAGCACCCGCGAACAAAAGAACGTCGAACCTCGCGTCGTTCCCCTCATCCGCGAAATCTTCGCCGCCGCGTCGACGGCTACGGCCTCCCAGCTCTTGCACCTGTTGCAGCATCAAAACGGGAACGCCGTCCTCTACTTGCGCCAGCCGATGTTCCTAAAACGTCTTCCGCTGCGAGCGCTTCCGTGCGTCGTGCTATCTCGCAACGCGCGGTAACGCTCTCCTCTAACGTATTTTAAGATCGAGCACCGCGGGGCATAGCTCTGGACATGGTTTTCGGCTTGCCGCGTACGCTTATCCCTATTTACATCACCGTCTTCCTCGACGTGCTTGGGCTGACGATCCTCATTCCACTGCTTCCGGCACTTGCGCAGAAGCTGCACAACTCGCCCGCAATCATGGGCGTGGCGCTTTCGGTGACCGCGGTCTTCGCGACGCTTTCGTCGCCGCTTTGGGGCCGCTTAAGCGATAAGGCTAGCCGTAAGACCGTCCTACAGATCTCGCAGTGCTTCTCGCTCGTCGGTTTTGCGCTTCTGGCGCTCACGAATACTTTGCTGTTGCTCTTCATCGCCCGCGCGATCGAAGGGCTCGGCGGCGGAAATCTGGGAGTCGCGCAATCCTTCATCGCCGACGAGACGAAGCCCGAACAGCGCGAAAAGGCGTTTGCGTTCGGCGCTGCGGCGTTCGGCATCGGATTCGTCATCGGGCCTACCTTGGCGGGACAGTTACTGCGCATCGACCTATCGGTTCCGTTCTGGGTCGCCGCCGCTCTGCAAGGCGCAAACCTGTTCGTGACGCACTTCTTCCTTGAGAAGACCAAAGCCAAGGACGCCGACAAGGTTAACTTCAAAAGCATAATCGGCGAACTCAAGAAGCGACCCATGATCAATCTGATGGGGCGGCAGTTTCTCTACATCTTTTCGTTTACGTATTTTTTCACGATCTTCTCGCTGTATCTGCAGCGGGAGTTGCACATGCCTCCGGAAACGTCGAGTTTATTCCTCGCCGTTGCCGGCGGCGTCGGCGCCGTCGTGCAGATCTTCGCAATGGACCCTCTGCACAAGCGCTTCGGCGACTATCTGCTTTCTCAAGGCGCCTTCGCACTCGGCTTCGTCGCTTTCGCAGCGATGTTCTTCATCGGTGGGAGCATCGTCATCTTCGTCGCAATTCTTGTCATCTGGGCGATCAGCGGCTCCGCGCTGCGGCCGACGCTCAATAAGCTCATCGCCGAGCATGCTCCCGAAGAAGAGCGCGGCGCGATACTGGGTTTCGCGGACTCGCTCAACAACTTCTCGATGATCATCGCCCCGGCGGCGGGGGGTGTGATTCTGGGCGTCTCGCCCGTCGCGATCGGCATCTTGCCCGCCATTGCGATGACCGGTGCTTTCGTGCTCGGCCTCATCGGCCACGATAGAGAGGGTCGCGAAGAACCGCAGCCGTCCGGTAAGGCGGCGCCTTCCGTGGCATGAGGCTCAGGCCCAGGGCGAAACAACCGAACGGTTGCCGTTTGCTACCTCACGCAGCGATATCTCGGACTAACGCTCATGCTCAGGCGCGCGTTTTACGAAGCGTACGTAACGTTAACGCTGAAGCCGGCCGCTTCAGCCCGTGCAAGAACGGCCAGCACGTTTTCGATCTCATCGTCGATCGATGAAATCTCACGAGCGCTGATGCCCGCGGGCGCGGCCTGTTCCCACAACACGCGGCGCGCGGCTTCGAGAGCGGTACGAAGACGTTCGGGCGTCGCTTCGAGCACCGGCCAATCTTCATAGGACATCGCGGGCACGACGCGCCATCCGTTGCCGGAGTATTCGTCTTCGTCAACGTAGGCATTCGGGATCGCGCCGAGGACGTCGATTGCAGCGCGGTCGGCCGGGCGCATCGGAAGCCCGGCGTCGGCCAAGCGCACGACGTATCGAAAAAAGGCCGTACCGCCGACGCTATACGTTCCGGCCGGCGAGCCTACGTTCACGTGCACCATTACCCATTGGTTCGTGCGCGACGGTACCCTCCCTTGCACGCGGCCAAAAGCCGGCATGATGAGGTCAGGCCTCGTCAGCGCGCGATATCGAACGACACGTCTAGCTCGTTTGCCAGCTTTTCGAGTTCAGCCCATACCTTCACGTGCACCGGCACGCCGTTCTGCCGGTTTGCAAGCGTCTTCTCGTGTTCGATCTCGCCCGCGACATAGATGCGCTCCTGTCCGGGGACCTTCTGCGAATCTTTGAAGGCACGCAGTTCGCGATCCATGTCGCGCTTGAAACCCCCGACATCGCGAAAACCATTGATGTCGAGCGCGCCGAAAAAGTGCGATATCTTGCCGGGCTGCGGTCCGTCTGACGGCAGCGGTAGATCGTTGCCGAATGCGCCGCCGGAAAGGACGCCGCACATGATGTCAACGAGCAAACCCAACCCGTAGCCCTTGTGGCCGCCACCGTCGACTCCGAATCCGCCCAGCGGCAAGAGCGCTCCAGCAAGCGCTTCGTCGGCATTGCGCGTCTCGTTACCGTTGCGGTCGATGGCCCAGCCGCTGTTCAGCGACTTCTCTTTGCGCTTGTAGACCTCGAGCTTGCCGCGCGGCACGGTGGTCGTCGCGAAATCGAGCACGAACGCAGGCTCACGGTCGGCCGGTATGGCGTACGCCCAGGGATTGGTCCCGAGCATGATCGTCTTGCCGTAAGTCGGCGCGCCGTAGCGCACTGAATTCGTCGAAGAAATGCCGATCAAATCGTGCGGCAACGCAAGCATCGCGTAGTATCCGGCAATTCCATAGTGGTTGGAGTTTCGCACCGCCCCGAAGGCCGCACCGCTTTGTCGCACTTTCGCAATCACGGCTTCCATCGTGCGCTTACCGGCGGGATGTCCGAGACCGTTGCCGGCGTCGAGCACGATTGAAGTCGGCGTTTCGCGAGTCGTCGTTACATCGGCACGCGGCTTGAGACGGCCGCTGCGAATTCGACTCACATAGTATGAGCTCAATCGGGCCACGCCGTGCGATTCGACGCCACGAAGATCGGCTGCGACCAACACGTCCGCGACGATGGCAGCGTCAGAATCGTCGACGCCCACCTTGACTAAAACTGCAGCGACGAAGCGTTTGAGCTTCGCTTCCGTCGAAAGGCGGTATTCGCCCTCGACGACGGCCGTTTGTGCCGACGACGTCATCGTCTGCTGCGCGGAAACATCACAAGCCGACGAGCCGGGCGTCGTCGGAAAGAGCTGCGTCGAGCGTCGGATAGACGGAAAAAACGTCCAACAGGCCCGTGATCCGCAGCAACCGCAAGATTTGGCCTTCTTGCGCGACCAGGCGCACGGCTCCCCCGCTTTCGCCGGCACGTTTGTGCGCACCGATCAAGGCCCCGAGACCCGTCGAATCGAGAAACTCGAGGAGCGAAAGGTCGACGATGATTTCATGGTGCCCGCCATCGGCCGCATCCAGCAAGGCGGCGCGCAGACTGGGCGACGTTGCGATGTCAAGGCTGCCCCGCAGGGCGAACACCCGGGCCACCGGATCTCCAGCGGTGGAAACGTCGATGCTAAGCGTGTCTTGTGACATGTCTATCCCTCGTATTCGTGCCACTCGGCAATCGTTCCGTTCGCGAAGATAGCAAAGGCGCAGCCGCTTCGCTCGTGCCAACGTCCCTCGGTCCCTTCGGTCGCGAATCGATACCGCACGGCCGCACGTTCACCCTCCACGAGCGTGCTGTCGACGATGAATTTCCAGCGCGGTCCATCGCGAAAGAACTTGGTGAAGTGGTTCACGATCGCCTCGCGTCCGATGATCGAACCGCGGCGCGCTTCGCAATACGTTCCGTCGAGCGCGAAGTGCGCTCCCGATCGCAGCGCGTCACCGTTCTCCCAAGCGACGAAAAGATCGGCGAGCGCGTCGCGGATATTGTGCGGCACGGTCTCTCGGGGTTGGTTGAGCAGCGACCGCGCCCCTGCTCTCCGCCGGTGCCCCTGCAAAAGTCGCCGACGAGCGCTCTATTTGTTAAGTACCATACGTTTTCGGGACGCAGCGTACGGCGAATGTTGCTGGGGTGGCTGGATTCGAACCAACGAATGGAGGATTCAAAGTCCCCTGCCTTACCACTTGGCGACACCCCATCTGCGGCTTCGCGCCCGGCGGAAGCCAGTGCCGTTTCGGTGGTTTGCAGCGGACGCCTTCGCGTGCCGAGGTCGGGCCTTGCGGTTATTTCCGAGTCGGCGCAGCCGACGGCGTTGCGGCCGGCGCAGGTACAGCCGATGCGCCGGCGGCCGGAGCGGCAACCGGCGAGGCGGGAAGCGACGCTGCGCTCGGAGATGACGATGCACTCGGCGACTCATAGGGATTTGGAGTCGCCGTTACGACGGTCTCGCCGTGCAGCGGTGGAAAACCCTGCGCGAGCCGTACGCGGCTAAGGTGACCATATTTGGTTTTTCCGTAGTTCTGCGCGATGTACCGCAGGAGTCCAGTCGCCTGGGCACGCGCCGCCGGAGATTGCACCGTCTGGTCGAGCTGTTCGAGGTGGAAGGCCGTCGGCGCAAGCCATGGGTCGCGCGGAAATCGCTGCGCCCAGGCGCGCAGCGACGCTTCGGCAATGGCAGCGTCGTGCAGGAGGTCATCGTCGGAAATCGTGCGCGCGTGGTAGCGACGTCCGAGAGCATCGACCCTCATCCGGATGCCGAGCGCGCTCATCTTCTGTGCGCCGAAGTATTCGTCGGCGGGAGCCGCCGAGCGGTCGACCATCGCCGCCGTGGCCCCGAGCGGGAGCAAGGTCATCAGAGCAACGGCCAAGCAGCTGCCGGCTTGGATGACCGTCGTGCGAGCGTCCATCATACTCCGTGAAACGATATCGTCCCGGTATTCGTGTCGCGGCCAATCGAAAAGGGACGCCCGAAGGGATGCGAGGGCGACTTTTAACAACATTCACGCAACATCGGCGCTTGGGCCGTCCCCTTTAGCGCTCAGCGGGGCGGCGGGTCTTTCCCGCAGCCGGCTAACGTACGGCTAGGGCTGCCGGCAAGCGCGGTACGACGCGCGCGACTCGCTTTGCGCCGAGGTAGCGCGCGGACCAGTAGCTGTCTGCGATGCTACTGATCGTCACGCCGCGACTACTCGAACTATGGATGAAGTGCCCGTGCCCGAGGTAAATTCCAACGTGCGACGGACCCGCCTCGTAGGTCTGAAAGAAAACGAGGTCGCCGGGCAGTTTCCCGCCGCGGGTCGGTCGGCCCGCATAGAACTGGGCATCGGCCGTTCTCGGCAGCGCGATTCCGAGCATGGCATAGACGTGCTGGACGTAGCCCGAGCAATCGAAACCAAGCGATGTCGTCCCGCCGAAGACGTATGGCGTGCCGATGAAGCGCATCGCATTGCGGGTGAGGTGCAGCGCGAGCGACGATGTACGGCGGACGATGCCGCGCGCCAGGCGATGCATGCTATCGGGATGCCGCCGCGCGGTTGCGTGCCGAAACCGGGCGGGGGCGGCTGACCACATTACGAGGTCCGCGTCGGGGGCCGGCATCGCCGAGACGGTCTGGCCGTCCTGGCTACCCCCGAGGGGCACGTGCGTCTGAGCGTCTGCTGCGGCGCCGAGCCCGCCACTAATCAAAGCGGCAAGGAGCGCCGCTCGAAACGGTCGGTACAAGGGTTCCTCTTTCGACGCCTGCGAGGTTAGTTGACGGGTTCGGGCCTAGAGGCTGCCCTAGCGCCGACCGGCGCATTCACCCCACCGTGGAGTCCCCCGCTTCGGAAACTTCCGAATTCGGCGATTTTGGCGTGTAAGAATTGCGAGCCGAAACCCGCGTGCGCGCGTCGCCAAAGCGATCACGCCGGGCCACCGAATTGGATGCAGGGTCGCGGCCTCCTGCGCGGTTCCCGGCGCCCCTCGAAACTTAACCGAAATCCCGCCGACGCGTGTATCACCCCGAGGGTGAACTTCAACACTTTACTTTTCCGGCTGCTCGGGTTTCTCCGCCGGTGCGGTGAACGTCCGCGGTGCGTATATCTTCGCGAGTTCGTCTTCCGTGCCGGCAACGCGCTCGAGGTGCGGGTACCTTTCGCCCTGGTTCGCTTCGATCCCGACGGTCTTGAAAAAATCTTCGTTGGCGACGATCAACCCGATCGGCGTCGAACCGCCCTTGTGTGCTCGCAGAGCGTTCTTCACGACGTCGTCGCTGAACCGGCGGCCGTCGATCGCCACGATCTTCATGCCCGGCGCGAGTCCTGCTTTGAAGGCCGACGATTGCGTGAGGATGTTTTCGATCGTGCCGTCGGCCGATAAGGTCATTCCCATCGAAAAGAGCACGTCGATTCGCCCGTGCCCATGGGCCTCTTCGAGCGAAGTGAGACTCGACGGTTTATCGGTGTAGACCAGCCGGTAGCCACCGGCCGTAATTCCGCCCATGGGCGCATGCGCTTGGACTTCGGCGACCCGTTTGTGGAAGAACGCCGCCCAATCGTAAGGCACGACGTCGCCGAGCAGCTTCAAAACCGTTTGCTCGGTATAACCGTTCACGACCGGCACATCGGTATGGTCGGTGCCGTTGCCCCACAACTTGCAGAAGTCATCGAGCGACTTCTTGTCGTGCGTCAACTTGCGAATCGTGACGTCCGCATCGAGCCAAATCAGATCGCCCTCGGAATAGAAATCCCCGGCGCTGCGCCGGATCTCGTAATACGCCCCCGGCGCCTGGTACAGGAAGGGCGCGCCGTCAGCGGTGTCGCGGACCGGTCGCCACTGCCGTCCGGACTCGACGTCCATCTCAGCGGCAGTTGACGCCAATTTGTCGAGTTCGTCGGAGAAGCTGTTTATGCGGGCGCGCGTCGCGAGCTTCTCACCGTTGTATTGATTCATGCCTTCGTACACCCACAGCAGGTCGGTTTTTTCGGGCTGCTGATAATCAGGCGGAAAAAGGTCGGCCGGGCGACGGTACTTGCCGTTCCACGAATGCGAATACTCGTGCGGCAGCAAGTCGGAAGCGGTACGGTACTCGCTATCGTCGGAGGCATATTTTTCCGGTGCGCGGTCGTCGCTCGATTCGTGATGTTCGATGCCTTCGAAGCCGACCGGGTCGCTCAAGGTCAACAGGAAGTGGTAGTCACGGTAATGCTCGCCGCCGTAAAGCGCGGGGCCCTCCGCAACGAGGTGCTTCATTCCTTCGAGAAATTTCGGCGTTAGGGCGATGCCCTCGGCGCTGTCGGAGGCGACGTCGAGTTCATGGATGCCGCCGAGCGCAAACGCCTTTTCGTGCGTTCCGGCAATGACCGGCGAGTCGATCACCGTGTACAGCAACGCGCGTTTGAAGACGATCGTGTTGCCGCTATGGCTTTGGACCGGTAATGCCGTTCCGTACGTCCAGCCGGCGGGCAGGGTCAAACTTGCGTCGACCTGCGTGCCTTCGGCGGTCGCACCTTGCGGGTAGACGAGCATATTGCTGTACTCGACGAGGGCGAGTTGGGAGGTGCTGACGGGTTCGATCTGACCGTTGTGCGACTCAGCACCGACCACGTCGAAATCGACTTCGACCTCCGATGCGCCTTGCGGCACGGTCGTGTGCACGGCATACATGTCGACGAGATCGCGGCGCCAATCCACGGCCGCGCCGCCCGAGCGTACGTGCAGGTTGACGACGCCCTCGATCGGACCGACCGGACCATGGTAACCCGGTATCCACTCGGGATACACGAACGTGAAAGGGCCGGGCGCGGCCGGCATTCTGACCTTGATGTGATAGATTTTTTGAGCGGCTTGTGACGCGTCGACGGCGACGGACATCGCCGGCCGGTTAACGTCGGCGGCATCTCCGGCTGCGAACGAAAACGCCGCCAACGCAAAGAGCGTCGCGCCGCAAAGTGCAAACTTCATGCGCGATTATTGCGCCGCGCGTTCGATACTTTCCGCTACGCCGTATGCAAGCGTTTCGATCCTCCGCCGGTCGTCGCCCTCGATCATCACGCGCACGAGCGGTTCCGTACCCGAAGCTCGTACCAAGATCCGGCCGCCTTGGCCGAGTTCACGTTCGGCGTGAACGATCGCAGCGCGAACCTCATCGTGGTCGAGAACATCGCGGCGTGCCGTGCGCACGTTGACGAGAATTTGTGGCGCTACGTGCAGGGACGCGCTCAGTTCGCGTAAGGTCGTGCCTTCGCGGGCGATCAGCGCGGCGAGCGCAATCGCCGTTGCCGGCCCGTCGCCCGTCGTATTGCGCGTCAGGTCGATGATATGTCCCGACTGTTCGCCGCCGAACGTCGCGCCGCTCTCGCGCAAGCGTTCGAGCACGTACCGATCGCCGACCGGCGCGCGCGAGAGCGCGATCCCTTCGGCCTGCAGTGCCCGCTCGAGACCGACGTTGCTCATAACCGTGCCCACGACCGTGTCGCATGCAAGCGTGCCGCGCCGCTTCTTCTCTCGTCCTAAGATCAGCATCACGTGGTCGCCCGTTTTAACGTCGCCCGCTTCGTCGACGAATAGCGCGCGGTCGGCATCGCCGTCGAATGCGACACCGATGACGTGTGCCGCCGGCTGCGCGGCCGAAAGCGCGCGAACGTGTTCGGCCAGTGTCCGCAGATCGGTCGAGCCGCAGGCGACGTTGATGCGCGTACCGTCGTCCCGCGCGTGAAGCGGCTCGACCTTCGCGCCGAGCCGCGCGAAGGCCGCAGGCCCGACCTCATAGGCCGCCCCGAACGCGCAATCGACGACGACCGTGAGCGCTGAGAGATCGTCGCCTTGCGCGACAAGCGACGTCACGTACCGATCGACGAGTTCGGGCGCCCTACGCACGATCCCGACGGCCGTATGCGTGGGCCTGGGCAAGGCGGAATCGTCGGCGACGGCGCGTTCGATCTCGCCTTCGCGAAAGTCGTCGAGTTTGAAACCGTCGGCGCCGAATATTTTGATGCCGTTGTCTTCGATCGGGTTGTGCGAGGCGCTGATCATGATGCCCGCCGCGGCATCCCGGGCGACCGTAATGTGCGCGACGCCGGGCGTCGGGAGAATGCCGACCGTAAGCGCATCGCGTCCGGTCGACGCGATCCCCGCCACGAGCGCCGCTTCGAGCATCGTTCCCGAAAGCCGCGTGTCGCGTCCGACGATAATCGGGCGGTTGCGCTCGCCGGCGAGTATCCCCGCCGCGGCACGCCCGATGCGAAACGTCATCTCCGGCGTAAGGTCGCGATTGGCCACGCCGCGAACGCCGTCGGTTCCGAAGATACGACTCGTTACCATGTGCAATCGTTAGCGCGAGGCAGCGGCGAAGATCGTGCGAACCCGCACGAGATTGGGTTCGAAAGCGACGCCGTCCACTTGCAAGCCGTGCGCATCGATTGCAACCGGACGCAGCATGGCATCGAACTTTGCGGGCGCTTCGGGCAACGGCACGTTCACTCGGATTCCGACGACGCGCGCGAGGCTGCCCGTCGGCGCGCGCAACGTCGCCGCCGCCGGAACGACCTCCACGCTGCCGACGACGACCCGGCGATTGAGATTGGTGTAGTGAAGGGCGAGGGGTAAGCTGCGTTCTTCGATACGTTCGATGGTCAGCGTGACGGAGGCCGGCGAAAGAGATTTGATTTCGAACTTGGGTGCGATGACTTGCACCGGTACGTTGTAGGTCCCCGGCCCGCGGCCCGCGAGGTCGAGGGTCGCGCGCAGGAGTTGCGGCCGAACGGTGCCCCCTTCGCGCGGCACCTCGACCGTTAGGGTCGTTTCCCGATCGCCGAGATGTGCGATTTCGCCTGCGAGCAATCCGGTCGTCACGATCGGCACGGTGATCGACTCCGTGAAGCGCGCCGTCGCAATCACCGGATTGGGCGTGAAGCGGAAGTAGGCCCACGCCACCACGGCGATCGCGAGCGACAAAAGCTTTAGTCCTAGATTGTTGCGCAGTCTCTCAAGCACGTCGCGCGAATCCGCGGGTCTTCCGCTGAGCGAAGCGTCGCCCGAAGCGGCGGGCGAGTCCCACGGACGCTGCGAGCTGCCCCGGGCGGCGGCGGGAGGCGCGACAGCACGCCGAAAGCACGCTGCGCAAGCGGGCTTCGTCGCCCAGCTCGCGCGAGAGTTTACCGATGCGCGCGATCGAGATCGCGCCGGTCTGTTCGGAAATAACGAGCACGACCGCGTCGGTTTGTTCAGAGAGCCCGATCGCCGCACGGTGGCGGGTGCCGAGGTGCGATTCGGTCAGCACGTTTTCCGAGAGCGGCAGAAAGCAACCGGCGGCTTCGATGAGCGAACCCCGCACGATTGCGGCACCGTCGTGCAGGGGCGAACGCGGTGTAAAAATCGATAGCAGCAGCTCGACGGAGAGTTTGGCGTCTAGGCGCGTCCCGCTCTCCACAAACTCGCGCAGCCCGGTCGCCCCTTCGATCGCGACGAGTGCACCGATGCGGTCACGCGAGAGCAGCACGGCCGCGCGTGCGAGCACGGCGAGCGCGGCATCGAGCGTCACGCTATCATCGACGCCTTCTCGCCGGGCGAACATGCCGCCGCGCCCAAGCCCCTCGAGCAGGCGGCGAAGCTCGGGTTGGAAGACGATCGGCAAGGTGACGGCCGTCCCGAGCAGCGCGTACTGAAGGATCGTCGCCAGCAGCAACAGATGGAAGATATTTGCAAGCCCGAGTAGTCCCGCGAGTACGACGATCCCGAAGAGAATGGGCACCGCTCGCGTTCCGCGCATCAGCACGAGCAGGTAGTAGACGAGCAGCGCCGTGGCTAAGATATCGACGCCGTCGCTGATGCCGAAAGGATAGCCCGGGAGCGGAACGTGCGACAGCTTCATTGCGCATTCCGCGCGAGCAACGCTTCCGTGTGCGTTTCGATGATGCGCGAGGCGTCGAGATCCGCGATGGCGAGGACGTCGCCGGCAAAAGCGGCAAGCGTCGCGTCATCGAGCGGCACGAGCGGTTCGATCGTGCGCCCCGGCGCCGAAGCAAGTTCGCCGTCGATGAGCGCGATCACAAGGTGCAGCGGCGTGCGGTGCGTCTCGAATTCAACGACGACTGCATCGCCGTCCGAAACGAGATCGATGACGCCCGACGGGCGTCCGGCGCCGCCCAGTGCGTCGCTCAAGCGCGCCAATAGATGCGCATGCACGGGACGCACGCGCAGCACTCCGAGCGGCGGCAGGTCGAGTCGCGCGTCCGTGAGCCGTTCGCCGAGACGCTCGAGATCCGCGGCAGGGTCCACTTCGAGGCCCGCGTACGTCCGCGTGGCGGTTGTCTTCCAGGATGTTGCCGTAGCCCCGGCCGAACGTAGCTCACGCGTCGCCGATTCGCGCTCTTGCCGATCCAGAGCGTCGGCAAACCGAACGCTGGCGTACCGTTTCACGACACTTCCTTAGTGAATTCGAGGCTGCTGCATCGTTTATACATCGCGTCCGTCGACTCTTGCGTGATGCCAGGAACGTGTCAGGGTTAGTCCGACACGCGACGACGGCGGATCGGCGGTGAGCGGAACGCAAACGGCGCGCGTGGTCAGCGTCGGCCGAAACGCCGCTTGGATTGCATTCGATGATGAACCGCGCCTTCGGCTGGCCGCACTGCGAAAGAACGTCGAGCGCCTCTCGCTCGTTCCGGGCGACGTCGTTACGGCGACGCCCCTCGATGACGAGCGCGTCCTCATCGACGCACGCGAACCGCGCAGCTTCGCCTTAACGCGCACGGCGCAAAACGGACGCACCAAGGTGATGGCCGCGAACATCGACGGCATCGCGATCGTCGCCGCACTGGCGCGGCCGCCGCTGCGCCTGACGATGATCGACGAGCTGTTGGCTTTTGCGGAGCTCCATGACGTGACGGCCGCCGTCATCTTCACAAAACTCGACCTCGCCGCCGCCGAGGGCGTCGATGCGCCGGCGCTGTGCGCGCTGTACGCGCGCCTTGGCTACCGCGTCTTCGTCGTGAATCCGAAGACGGGGGAGGGTGTCGCGGCGATCACCGCGGCGCTCGAACGTGCGCATACACTTCTCATCGGCCAATCGGGCGTCGGCAAGAGTTCGCTCTTTGGGGCGCTTGGCGGAAGCGGCGCGGTCGGCGAGGTAAGCAAGAGCGGCCGCGGCAAGCAGACGACCACGACCGGACGCCTGCACCGTTTCGCCGCCGGCTTCTTGATCGACAGTCCCGGCATCGGCGAGTTCGAATTGTGGGGCTACCCGCCGCGCGAGATCGCGCGCGGGTTCGTTGAGTTTGCACCGCTCGTCGCGGGCTGCCGCTTCAGCGATTGCCTCCATCTCGGCGAACCGGATTGCGCCGTCCGGCGCGCCGTCGACGATGGCGCAATTGCCGCCAGCCGCTCCGCGAGCTATCTCGCGATCGCCGTGCGCGACGGCCCACGTGAGCCGCCTTCATAGAATATCGTCCGGCGTCTCAACGACGCGAACCGTGCCGCCTCCCGGCAGCGACTCGCGTGTTTCGACCGCGGCAACAAGCCGTTCGAAGGCGCGCCATACGAACGGCAGTTGCGGCGTTAGGTCGTAACCGAAGCCCGCATACGCATCGACGTGCGTACCGCCCGCAACGATATACTGACAATAACGCTGCGTTTGGCCCGCACGCCGCACGGCTTCGAAGTAGGGCGCGGCATGATGCTGCGGCGGCACGAGCACGTCGGCGTCGCCGGCAATGCCGATCAGCGGCCGTTCGAGCGCACCGCTGTGCGCGAAGGCCGCGATACGGGCCCGCGCCGCGGACGACGGCGCATAGGCGGCGCGCCGCTCGAGCGTGTCGAGCGGCCCCGCGTGCGGATCGAGAAGCCGCGCGAACGCGAAGGTCGTCAGATCGGTGTAGTAGGGGGGAGTCGCGTAGTGATCGTTCCAGAGTGACGGATGGTCGCGCTCGGTGCCGTAACGATCAGGCGGGAAACCGGCCGCAACGATCGCCGCGTGCGCCGCACGATCGCGAAAACCGCCCGCGCGATAGGCCGGCATGTGCCGCAGAAAGGCCGGCAGCGACGACAACAAGTTCTCGTCCGGATGCCAGAAGACCGCAGCCCATTCGACGCCGCCGTCCACGAGTTCGGGGTGGCGTTCGAGCAGAAAACGAACCTGTCCGCCGCCGATCGACAGACCGATCGCATACGTATGCCGCGGTTCTTGCCCGCGGCCACTGCGAATGCGATCCTTTGCGGCCAGCGTCAGGTTGACGAGATCCAGGTGCCAGGCGGCGACGTCGGTCGATTGCGGCGTCAGTGCCCCCAGGCGCAAGACGACGCCGTCTTTTAGGTCGCCGTCGCCGTCGAACGGAACCGGATACGCCGCGGCGGGATTGGGAGTCGTTTGCGCGGGCTCGAGCACCGCATTATACGGAACGCCTTTATTGCTTGCGGCAAACGCATAGCCGCGCTCGAGTAGAAAGTCACCTAAGATTGCATCGTTCGCGCATTCGCTCCTCGTGGCGGGCGTACCGCAGACGACGAGATTTCCATTCCATGCCGCGGGGGTGCGGACGACGAACCGGTGTCCGGGGCCCAAGGACCCGAAGTGCTGCTTGCCTGGAATCGGCCGTGTGGCCCGCGCGGAGGTGCCGGGCGCGAGCAGAGCGAGCGCATCGCCGACGGGATCGTATCCCGGCGCCCCAGCGGGCAGCGGCGCGTAACCGAAGCGCAGGTCGGGAAGCTGCATGTCGCCCGAGAGTTGCCGTTCGTGGTAGACGGTGAGTTTTACGCCGTGCTATACTGCCGCGCGTTGCTTATTGCCTGGAGTTGGAGCGCCCGTTGCCGAATATCAAGTCAGCCGAGAAGTGGGTCCGTCAGTCGCAAACGCGTGAATTGCGCAATCGCGACGTGAAGACGCGCCTGAAGACGCTCTTCAAGAAGGCTCGACTTTCCGGCGAGGAGTCGACGGCGCCCGCGGTCGAGGCGCAGCTCGACAAGGCCGCGCAAAAGGGGATCATTCATCCCAACAAGGCCGCCCGTAAGAAGGCACGCCTCGCCAAGGCGATCCGCGTGACGGCCGCTGCGGCGGCGGCCCCCGTCGCCGCCAGACCTTCCCGCCGGAAGGCTACCGCCAAAAAGTAACGCTCGCCTCGGCGGTGACGCGCCGCCGAAACGTGAGACTTTAGGCTTTTTCGAGTACGTACTTCCCGGGTGCGGGATCGAGCGGCGGAAGCTTTTTGGAGCCGAGCGCAGCCGGCGCAGGAACGCGTTTGTCCGAGCGTTTCTCGAGCCAGGTGATCCAATCGGACCACCACGATCCTGTGCGCTTTTGGGCGGCGGCGAACCAGTCGTCGGCCGCGGGCGGGTTGGTGCTGCCGGCCCAGTAGTTGCCTTTTCCGCTGTCGGGCGGATTGATAATGCCGGCGATGTGGCCCGAGTGCCCGAGCCGAAACTGCGTGTCGCCGGCAAACATCTGCGTCATCTTGTAGACCGAGCGCCATGGCGCGATGTGGTCCTCGATCGAGGCGACGACGTAGGTGTCGTTGTGCACGGCGTGCAGATCGAGCGGAACGCCTTTGAAGTCGAGCTTGCCCTGCGCGAGGGCGTTACGCAGGTACATGTTGTTGAGGTAGTAGGCGTGCATCGCGGCCGGCATACGCGTTGCGTCGCTGTTCCAATAGAGCAGATCGAACGCCGGCGCGTCCTTGCCCAGTAGGTAGCGATTGACCGCGACGTTCCAGATGAGATCGTTTGCGCGCAGCATGTTGAAGGTGTCGGCCATATCGCTTCCGGCGAGCACGCCCGCTTCACCCATGCGCTGCTCGACGTGCTTGACGGCCTCGGCGCCTAGGAAATTCTTGAGATCGCCCGCTTGTTCGAAGTCGGTGAGCGCGGCAAAGAACGTCACCGCGTTCACCAGCGACTGATCCGTCTTGGCGAGGTATGCAAGTTCCATCGACGTAAGCGTGCCGCCGATGCAATACCCGATCTGGTTGATGCTAGCTGCACGCGTGATGCTCCGCGTGGCGGCGCCGGCGGCAAGCGGCCCGAGCTCGAGGTAGTCGCCGAAATCCAGATGCCCGAGCGACGCATCGGGATTGCGCCACGACACGACGAAAACTTGGATGCCGTTATCGAGCGCAAACTTGATGAGACTATTTTTCGGCTGCAGATCGAGAATGTAGAACTTGTTGATCCACGGCGGCACGATGAGGAGTGGCCGCGCGTAGACCGTTTCGGTCGTCGGTTTGTATTGGATCAACTCGATCAACTCGTTGCGAAAGACGACCGAGCCTGCGGTCGTCGCGACGTTCTTACCGACGGTGAACGCCGACTTGTCGACGAGGGCGGGACGTCCGGCATTGTCACGCATGTCGTCGAGAACATTTTGTGCGCCTTTTTGCAGATTGCGGCCGCCGGTATTGATCGTCTCCTCGATGACGGCCGGGTTGAGAAATCCAAAATTCGTCGGGCTCATCGCATCGCAGAATTGCTTGGCGAAAAACTTGACACGCGTCTTGGTTTCGAGGTCGACGTCGGGCGCGCGGTCGATGCCGTCGAGAACCGCTTGGGTCGCGAGCAGATAACCCTGCTTGAGCGCATCGAAGAGCGGGTTGTCCCGCCAGGCCGGATGCTTCCAACGGTTGTCGCCGGGCGCCGGCTCGATGACTGGAGCGGTCGTGCCTGGAGGGGACGGCTTACCCGGCGCTTCCGCTAGGCGGCCCAAGCTCTTCGTCGCGACATCCATCCAGGCATTGGCCAACTGTGCCTGCGACGCGAGCATGCTCTGCGGACTGCCGAGCAACGCTTGCCAGACATCCGCGGTCGCCTTATTGATCCCCAGCGGATCGAGCGCGTCCGGAGTCGTCGGCTTGCGCATCGGCGTGCGATCATCGGTTTCAGCCATGTATATGCGTTTCTCCGGCGAGCCGGCGCGTTCTTGCCACGCCGAACTACGCGACGGCCCCAACACGCGCCGCATAGTTCGGCGATAGTCTGTCTTCATATGGACCCGCAAGTGTCTCCGAACCCGAGCCCGACGTGGTCACTCACAGGCGATCGAAGTTCAGGATCGAGCCAGACGGCGACGTTGGTGGAACCCGCCTCCCAGCTATCGAATGCGGCGGCGACGTCTACGCTTACACCGTCTCTGTGCTGGCGGGGTGTCGGGCGATCGGCCACCTTAGCGCCGGTCGATTAACGATCGCAGCCTCAGTCGGCACGCCCGTATCGCAGCGAGTCTCGTCGCGCCGCAGTTTACGATTCGCTTTTGCTGTCAGCGCGGCGGAATAACCACGCCATTCGGTTCATCCACGATCGCTTGGTGTCGCTAGCGACCCGACGGCGGCCGACCTGTTTCTTTCAAAGGATGACGTCTCTGCATTTTCCCGGAGGAGGCGCGCCTTTTACGAGCGGCACCGGCAGAAACGCTTCATCTGCCCTTGTCACGGTTCGCAGTTCGGCCCCGAAGGCTCGAAGCTGGCGGGACCGGCGCCGCGCGGGCTCGATCCGTTGCCGCTCCGCGAAAAGAACGGCCAAGCACAAGTGACGTGGATCCAGTACAAGTCGGGCGAAACGGACCGCCTCATCGTCGCTTACTCGTAGCGTGCCGGCAAACCCAGCGCCGTAAGGATAGTGCGGTTCTCAGCGTTGAACGGGTTGAGGACTTGCAACGATCGGCCTACGTCGGCGGTGGTGAAGCGCCGCCCGTCTTGGAGATCTTCCGACAGAAGGGCAACGGAAGAACGAGCGTGGTTCGAGATGCGGAATCGACCACGCGCCGGCGGTTTCAAGTTCACGCCGGTTCCATCGTTCGCATGTTGCGCGCATTCAGGGATCGACGTTGATCGCAAGGCGCACGCCGCGGTCCTCGGCAGCGAGGTCGCGCAACGTTTCACGCATGTAGCGGCGCAGTGGTTCACCGTCGGTTGTTTTGAGCGCGATACGGTACCACCATTCGTCATTGACCTTAGCCACGGGCGCAGGAGCGGGGCCGAGCACTTCGGCGCGGCCGTAGCGCCGCAGTAGTTCGGCATACCGTTCGGCGGCGGCGAGCACCATCGTGCGCGAACGACCTGCAACGGCGAGATAGACGAGTTCCGCATACGGCGGATATCCGGCTTGGCGGCGGTTCGCGAGTTCCTGCGCCGCGAAACCATCGTAGTCATGCTGCACCGCAAACGCGATCGCGGGATGGTGCGGCGAATACGTTTGCACGATCGCTTCGCCGGGGCGCGCGCGACCGCTGCGGCCGACGACTTGCGTAACGAGATCGAAGGTGCGTTCGGATGCGCGGAAGTCGGGCGCATGCAAGCCGATGTCCGCGGCGACCACGCCGACGAGCGTGACCGTCGGAAAGTCCAGTCCCTTCGCAATCATTTGCGTGCCGATCAGGATGTCGCCGCGTTCGGAAAACCCATCGAGCACGCGCGCATGATCGCCGATGCGCGTCGTCGTGTCGGAATCCATGCGGACGATGTTCGCCGTCGGAAAAAGTTCGGCCGCGACGGCCGCGACGCGCTGCGTTCCGACGCCGAACTCGCGAATCGGACCCTCACCGCACGTGGGGCAGCGTTCCGGCAGCGCGCGCTGCGCGTCGCACAGATGGCAGCGCAGCAATTCCTCGACACGATGCGCGACGAGCGAGACGCTGCAGCGGGTGCACGTCGGGACGGCGCCGCAGCGTCGGCATAACATGAAGCTGCCGCTACCGCGGCGGTTCACGAAGAGCACCGACTTCTCGCCGCGCCCGAGGCGCGCGCCGATCGCGTCGACCAGATGCGAACTGAAGATGCGCCGGTTGCCGCGCTCGAACTCTTCCGCTAGGTCGACGACGTGTACGGTCGGAAGCGCATACCCCGTTGCGCGCCGCTCGAGCCGCGCATGCGCGATCGTCTTTGCGCGTGCTGCGGCATACGCATCGAGCGGTGGGGTGGCACTCCCGAGCACGAGCGTCCCGGCCGCCAATCGCATGCGCTCGCGGGCGACGGCGACCGCATCATAACGCGGCGTGCCGTCCTGTTTGTAGGTCCGTTCGTGCGCTTCGTCGACCACGACGAGCCGCACGTCCGGCAGCGGCGCAAAGATCGCGCTGCGCGCGCCGACCACGACGTCGATCGCACCGCGCATCGCCGCGTCGCGGCTCTCGAAGCGTTCTCGTTCCGAGAGGCCGGAGTGCAGCACGGCAACCCGCTCGCCGAAGGCCGCCTCGAAGCGGCGCGCCGTTTGCGGGGTGAGCGCAATCTCAGGCACGAGGACGATCGCACGACCGCCGTGAGCGAGCGCGCGTGCGATCGCGCGAATGTAGACGAAGGTCTTACCGCTCCCCGTAACGCCCTGCACGAGTACTTCGCGGAAAGCGTGCGCGCTCGCGGCTGCGTCGATGAGATCGATTGCACGGCGTTGTTCGCCCGTCGGTTCGAAGTCTTGATCTTCTCGCGGTCCCCGCGGACGCATGCCCGACGGCGATTGCAGCGTTTCGCGCAGCACGCCGGTCGCAAGCGCGCGCGCGACGACGGCCGCGGAAAAGCCCGCAAGGCGAGCATCTCGGCGGCGCACGTTGCCGCTTTCCGCGACATGCGCCACGAGCGCTCGAACGCGTGGGCCGCTTGCGGGCCGGCCCGTGCCTTCGAGCACGCGCTCGCGCACGTGCGCAACGCGAGGCGCGACGAAACGCCGTTCGCGCCGAACCGCGCCTCCGCGCGCGAGTGCACCGACCGCGGCCAGCAACGTGCGGCGATCGCCCGCGCGCCGCGCTTCGGGATGGCGTAGCAGCGCATCGAGGATAAAACCATCCGCAAAGTCCTCGCGCACGAGCCGCAGCAACCGGCTCGGAACGCTCGGATAACGTGCGGTGTCGGGCGCCTGCACGACCTCAAAACGATCGACGACGCGTGGAATTGCGGCCGCGTGCACGATCGTGCCGAGCGCTTCACCGAGAGAGCAGCAGTAGCGCGATGCGAGAAACTGCGCAAGCGCAAATCCGGTCGCATCGAAAGCGCGCGGCGCATCAGCGAGAGCGGCAAGCGAACGTGTTCCGGCAGGAAGCTCATCCGCTTCGCGCGGCCCTGAAACGACGAAGCCGTAGAGTTCGCGCGGGCCGAGCGGCACGCGGACGACATCGCCGAGCGCAACCTCCAGATCGCCCGGCACGCAGTACGTCAGCGGTCGCTCGACCCGGGCCGTCTTCTGCTGCACGAAAACATCGACGAGCCGGACTTGCCTTTGCGTCGCAATCATCGCAATTCGGAGATTCCCGGCGGCGACAGCAAACGCTGTACGACCGCACGCACGCTACGCGCCGCCGCTGGGACGCCGTACTCGACGTCACCGAGGGTGCGCGGCACGACGAAGCGCAACGTTCCTGCGCGTGCCTTCTTATCGTGCCCCATCGCCGCGAGCAGTGCGTCGACATCGCCGCTCGGAGCGAAGAGCGGTAGGCGCAGCAACGTCAGTAAGGCGAGCACGCGTAGGTGTTCGGCTTGCGAAAAGCGCCCGGTCCGCAGTGCCAGGAGTCCTGCGCCGCGCAAACCGATGCTGACTGCCGCACCGTGCGAGACGCGATACCGGCTGACGCTCTCGATCGCATGGCCGAAGGTGTGGCCGAGATTGAGAACTTCCCGTGCGCCGGATTCGAGGCGATCCTCGGCAACGTACATCGCTTTGATGCGTACGGATTCCGCGACGATCGTTTCCCACGGCCACTTGCGCAGTGCATGCGGCGCGAGCGTTTCGAGCGCTTCGAATGCGTCGCCGCCTTCGATGATCGCGTGCTTGACGAGTTCTGCCAGCCCTTCGCGCACGTAGCGCTCCGGTAGCGTCGCTAGCGCGCCCAGATCGCAAAACACGCCGATCGGATCGCGGAATATTCCGGCCAGGTTCTTGCCCGCGGGAAGGTCGACGCCGGTCTTTCCTCCGATTGCGGCATCGACCATCGCGACAAGCGAAGTGGCAACGTTGATGAACGGCACGCCGCGCATGTACGTCCCGGCAGCAAATCCGAAAAGGTCGCCCGCGACCCCGCCGCCCACGCCGATCAGCGTGGTCGCACGATCGGCGCCTGTTGCGGCAAGCGCCGTCAGAACCGTTTCGAGCGTGCGCAGCGTCTTGCGCCGTTCACCCAGTGCAAAGTCGAGCAGCGGCGTCCCCTTGCCGAGCGCTCGTGCGACGGACGTCGCTCGCGCGGCGACGTTGCGGTCGGCGAGCACGATGCAGCGCGGCCGTCCGCGCGCGCGTATGAATTCGGCGACCGGAGCGGCCACCGGCTCGTCGACGACGACCGGATAGGGGAGGACGTCGAGCCGAGTCATTCGTTAGAGAGCGAGCCGGACGGCGATTTCGCGCGCGAATTCGGCTTGCGTGCGGCGCGGGCCCTTGAGCACGAGATCGGCTTCACGGTAGAGCGGTTCCCGCTCGGCAAGCAGCGCGCGCACCTGCTCCAGCGTCGGCGTCGCACCGAACAGCGGGCGAACCGTCGGTGACCGCCGCAGCCGTGCGGCGAGCGTTTCTGCCGGCATGTCGAGATACACGCGCAGGGCATGAGCTGCCAGCAACGCGCGGGTCGGCGGATGCGTGACGGCGCCCCCTCCGAGCGCGAGCACTCCCGGTGGCGTCCGCAGCACCTCGCGAACGACGTCATATTCGAGCGTGCGGAAACCCGCTTCACCGCTGCGGCGAAAGATGTCCGCAATCGGGCCGTGCCGCGCGACGACCGCTGCGTCGCTGTCGACGAACGCGACGCCGAGTTCGCGCGCAAGATGCCGCCCGACGGTCGTCTTACCGGCCGCCATGAAGCCGATCAATGCCACGTGCTTGTCTTTCACTTGGGTGCCGTCTCGAAGAGCCGCGCCGCAGCGGCGATTGCGCGCATCATGTTATCGCGCGTCTCCTCCAGCGAGTCGCCGCCGAACTTCTCGAGAAGCGGCCCCGTTAATGCAAGACGAATCATTGCTTCACCGACGAGAGAAGCTGCGGGCACGACGCATACGTCGCTGCGCACGACCGTCGCCGGAGCGGTCTGCATGGCGTGAAGGTCGACCGACGGCAAGGCCTTGCGCAGGGTCGGGATCGGCTTGACGCTGGCCCGTACGACGATCGGTCCACCGTTGGACATGCCGCCCTCGATGCCGCCCGCGCGGTTGGATGCGCGTACGACCGCGGCGTCCTGCAACGCAAACGCGTCGTGCGCGCGTGAGCCTGGGCGGCTCGCGATGTCGTGACCGGCGCCGATCTCGACCGCTTTCACCGTTTGCATCGCCATCAACGCGCCCGCCAGTACGCCGTCGAGCCGCGTATCGGGTTGGCGGTTCGCGCCGATGCCTGCCGGTACGCCGTCGACGCGGACCGTGTAGGCACCGCCAAGCGTATCGCCCGCAGCTTTAGCCGCATCGATCGCGGCAATCATCTTCGCTGCGGCTTCGCCGTCGGGACAACGCACCTCACTAGCGGCTATCTGCTCCGCATCGATGTCTTCGGTCTCGGCTGCGACCACCGGCCCGATCTGCGAGACATATGCCACCGTACGAATTCCGAGTTCCGCGAGAAACTGCGCGCAGATTGCGCCGAGCGCCACGCGCATCGCCGTCTCGCGGGCGCTTGCGCGTTCGAGTACGTTGCGCAGATCGCGCTCCCGATACTTGAGTGCACCAGCGTAGTCGGCATGGCCGGGACGCGGCCGGGTTAGCGGTTCTCCCGTACCCGTCAGGGGGTCCATCAGCGCACACGCGTTTTCGAAATCACGGTTGCGCAGCAACACGGCGATCGGCGACCCCAGGGTGACGCTGCCGCGCACGCCGGCGAGAAACTCGACCGCATCGCTTTCGATCTTCATGCGCGCGCCGCGTCCATAGCCGCCTTGCCGCGCTCGCAAGGTCGCATCGATTGCGGCGACGTCGAGACGAAGGTGTGCCGGCAGTCCATCTAGGATGCCGACGAGCGCGGGGCCATGCGATTCTCCCGCGGTCAGGTAGCGGAACACGATGCCTTGCTTCGACCTGAACCCTTTCGTCCCCGACCGGGTCTAAGGAGCCGCCGTGCAAACCAGCGTCCGAGCCGTTGAACTCAACCGCGATCGACTGCGTCGCCGCTACCTGTCCAACCGTAACCGCACGACCGAACTCTTCGAGATCGCCGATCCGTCGGCATATTATGAGCGACCGATCGGGTTGCGCCATCCGATCGTCTTCTACGAAGGTCACATTCCGGCGTTCAGTTTCCTCAAACTGGTGCGCGAGGGATTACGAGGCCCGCAACTCGACCCCGATCTCGAACGCCTCTTTGAACGCGGCATCGATCCGGCCAACGCCGCCGATGTCGCGCAGCACGAGCGAGCCAGTTGGCCCGCTCGTTCCGAGGTGCAGGCCTTCGGCGCCGCTTGTGACGGCGCCGTTCTGGAGGCCTTTGCTCACGGCGATTTGACCGATACCGCCGCGTCGCCGTTACTCGAAGGCGGCCAAGCCGCCTTCACCATCCTCGAACACGAAGAGATGCATCATGAGACGCTACTCTACATGTTGCATCGCTTGCCGCTCGAACGCAAACGAACCGCCGCTCGCGAGAGCGCGTTCGTCGAGTGCGATCCGCTTGCGCGCGGACGAGTCGTTGTACCGCTCGGGAGCGCGACACTGGGTGCCAAGCGCGACGTCCCGTTCGGATGGGACAACGAATTCAATGAAACTCGGGTCGACGTCCCGGCTTTCGAAATCGACGTCAATAATGTCACCAACGGCGACTGGCTAGCATTCGTGCGCGCGGGCGGCCCTGTGCCGTCTTTCTGGCTAAACCGCGCCGGCGGCTTTGCGCTGCTCGGGATGTTTGAAGTGATGCCGCTACCGCTGACGTGGCCCGTATACGTGACGCAGTCGCAAGCGCGCGCATACGCCGACTGGCGCGGCGCGCGCCTTCCGACCGAAGCCGAATATCACCGCGCGGCTTTCGGCACGCCGAGCGGCCGAGAGCGTGCGCTTCCGTGGGGTGAAGATGCGCCGGCTCCGGCGCACGGCAACTTCGATTTCCGGCGCTTCGATCCCGAACCCGTCGGCATCAGTCCCGCCGGCGCGAGTGCCTGGGGCGTGCACGATCTCGTCGGCAACGGTTGGGAGTGGACCTCGACCCCCTTCGCACCCCTGCCCGGCTTCACGCCGATGGCATCCTACCCGCCCTACTCCGCCGACTTCTTCGATGATGCGCACTTCATCGTCAAAGGTGCGTCGCCCGTGACCAGTCGTCATCACGTGCGCCGCAGCTTCCGCAATTGGTACCGCCCTGACTACCCGTACGTCTACGCGACGTTCCGTACCGTCAACGACTAATAGCGCGGAGTCTGTCGGGCTTTGCCCGGCACACGACGACGGGCGAATCGGCCGAGAGCCGTCGAAATTGAAGCGGCTACGGCCGCAGATAGCGGTCGAGCCAGTCGAGCCAAAGGCTGGTCAGGACGGCGGTTTGCGCGCCGTTGCTCGGGCCGTGAACGTTCGAGGAAAAGACCACGAACTTTACCGGCACCCCCTTGTCGCGCAGTGCGTGGAACATCGCGTACGACATCGCGACCGGGACGACGGGATCACCGGTCGAACCCCAGATCAGCGTCGGCGTCGTGATGTCGCGCGCGAACTCGATCGGCGACTGCGCCCGGTAGAGCGCCATGCCGCCCGCCGCATATGGTGAGGTACCGAAGTAATACCGGTTTTGCACGTTGCTCGTCGATAGGTCGTAGGAGGCTACTTCGTCGTTGACCGCAGCGCCGCTGACGGCGGCGCGCCAATCGTGCCGCTGCGTGATGAGCCACGACGTAAGCAAGCCGCCGTAGGACCAGCCCGAGACCGCGACCCGCGACGGATCGGCGCTCGGAAGCCGTTTCACCGCGGCGAGCCCGGCCAGAACATCACGCGACGGACCCGCGACCGTGTCGCGATAGATCCCGAGCATATAGGCGTTGCCGTCGCCGTCGCTGCCGCGGTAATTTGGTTGCAGCACGATGTAGCCGTGCGAAGCGATCGCCTGCGCGAGCGGCCACCCTTCCCACGCGAAATCCGCCACGCTGGCGAGACCCGGACCACCGTGAATCAGGAGAACGATCGGATAGCGGCGGCCGCGGACGCGCCGAGGCGGATAGGTAAGGACGCCGTCTTCGCGCCCGGCCGGCCCCTGCCATCCGAAGGGCTGCATCGCTCCGAGCTCGAGTTGCGGGACGAAGCCGTTGAAATTCGTCAAGCGGCGCGGCACCGAGCGGGACGTCGCCAGATAGTAGAGCTCGCGCGGCGTGCGAGCGTCAGCGGCCAGAAACGCGATGCTGCCGCTCCGCGAGACGCTGGCAGCGATGCCGGCATCGAAGGTGCTGCTGCTGTAGGAATCGCAGACGATGTCGCGCCGCCCGAGGTCGAGCATGCGCCGGCGCCCGTCGAGTTGCACGAGCCATGCGCGAACGCGCGCGCCGTCGTCGCCGCAAAGCAGCAACGCTTTGCCGCCCGGCAGCCACAGCGAACCACCGACGTTGCGGTCGAGGCTCCGGCTCACATCGACGTCGCGTCCCCCCGCGCGAACGTGAAGTTCATTTTCGGCAAGGTAGTTACCGTCACGCGGATACCAGTACGCATAGGCTGCGCCGCGCGGCGCGGGCTGCGCGGTCAATTCGAACTTCGCGTGCGAGGTGAGCTTGGTCAGCCGGCGGGATGCGAGATCGAGTCGCTGCAGCGTCGAGTCTTCGTCGTCGCCCGAAGCGGTGTCGGCGACTTTCGTGAAGAGCAATTGCCGCCCGTCGGGCGTCCAAGCAAACTGCGACGTGAAGATGCCGTCGCGATCGGTCGGCGCGATCGTCCAAGGGCCTCCGGTCAGCCGGCGCGCGGCACCGCCGCGTAGGCGCACGAACCAGAGATGGAGCGGCGGCACCGGCGCGGTCGCCGTGACGTCGTTGTCTCGTACTTCGAAATAGCTCCGGTCACGCTGCGCCGCGCTGCTCGGCGCATCGTAGGCCGCGTACGCCAAGGCCGTGCCGTCGGGCCGCCACGCGAAGTCGCCGACGTCGCCGGCGGCGCTCGTCACTTGCCGCATGTTCCCCGACCGTTCGCGCACGAACACTTCGAAGCGCCCGTTGTTGCGGGCCCTGGCGAGGTAGCCGAGCTGCGTTCCGTCCGGTGACCAGCGCGGGTCGCTGACGTCGCGGCCCGCGACCAGTTTTTTGATCGCGCGCGACCGAACGTCGACCAGCAGTAACTCGCTCGTCGAGGTCAGCCCGTCGGCGCTCGGTACGATGGCGATGACCGCAACCGCGCGACCTGCAGGTGAAATTGCCGGTGCTTCGAGGTTCACGATGCGTCGAAAATCGGACGTGCGCAGCATCCGCGCCGCGCCCGCGCCGGGAGCCATGGCGACAAGGATCGCCGCGCCGATGCCGGCCCAAAGCGTTCGGTGGTACGCACGCGCGATGGCCCGAAGCTTCACGATCGCGGAGTTCGACGACCGTGGTGCCGCTTCACACCGCGGAGGCGAAGGTCCAGGCCATGCGGTTTTGCAGCTCCTCGTCGAGTGCGGCGAGGAACGCTTCGGTCGTTAACCATGGTTGATCGGGACCGATTAGGATTGCGAGGTCCTTGGTCATCTTGTCGGCCTCGACCGTGTCGACGCAAACCTGTTCGAGCGTTTGAGCGAAGCGCTCGACGTCGCGCGTGTCGTCGATGCGGCCGCGATGCGCGAGACCCCGCGTCCATGCAAAGATCGATGCGATCGGGTTGGTCGAGGTCGGTTTGCCCTGTTGGTGCAGGCGATAGTGGCGCGTAACCGTGCCGTGAGCAGCTTCGGCTTCGATCGTCTTACCGTCGGGCGTCATGAGCACCGACGTCATCAGGCCAAGGGACCCGTAGCCCTGAGCGACCGTGTCAGACTGTACGTCGCCGTCGTAGTTTTTGCACGCCCAGACGTACTTGCCCGACCACTTCAGCGCACTCGCCACCATGTCGTCGATGAGGCGATGTTCGTACGTTCCCCCGAACTCATCGAAGCGCGTCTTGAACTCCTCATCGAAGACTCGCGCAAAGATTTGCATGAAGCGGCCGTCGTACGTCTTGAGGATCGTGTTTTTCGTAGAGAGGTACACGGGCCACTTGCGCTGCAGCCCATAGTTGAAGCAGGCGCGCGCAAAGCCGCGGATCGACTCATCGAGGTTATACATCGCAAGCGCCACGCCGGAGTTCTGGAAGACGAACACGTCGCGCTCGACCGGTGCACCTCCGTCGGCCGGCGTAAAGCGCAAGCTGAGCGTGCCGGCACCGGGCACCGCGAGTTCGGTCGCGCGGTATTGATCGGCGAAAGCGTGACGCCCGATCACGATCGGATCAGTCCACCCTGGGACGAGGCGCGGAACATTATGGCAGATGATCGGTTCGCGGAAGACCGTGCCGTCGAGTTCGTTGCGGATCGTGCCGTTGGGTGAACGCCACATCGCTTTGAGGCCGAACTCTTCGACGCGCGCCTCGTCGGGCGTAATCGTAGCACACTTGACGCCGACGCCGTACTGGCGGATCGCGCGCGCCGCCTCCAGAGTCACACGATCCTCCGTCGCGTCACGATGCTCGACGCCTAAATCATAGTATTTGAGATCGACGTCGAGATACGGCAGAATTAGCCGCTCGCGGATCATGTGCCAGATGATGCGCGTCATCTCATCGCCGTCGAGCTCGACGACCGGGTTGCCGACTTTGATCTTCTCCACGCCGCTACGGTTACGCCGCAAGCAGGGCAAATCACTGGCACGCTTGGACAACGCCCCGTGAACGTCTCGACCGTCGCCGCACGGCGCATCGTCAGCTTGCTGCCGAGCGCTACGGAGATTCTATTTGCGCTCGGCCTCGGAGAACGGATCGTCGGCGTCACGCACGAGTGCGATTTCCCGCCCCAGGCGAAAACCAAGCCGAAGCTGACGGCAAGTTCACTCCCGTCGGCGTCGTCGGGCGAGATCGATCGACACGTACGCGCGAGCCTCCACGCGGGTTCGAGTCTCTATGCGCTCGATTCGGCATTACTCGAACGCCTTGCTCCCGATCTCATCGTCACGCAGGAGCTCTGTGCCGTCTGCGCGGTTTCCTACGACATCGTGGCGCGCGCCGCCAAGCGACTGCGCGGTGATCCGCGGCTCGTCTCGCTCGAACCCTCGTCGCTCGAAGACGTATTCGCGAACATCGCGACGCTCGGCGAACTGACGGGCACGCGCAACGAAGCAAGCGCGCTGGTCGCCGCCCTGCGCGCTCGGTTGGACGTTTTGCACGCTCACGTTGCAGGCCGCGCTCGCCCGCTCACGCTCGTGCTGGAATGGACCGACCCATTGATGAGCGGCGGGCATTGGACCGCCGGCTTGGTCCGCTCGGCCGGCGGCGATGCGGTACTCGCGAATCCGGGCGCGAACTCGACCGTTCTGAGCTACCCCGAAGTCGTCGCGGCCGACCCCGACGTGATCGTGGTCGCGCCATGCGGGTATGATCTCGCGACGACATTGCGCGCCATCGGCGAACTAAACCGCGAAGATGCGTGGAGATCGCTGCGCGCCGTACGTGAGCGACGAGTCTACGCGCTCGATGGAAACGCGTTCTTGAATCGCCCGGGTCCGCGCCTCGTCGACACGGCCGAACTGTTTGCGACCGCATTCTTCGGGGAGGGCTACGGAGCCGCCCTCACCGCCTGCGACGCATTAAGGCTCGTATAACCTCACGGCTCGATCGGCGTCACTGCTCGATGAACGGCCGTCCTTGGTGCGCGACCAGGAGGTCGTGCATGTCGGTCGCGTGCTCTTCTTCGACTGCAAGAATGCCCTCAAGCATGACGCGCGTCGTCGGGTCTTTATCGTCGAAGTAGCGGATTAGCTCTTGGTAGTGCTCGACCGCGATCCGTTCTGCGATCAAGTTTTCCTTGATCATGTCGATCAGCTTTTCGGCCGTTCCATATTCGGACGCCGAACGCGTCAGCAGTCCCTCGGGATTGAAGTTCGGCTTTCCTCCGAGCTGATCGATGCGCTCGGCGACAGCAGTCATGTGCTGCCGTTCCTCTTTCGCGTGCTCGGCGAACTCCTCGGAGACCGCTTCACTGTCGATGCCTTGCGCCGCAATGGAATGCATCGTGTAGCGAAGGACGCACACGATCTCGGTTGCGAGGACGCTCTGCAGTATCTCCACCGTTTTCCCGGCATCGCCCCCGTACGTCGAGGTCACTGCGCCCCCGTCGAGATTCTCGCGAGCACGCCGGCGCAGCTCCTGGACGTCGGTCAAGAATGGTTTGGACTTGTCGGTCGTCGTCATGGGGCAAGCGTTCCCCGCAAAGCAGCGCGTCTACCAGCCGGGCGGGACGGAACCCCGGGTTCACCATGGCACCGGCAAGCGCACGCACGACGCCGAATCCGCAGCATCGGCGTTTGCGCGCGTCGAAGGCTTCATGCATGCCAAACGAACGTCCTGAATTTCCCTACGGCTCCTTCAGCTCCGACGATCCCGAACACCGCGCGGCGCTCGACGCTTTTCATGGCGAATACCACAGCGACGCGCCCGACCGCGAGCGCCTGGCACTACATGCCGAACGCGTCCGTTCCGTGCCCGGGTTCGTCGGCGACTTCGAGCGCTGGTGGCTCGGTTCGCGAGTTCAGGCCTTCATCGCCGAACTCAATGCGACGGGCATCTGAGGGCGCCGCCCCACCGAAGGCGAGTCGGGCGGGAAGCCGAAAGGGGCGCGCGGCGGCCCGGAGAGGTGGCAGAGTGGTCGAATGCACTCGCTTGGAAAGCGAGCAGACCCCACAAGGTCTCGGGAGTTCGAATCTCCCCCTCTCCGCCACCCGCTGGCGTGCGTTCGTCCTCGCGGGGACGCTTCTGGCGGTTGGCCTAACTCTCGGGCCACCCGGGGCCTTCGCGCAAGTCGACGGCGCGACCGCAGTCCGCGGCCGGGTGCTCGACGCCACCGGAGCGCCACTTGTGGATTTCCCGTTGCTCGTCTCCGATGCTGCCGGCCGCTCGCTTCAGCTTCGCACGAGCCGTGACGGCCGCTTCGCAGCGATTGGACTTGGCGCCGGAGTCGTTGCCGTCAGCGCCGACGCGCAAGGCTACGCTGCGCTGACCGTTCGCTGCCGCATTCCGTCGGGCCAAACCGCTTTCGTGGAACTGCTGGGTACGCGCTCGCCGCATCCGCCGCAGCCTGCGGGACGCTGCCGTATCGAGCCGCCGACCTCCGATCTCTACGTTATCGAATAGCACGGCGAAAGAGCGCGAACGACGCCCGTGCGCCGGCACGCAACATGGCTTCCCCGTCGTGCACGTCGGCGCGCCCAAGGGACGCAGCGAGGGTGGCGCGCGCGCCGTAATTGACGTCGATGACGACGGGGGCGGACTGCAGCGCGGCCACAAGCTCGGCATCGTCTAAAAGGATCGCCGGGGGAAGTGCCGCGATGACGGCGTCGATGCGCGACCCGGCGCGCCAAAGAGCGACGTCGAACGTGCGCGCGACCGCAGCCGCGCGCTCGTGAGTGCGATTCCACACGCAGACGCGCGCACGATCGGAGACGAGCGCAGCGACGGCGGCCCGCGCCGTAGGGCCGGCGCCCAGTACCAGCACGTGCGCCTGCGAAGGTTGCCGTAAGCCCGCCGCGGCAAGTGCGGCGAGCACGCCGATGCCGTCGGTGCTATAGCCGTCGATTCGTTCCCCCAGAACCAGCGTATTGACGGAACCGCTCGCGCGCGCCGCGGCATCATGGGTTTGTGCGCAAGCGAACGCTTCTTCTTTGAGCGGCGTCGTCACGTTGAGGCCCGAGTAACCGCGCTCTCGGAAAGTTTCGATCGCGCGCGCGACGCCGCCCGGCTGCACGACGAAGGCTTCATACGTGCCGTCGAGTTCGGCGGCGCCTAGAAAAGCGCGGTGCAGTCCGGGGCTTGCGCTGTGCGCGATCGGATCCCCGATCACGGCGAGCCGCAGAGGGGTGCTCAGGCGGCGGGACGCCGTCCCAGAACGACGCGTTCGAGCATTCGCAAGACGCGCGTGCCGAGCCAGTCCTTGGCGACCAGCGGCTCCGTGAGGATGCAGTGTAGTCCGAGTAGTTTCGCGCCCAGCATGTCCGTGAAGAGCTGATCGCCGACCACGACGGTCCGCTCGCGCGGCGTGCCTAGCAGCCGAAGTGCCGCTTCGAATCCCCGCGGCAAGGGTTTGAGGGCATTCGGTACGGCCGGGACGCCGAGCGCGTTGCCGATCCGCAGCACGCGATCGTTGAAATTATTCGATACTAAACAAACGGCGAACCCCGCCTCGCGAGCCGCTGCGATCCAAGCGGCGTCTTCTTCCGTAAGCTCGGTCCCGCCGTAGGCGACGAGCGTGTTGTCGAGGTCGACGATGATCGCGGTGAAGCCTCGCGCGGCCAAATCGGTGAGTGAGACCCGGCAGAGCCGCTCTGCGAAGCCGTCGGGTCGAAGCATCGCTCGTGCGTTGCGCGGACTCTCCTCGCTATCCTCGGCCTCATGCACCGGCTGCCCACGGCGTTCACCGGTCATCCACACGGCCGCTCACCGTTTTCGTCGGTTGTCCACCGCTTCTGCGCAAGGAGCAATGCCGCAAGCCCCACATATTGTATCCCCACCTTGAAAGAGGTACAATATATCCCACATCCGCGCTAGGATGGCTGGCGTATCGAACAGGTGTTCGTATCACCGTCGCAGAAGTGTCTGAGGAGTTGTTCCGCGCATGAAGTTCAGCCGCACCTATTCGACTTCCGCCGACCCGTTCGGCGGTGAAGTCTTCGCGCCGCGTAGCTCGCGGATCGTCAATCCCGACGGCTCGGTCATCTTTGAGGCGAGCGATATTCTTGCGCCGGCGGCCTGGTCTCAGGTTGCAGTCGACGTTCTCGCGCAGAAATACTTTCGGCGGGCCGGGGTGCCGAAGGCGCTCCGTCGCATTCCGGAAGCGGGCATGCCCGAATGGTTGTGGCGTTGTGAACCCGATGAGGTGGCGCTTGCGGATACGGCGCGCGGCGAGCAGTTCGGCGGCGAGACCGATGCGCGGCAAGTCTTCCACCGCTTGGCCGGGACGTGGACGTACTGGGGTTTCAAGCACGGTTACTTCAGCACTGAAGCGGATGCCCGCGTCTATTACGATGAGATGTGCGCGATGCTCGCCAAGCAAGTCGGCGCGCCGAATAGCCCCCAATGGTTTAATACCGGTCTCTACTGGGCGTACGGCATCGAAGGGCCGCCGCAGGGGCATTACTACGCCGACCCGGCGAGCGGCGAGGTCAAGCGTTCCGCCAACGCCTACGAGCGGCCGAGTCCGTCGGCGTGCTTCATTCAGGGCGTCAGTGACGATCTCGTCAACGAGGGCGGGATCATGGATTTATGGGTGCGCGAGGCGCGAATCTACAAATTCGGCGCCGGCAGCGGTTCGAATTTTTCCGCGATCCGCGGCGCGGGCGAGAAGCTCAGCGGCGGCGGCACGAGTTCGGGTTTGATGTCGTTCTTGCGGGTCGGCGATCGCGCCGCCGGAGCAATCAAGAGCGGCGGGACAACGCGGCGCGCGGCCAAGATGGTCTGTCTCGATCTCGATCATCCCGATATCGAAGAGTTCATCGGCTGGAAGGTTCGCGAAGAGCAGAAAGTCTCCGACCTCGTCGTTGGATCGCTTGCGTGCAAGAGGCACCTGAGCGCCATCATGGCCGCGGCTAACGACGTGACGCTCGTCGATGCCGGGCGTTTCGATCCGGCGGTCAATGCGGGGCTCAAACGGGCGATCCGCGCCGCGCTCGCCGCGGGAATCCCGCAGGCAAACGTACAGTACGCGCTCGACTTCGCGCGCCAGGGCTACCGCGAACTCGACATCGAGACCTTCGACGTCAACTGGGACTCCGCGGCGTACGGTACCGTCTCGGGTCAGAACTCGAACAACTCGGTTCGCATCCCGAACGAGTTTTTCGACATGCTCGATCGCGGCGGCGCATGGGATTTGCGCGGCCGCACGGACGGTCGCGTCGCAAAGTCCGTACCGGCAAGCGAACTGTGGGAGCAGATCGGGGCTGCGGCCTGGCAGTGTGCCGATCCCGGCGTGCAATTCGACACGACGATCAACGAGTGGCACACGTGCCCGAGCGACGGCCGCATCAACGCGAGTAATCCTTGCGTCACAGCCGGCACGTTCGTCGCGACGGCCGACGGCTTGTCGCGCATCGGCGATCTGGTCGGAAAGTCGGCCTTCGTCATCGGAGGCGACGGTCAATCGCACTTCGTCAATCGCATCTTCCCGACCGGGCGCAAGCCCGTGTACGAATTGAAGACCACGCGCGGCTACCGCTTGGAATTGACGGCCGACCATCGCGTGTCGACATGCAACCGCGGCGATGTCGCGGCGCAGGACCTGCGGCCGAGCGATACCGTTCGACTAGGCGGTGCGCGCTTCGGATCGCAACATCTCGCCGAGGATCTTGCATTTGCCTTTGGTCTTGCGATCGGCGACGGTTGCGTGACCACGGCGGCCGGCAAAACGCGCCGGCAGCGCGGCCTCTTCGTCACGCTTAATACGAACGACGCGCCGGCAGTTGGAGAGGCGCTTCAAGCCGTCAATCATGCAAAGTCCTCGTTCACCGAGGGCGGCGCGCTTGCAGGCTCCGCTGCCGTTGGGATGGCGACGCCGCGTGGCTTGGGTTTTGCGACCACTGCGCCGGAAGTGATCGAGGAACTCGAACGCTATGCGGTGCTCGACGCCGGAAATGCGCGCAAAGCGCTGCGAGATGCAGCGTTTCAACTTGACCGGGCGAGCACTGCGGCGCTCTTGCGCGGGCTTTTCACCGCCGACGGCAACGTCGTGCGTCGCGGCGCGAGGTCGCACCACGTATCGCTCGGTTCGTCGTCGCTCGAGCTACTGCGCCAAGTGCAGCTGCTGCTGCTCTCGTTCGAGGTCAAGGCACAGCTGTACGAGGATCACCGCGCCGGCCGAGCGGACGCGCGAATCGCGACGCATGCGCTACGAATCTTTGATTCGTCGCGAGTGCGATTCGAACGCGAGATCGGGTTCCATCCGGTCTCGACGAAAGCCGCAGCGCTGCGCAAGCTGAACGAAAACGCCGCCTTCATCCCGCAGGCTCCGAGCGACAACGTCGCAAGCGTACGGCTGCTCGGAGAATGCGACGTCTTCGACCTCACCGAGCCCGACACGTCGCATTTCGTGGCCAACGGTCTGGTCGTCCACAACTGCTCGGAATATCTATTTTTGGATGATACCGCTTGCAATCTCTCATCGCTCAACCTCGTTAAGTTTTTAACCGACGATGGTCGCTTTGACGCAATGGCGTTCGCGCAAGCGTGTCGCACCTGGACGACGACGCTCGAAATCAGCGTTCTGATGGCGCAGTTCCCATCACGCGTCATCGCCGAGAAGTCATATCGCTTCCGGACGCTCGGGCTCGGGTATGCGAATCTCGGTACGCTGTTGATGCGTTTGGGGCTGCCGTACGATTCGGACGAAGGTTTCGGCTGGTGCGGCGCGATCACGTCGCTGATGACCGCGGCCGCGTACTTGACCTCGGCAGAGATGGCGCAGGAGGTCGGCGCGTTCTCCGGTTACGACGGCAATGCCGCCGCAATGCTGCGCGTCATTCGCAATCATCGCCGCGCGGCATACGGTGAGCAGAATGGTTACGAAGACCTTGCGATATCTCCGGTAACGCATGCGCCGACGCTCTTCACGCAAGATGCGTGGGCCCTGTCGCGCTCACTCTGGGACCGCGCGCTGACGGTCGGCGAGCAACACGGCTTCCGCAATGCGCAAGTGAGCGTACTCGCGCCGACTGGCACCATCGGTTTGGTGATGGACTGTGACACGACGGGGATCGAGCCCGACTTCGCGCTCGTGAAATTCAAGAAGCTGGCGGGGGGCGGCTACTTCAAGATCGTCAACCAGTCCGTCGACGTGGCGTTGCGCCGGCTCGGCTACACGCCCGAACAGGTGAGGGCCATCGAACAGTTCGCCAAGGGAACGGGAACGCTCGAGGGCGCGCCGCACGTCAACCGCGCCACCTTGAAGGCTCGCTGCTTCGATGAAGCGACGCTCGATCGCTTGCAGGGTGCGCTAGTCGGTGCGTTCGAGTTATCGTTCGCGTTCAACCGCTTCGTGCTCGGCGACGACTTCTGCAAAAACGTCCTCGGCATGACCGAGGCGTCACTGGGCGATTGGAACTTCTCGATTCTGCGCGATGCGCTCGGCTTCACGCAGCAGCAAATCGATGAGGCCTCCGACACCATCTGCGGCCGCATGACGCTCGAAGGCGCGCCTTTTCTCAAAGACGAGCACCTGCCCGTATTCGATTGCGCAACGCCGTGCGGTAAGCACGGCTCGCGCTACATTCGACCGCTCGGGCACGTCGACATGATGGCGGCGGCGCAACCGTTCATCAGCGGAGCACTTTCAAAAACGATCAACCTTCCGCAAACTGCGACGGTCGCCGACGTTAAGGAAGCGTACCGGTATGCGTGGCAGCGCATGATCAAGGCCGTGGCGCTGTATCGCGACGGCTCCAAGCTTTCGCAACCGCTCGCGGCCTCGTACGATGTCGGCGGTGAGGCGGGCGAGGATGAGCCTGAGGCGCCCTATCAGACCCCGCTCAAGATCGCGGAGCGCATCGTGTACCGCTACATTGCCAAGCGCCGCCGTATGCCCGACCGGCGCAGCGGTTACACCCAGAAGGCGATCGTCGGCGGCCATAAGGTATATTTACGCACGGGCGAGTATCGCGACGGGTCGCTCGGCGAAATCTTCATCGACATGCACAAGGAAGGCGCGGCTTTCCGTTCGCTGATGAACAATTTCGCAATTGCGGTCAGCCTCGGCTTACAGCACGGCGTGCCGCTCGAGGAGTACGTCGAGGCCTTCACGTTCACGCGCTTCGAGCCCAACGGTCCCGTCGTCGGCCACGACAACATCAAGATGGCGACGTCGATCATCGACTACATCTTCCGCGAACTCGCCGTCAGTTATCTCGGGCGGTACGAGCTTGCGCAAGTGCAACCGAGCATGTCGGTGGACGCAATGGGCCCCGAACCCGAGTTCACGGCCGAAGAGGATGCGGGCGTGCAATACAAGACGCCGGACCGTGCAGCGGTGGAAGCGCGCTTGCATCCCACGAGCACGCATTTGACGCCGATGCAAGCGCAGCCCGTTCGGTCGACGCCGCCGGCGGCGCAAGCTAGCGTCGTCGCTCCCACTGCCACTGCATCCTCGCCGCGCGGTGCGCTAAGCGTCATGGCCGCCGGCGACACCGTCCGGGTCGCGATGGCGAAGGGCTACAGCGGCGACGCCTGCGGTGAATGCGGCCAGTTTACCCTCGTGCGCAACGGCACGTGCCTGAAGTGCGACGCCTGCGGCGCGACGAGCGGGTGCTCGTAGAAGGGACAGATTTTCATCAGATGTGATAATCGGCCATCTGGTGATCGAGAGCCCCTTCTTCTTTCAGCGCTTACACGTGCCCGATAATAAGAGGTGTTACAGAAGATCCATAAACTTGTTGACTTTCTCAGTTCCAATGGAAACGCGCGGGGACTTGGTCCCGGCGGGACGACGTTATTGCATCAATGGGTGCGTGAGCGTGCTCCGGCTACGCAGGTGAAGTGCGGTGGCTTTGTATCAAGGCGTTGACACGAAGGGTCCGTTTGTGTTAGCTTTGTGATACAATGCATGCCGGAACTTCGGTTGACCGTCTTTCCGTCTGTGCCGTCGCGGCGCTGTGCGCACTCGTCTACGCTGGCTGCGGCATACGCGCAGGTAGTTGCACGACGGCTTCGGGGTTGGCGCGTTACATTGTGGCAGGCGTTGCAGTCGTGATTGCGATTCTGGTCGGGCTCAATAAGACTTCGGCTGTCGTTTCGTATGGCCTGTTGTGCCTGGCGTTGGTGAGCGTATATGTCGTTGACTTGGTGCGAGAAGAACACGCGCGCAAGCGACGGGTAGCATCGCTCGCTCCTCGACCCATGGCTGACGCGGCCCCGACCGTTTGGGTCGTCATCGCGGCAATATCGCCGCTGATGCTGACGCCGTACGTCGTATTGAGAGAGCAGCTCGCTCCGGCGTTCATGGTTGGAGTTTGCGCGCTCATCATGGCGACGATCGCATGGCGGCTCGCGAGTTCTGCGGTGCAACTCGACGGCGAAGACCTTCAATTGGAGCGCATGCGTGAACGTGCGTGGCGCTCCAAGCGCGCCGGATTAACCCCGTGGTCGCCGTCGGAAGCATCCTGGTGTTCATAAGCTTCGTGAACGCGGATTTGTCGGCCGTGACGCCCACGCAACGCGTCTTTAATCACCTTTCGTTCGTCGTGTGGGCGGCATTGGCGGCGTGGGTGGCAGCGTGGTGGATCTGGTACGAGCACCGGCTCTCGCAATCGTCATGCTCGGCCTCCTCGTGAGCGAACTCTTTCTGGCGGTGGATCCGACCCTCGATGCCGCGCCGTTCCAACAGATCATGGCCCAGTTGCGCGGCTTTCTTGAGCGTGGCGATCTGAGAACCGGCGATGCGCTCCCTACGGTGCGGCAACTCGCGGGCGACCTTGGCGTTGCTCCGAATACGGTTGCACGGGCGTACGCCGAGCTCCAGGAAGAAGGTTGGCTGACAAGTGAGGGCCGGCGCGGCACCCACGTTGCATCACGCGCTCTCGCAAGTGACAAGCGGGCACGCGCCGCCGTGTTGCGAGAGGCTGTTGCGCGTTTCGTCGCTACGCTTACGCATCGCGGGTACTCGGATGACGAAGTTGCTGCCGCTTTGCAACGATTCGTCAAGGCGTGAAGGGAACCAACGTCCTCAGAAACACCCGTGACGCACAGTGTCGCCCTAACGCGGGGGAAGCGTAGCGTCGGGAACCGGCGGCCCCCCGTGCGATACGATCCAACCCATCGTCGCCGCTAGCCAGAGAGCGGCACTTTGCGCGTCGCCCGGTCCATGGCCGGACTGCGAATCAGCGAGCAGCGCCACCGGCGCGCCGCGCTCCGCAAGCGTCTTGTAGAATTCGATCGCCTGCGCGGAGGGCGCTCGCGTGTCTTGCAGGCCGATCACGAGGAGCAGCGGCGTGTGCATGTGCGCTACGTATGTCTGCGGCGATTGTTCGTCAAGCATCGCCGCGTGAAGGCTTGGCTTCATTCCGAAGAAGCGCTGCATGATGTTCGGACTCTCGGAAAGCGTCGCTTCCAAAAGCAGATTCGTTGGGGGGACCCACGCGACGGCCGCCTTGAAGCGATTTGTGTGGGACGCAATCCACGACGTCAAATACCCGCCGTACGAGCCGCCGAAGAGATAGAGCTTGTTCGGATCGCCGACACCGCTCCGCAGGACCGTATCAACGCCGGCCATGTCGTCGGCCATCGGACGCGCTCCCCAGTTGCCGACGATCGCTTTATACGACCAGTCACCGTAGCCGTCGCTCCCGGCCGGATCGGGGCGAAAATACGCGTAACCGTTGCCGGCGAAATATTGGCCGAAGACGTCGAAGGACGAGTCTTCGGAGCATTGCGGTCCGCCGTGCAATTCCACGATCAGCGGAACGGTTTTGAGATCGGCATTCGTCGGAAGCGTGAGCTGTCCGATGAGCCTGTGGCCATGGCCATCAGACCAGCGGACATAACGCGTCTCGACGGAGAGGTTCGATGAAGAATACGCCACGTGGGTGATTTGCCGCGGCTCACGGCTGGGGTCCACCAGATACACTTGGGCGGGCTGCCTGGGAGTGCTCCAAATATACGCGATACGTCCGGTGCGAGCGACGGAAAACGCTTCGACACTTCCCGTACGGCCCGTTAGCGGCTTCGGCTCGTCAGCACGGGGATTCACTCGGTAGAGCCGGCTCGAGACGCCGTCCAACATGGTCGCGACGAGCATGTGCGGCTGCCACGAGACACTCCCTGTGCCGCAGGACCACAGATCGCGGTCGAGTTTGACCGTAACGTCGCGGCCGTCGACGTAAAGGTCCTCGCGCGCGGGCAGCTTACCGTCCCACGTGTGCACGTACGCGAACGCATCTCCGGAAGGCGAGAACTGCGGCGGTGCGCTTCCGGGATACGCAAAGAACGCGTGTCGTATGAGTTCGTGCGCCGTGCCGCTCCGAACGTCGATCGATACGTATTGCGCACGATCGAAGTCGGCATATACCGCGGTCGGCTGCCGAGTGGCGGCAATGTGCATTCCGTCAGGCGACCAAGCTGGATCGTTGTCGGTTGCCGGGCCGCCGTAGGACCAGGAGTCGTGCGTGAGCAGCCGTTCACGGCCGGTCGCCGGGTCGACGATCCAGATTGCGCGCCGCGGCGGCAGCGTATCGCGGTAATCATTGTGCAGCGACATCCAATGTAGGCGAGGAACCTTCGCCGGCGTACCCGTTTCAACACCGGCAATGGCGCGGCCGTCGGGCGACCACGAGAAATTGACGATGCTGCGCTTCCCACCGGTAAGGGCGCGTCGATTCTTCCCTGCAACGTCAGTCACGACGATCCGCGTCGTGCCCTTCGCGTCGCCCGAAATCCACGCAATGCGTTTTCCATCGGGAGACCAACGCGGATGCGCGAGATCTGCGGTATAGACTGATAAAGTGCGGCCGCTTGCATTCACAAGGTGATACGTATCCGTTCCCTGCGCGGGAAAAAGAGTGTCGAAGAGCACCCCTCTACCGTCGGGTAATATGCGTACGTCGTTCAGCCGCTGCATGGAAACCATGTTCGAAAGCCGCCACGCGTGAACGGCTGCGGGTCGCGGCTGCAAAACGGCGGCCATGATAAATGCGATCAATGTCTATTCCTCCGCAGACCATCCCGGGTACATTTCGATGAAGTCGGCTCGGCTAAGGTGAAGCCGCGCGTTATTCTGCCAGCATTTCGAATGCCGTTTCGTTACCCCCCTGAAACCGTTGAGTTGTTTCCACGAACGCGCGCGTGCGCGCCAGGAGGTCGTCGCGGGCGATAAGCAAGTTGCCGCCGATCAACAGCATCGTGTCCGTACCGTAGAAGCGCAGTAGTTCGTCGACGCGTTCTACCAGCATTCCGCCGGCCGGCACGGGTAGCGCCGGGCGCAGATCGCCCCACGGCGCTCGCGCGGCATCGGCGATGGCTGCCGAATCATCACGCGAATAGGCGAAGCGACCGCCGTAATTTACGAAGATCGTGGCGTCCGCGCCGAGGAGACGAAACAGCCGGCCGAACAAGAGCGGCGGGGCGATGCGCGCGGCGCCGCCGAACGAGGGATGGGCCATGTAGATGAACTCGGGAAACTCGTCGACGAGATCGTAAAAGGCCGGCAAGCCCACGATCATCGGCGCAACGAGCACGATGCGCACACCTTCGTCGCGCGCAAGTTGCGCGTGACGGCGCAGAACCCGCGGCGTGCCGATAAGATTGGGCGCGTAAAATGCCGGTCTACCGGTCGCTTGAGCGCCTTGCGTGACCGCCGCCTGACACGCGGCGACGCGCGAGGCGAACGGTGAGTACGCCTGGTCCGCGATGCCATGATCGTCCTTGATGACGTCGATGCCGGCGAGCGCGAACGTACGCGCCAACCGCGCGAGCTCAGCGATCGGGAGCCCTTGCGGTTTGATCGCAGCGCATGTGAGCGGGCGCTCGGGCGCGCGCAGTACGGTGCGGATTCCCGCGATTCCGTGCCGCGGTCCAGAAAACCGCGCGAGCAGCGTTGCAGGTAAGCTGACATCGACGAACCGCACGTCGTCCCAAAGAGAACAGTTCCCGAACAACATGTTCATCATCTGCGCGGGCTCGCTGCCCGTCGTCTCGACTGCGATTTGCACGTCGACGCGATAGCGCCGCTCGTCGCTCTCCGCGATCCCGGCAACCCGCGCCACGATTTCATCGAGCACGCGCGCATCGCCGATCGCCGCGAGCGGACACTCAACGCTTTGCTCGAGCGCAATCGCTGCGGCCCGGGCTTCGATCCGCTCGGGTTCTGCAGCGACGAGGTAGCTCGCAGTTAACCATTCCATTATCTTGGAAGGCTCGGGACGCGCGACATAGTGCGAAGTTGGCCGAGGACGCGCGGAAATCTTGCGATGCCGCAGCCGCCTTACGTCGCCGGTAAGATATCGACTACGCGAGCGCGGCGAGGAGCCGTTGATACGTCGCGAAATCCGCATCGCTATACAGGCAAAAGATCACGCGCTCAAGACCCGTGCCGGCGCGCACGTGAGCGACGGTCGTGTCGATCGCAATCGGGGCTGCCGCATCGATCGGATAGCCGTACGCCCCGGTGCCGAGCGACGGGAAGGCGATGCTGCGGATGCCGTTCTCTTCGCCAAGGCGCAGGGCCGTACCGTAGGCGCCGGCCAGCAATTCGCCATCGCGAGGACGTCCATCATAGCGCGGCGCCACCGCGTGGATCACGTAGCGCGCGGGCAAGGCGCCCGCCTCGGTAATGACGGCGCTTCCGGTCGGGCAGCGGCCAATGCGGCGGCAGGCTCGTGCGATCGCCGCACCGCCCGCGCGATGAATGGCGCCATCGACACCTCCGCCTCCGGCGAGCGACGCGTTGGCTGCGTTCACGATCGCATCGACGCCGAGCGTCGTGATATCGGCGCTCACCGCTTCGATTGCGGTCGCTCCGATCAACGCCACTGCGCATCCACGCCGAAGCGGAGTCTCTGCATGGAAGCGTTTATTCCGCGGAATCGCCCGAGAGACCGCTGCTGCGTGCCAGGCGTATGGCACAGGCGCCTGTTACGCTCTACGGCATGGTCGACACGCTGCCTTTGGGGACGGATCCATGTGCGCCCCCGGATCGCGATCGCGGCCGATGCTTCCGCCCATCACAATGCGGGCGCAGCGGCAGACGCTGTGCGTCGCAACATCGAAATCACTGCCGTGATATCGGACCGGTGAGATAGCTTGCAACTCTTGGAAGGGCGGTACGTTTACTCCGCCACCGACCTCAACAACTATTTGGAGTGCGAGCATCTCGTCGCGCTCGAGCGGCGCGTCGCGCAACGTCTCCTCGTCCGCCCGGGCGACTTCGATCCGACGGCGCAGCTCGTCAAACGTAAAGGTGACGAACACGAACAGCGGCGTTGGAACGCTTACGTCACCGAGCTTGGCGACACCGCGGTGTCGTTTGCCCAGCGCCCCAACAACTCGCGCAGCGGCCTGGTTGCCGCCGAAGCTCAGACGATCGCTGCGATGGCGCGCGGTGCGCGGATCATCTATCAGGCGACGTTCTTCGACGGGCAGTTCGTCGGCCATGCGGACTTTCTGCGACGCATCGAGGTGCCGTCGAGGCGCTGGTCCTGGAGCTACGAAGTCATCGACACGAAGCTCGCCCTTTCGCCGAAGCCCTATTTCCTGATCCAGCTGTGCAATTACAGCGAGCATCTTGAACGCGTGCAAGGCAGCGCACCACAGCACGGCTACATCGTGCTCGGCAGCGGTGAGGAGCGCGCCTTTCGGATCGCCGGGTATGCCGCATACTATCGTCACCTCAAGCGCTCGTTTCTAACGTCCGTCGAAAGCCTCGACGGCGCATATCCGCTGGAGATTTCGCATTGCGGCATATGCGTGTGGTCCGGTGCGTGCAAGGAACGGCGCGAGGCCGACGATCACCTGAGCCTGGTGGCCGGGATTCGTGCCGATCAAAGGGCAAAACTCGAAGATGCCGGCATCGTGACGATGACGCAACTCGCCGCGGCGCGTGAACGACCCTGGCGCATGACCGAGGGCGCCTTCGATAATCTGCGCGTGCAGGCGCTACTGCAAGTCGAGCAACGGCGGGCCATCGCGCGCGGCGAGGACCAGCCGTATCGTTATCGTTTTCGCGAAGAGCTACGCACCCAAGAATCGGCGCCGCAGCCGCCGGCCGCCGGATTCGCGAAGCTGCCGGAGCCGGCGCCCGGCGATATCTTCTTCGATATCGAAGGCGACCCGCTGTATCGGCCCGATCGCGGACTGGAGTACCTTTTCGGATTCTATTTGCCGGACGAAGACCGGTACGTTCCTTTCTGGGCTAAAGATTCAGGCGAGGAGCGGCTTGCCTTCGAGGCTAGCGTCGACTTCATCGCACAGCGGCTGGCGCGCTACCCGGACTTACACGTGTATCATTACGCGTCGTACGAGAAGTCAGCGCTTCGCCGGCTGATGGGGCGCTTCGCTTCACGCGAGCGGGAGATCGATAATTTCCTCATACGGGGGCTTTTCGTCGATCTCTATCCGATCGTACGGCAAGCGATGTGGATCTCGCAGCCGTCATATTCGCTCAAAAAAGTCGAAGCGTTCTACGCGCTCAAGCGCTCCACGGTAACCCGTGGAGGCGACGATTCGATCGCGATGTTCGAAGCGTGGCTCGCTTCCGAAGACCCCGCACTGCTCGAAGACATCGAGCGGTACAACGAGGATGACTGCCGCTCGACCTACCGGCTTCGCGACTGGCTTGTCGCGCTGCGCAACGAATACAACACGAAACGCGGCGAGCCGCTGCCATGGCGCGCTCCGATCGAGCCTCCGCCCGAGCGGCCCGAACCCCCGCGAACCGAACTCGAAAAGCAACTACTCGGCGACCTGGTTGCGCCCGACTCACTTGCGGCGCTGCGCGCGGAACCCGAGCAATTTCGCGCACGCTGGCTGCTCGGCAACATCATTCAATACCATCGTCGCGAAAATAAACCAGCGCACTGGGAATATTACGAGCGCTGCGAAAATGTCGAGGACCTGGTCGAGTTCGATCGCAATGCGATCGGCGGCTTGAGGCGACGGATCGACGTTACGCCGGAAAAGATCGGCAACGATCGCAATCTCGTCTACACGTACGAGTATCCGCTTCAAGAGCACTACTTGCGAAGCGGCAAACCGCACTGCCCTGATTCGAAGGCTGCCGTCACGCAGGTGATCGCGCACGATGAGGCCGCCCGCGAGATTCGCCTCAAGCTCAATGCCGAGATGGCGAAGCGCTTGCGGGCGCTCATTCCGGGGAAACCTCTGCCGCATTTCGACAAGCAGGCCGCCGTCGAGCGGATCGCAAGTGCATACCTCGCGGGGCAGCTTGCGGCTGATTACCCCGCTACCGCTGCGCTGCTTCTGGAATCGTTGCCGCGCTTGCGCGATCGCATCGTCGGCGGCCGCATTCAGCCCGACACGGTCGACGTCACGTCGCTCTCACGCACGGTCGAAGCGCTCGACGACTCGTATCTTTTCGTGCAAGGTCCGCCGGGTACAGGCAAGTCGACGTTGGGCGCCGCGGCGATCGTCGATCTGTTACGTGCAAACCGACGCGTCGCGATTATGGCGAATAATCACAAAGCCTTGCACAACTTGCTCCGCAAGATCGAAGAACGGGCTCGGGATGGCGGGGTCCGGTTCGCTGGATGCCACAAAGACAGCGGCTTAACGGAAGGTTCAACCTACGAATCGCCGCTCGCGGTGCCGTTCGTGAGGAACGTGTCCAAGACGACAGAGTTGCTCCTGGGTCACTTGGCATCGGGTACGGCGTTCGCGTGGACGGACGAGAGCCTCGCGGGAAAATTCGACTACATCTTCATCGATGAGGCGGGGCAGGTGTCGCTGGCCGATGCGCTCATCGCTTCGCTTGCGGCCAGGAACGTCGTGTTGCTGGGCGACCCCCAGCAGCTGCCGCAAGTGTCGCAAGGCTCGCATCCCGTTGGGAGCGACCTTTCGATCCTCGCGCATCTGCTCGGCGACCGCGAGACGGTGGCGCCGGAGCGTGGCGTCTTTCTCGACGTCACGTACCGCATGCAGCCGGCGATTACTTCGTTCGTTTCGACGACGAGCTACGAAGGGCGGTTGCGCGACAATCCGGCTACCGCGGCGAATCGCATCGACTCGCCCGGCCTCAGCGGTGGCGGGCTAGCATATGTACCGGTCGCACACCAAGGGAACGGCCGGTTCTCCGACGAGGAATCGGATCGCATCGTTCGCGAGGTCGGTCTTCTTCTTCAGGGTACGGTCGTGCTGGGAGCCGGTCCCCGCCGGCCGCTACAACAACGTGATATCCTTGTGGTGGCTCCATATAACTTGCAGCGGCGCAGGCTCGGTGAACGGCTATGTTCTGCCGGGTACGGCGGCGTCGCGGTCGGAACGGTCGACAAGTTTCAAGGGCAGGAAGCGCCGGTCGTGTTTTATTCGATGGCAACCTCGAGCGACGAGGATCTACCGCGCGACATGAACTTTCTCTTCGACAAGAACCGCTTCAACGTCGCAGTCTCGCGCGCTCAATGTCTGAGCGTCCTCGTGTGCAGTCCGCGGCTGCTGGATGCGCGCTGCAACCGGCCGGAACAGATGGAGCTCGTCAATCTGCTCTGCGCGTTCGCGGAGCAAGCGACGCCACCGGCAGCATTGCCCGTCTCCGTGCCCGCCTAATTCGCCTCGGACGTCGTTCCTTTATTGCGCTTTCACGAACGCGTCGATCTGTGGGAGTAAGCGATCGCGGTGTTCGAGTTGCAGGTGGACGTCTTCCATCGTCTTGGCGATCTGCGCGGAGGCGGCGGCCGGGACGTTGGCTTTCATGTACTGCTCGATGTCGCCCGCTGGAACGCCGCGCCAAAAACTGCCGGCGATGTTCGTAATGTAGGGAATGCGGTCGAATTCGCTGAGACCGCCGAACAGTTTCGCGTTGTTTTTCTGCAAAAAAGCCCATGCCGTCTCCGGATGATCCTGCCCCACGATGTACACGATGACGGGGGCGAACGATGAAAACTGCGGCGGCAGTGAGAGCGCGGCTCGCAGACTACGCTGCGCGAGTTCCGGGTCTCTTGCGCTGAACGCGGCCTGATAGTAGGTTTGCATCTCGATCGGGTTGTGTGAGGACATGCCGGCCTGCACGAGCTTTTGATATGTCGCTGCGTCGGCGTAACGGCCGACGATGCCGATGACCGTATCCTTGAGCGGCGGTTTGAGCGAGTTTGGATTTTTTTCGAAGGCCGCGTAGCGCCGCTGAGCTTCGGCGATCGTGTCCTTGTCTTCGACCGTCGCAAGATCCCCGATGATGCTCAAGCGTAGAATGGTGAGCGCGACATCGGTCGTGGGACCGTCCCAGCCGCCGAGGGCCACAAGCAGCGGCTTCAGGTATGCAGCGCCCCACGTCTTAAATGCCGCTTCGCCCGGTTTGCCGTACTCGTAGGCGAACATGTCGCCGAAGTGACGCTGTACGTTGCTCCCGACGTGCGGCTCCCCGTCGCCCGTGTCGGATTTCACGTACGCGAGGTAATCGCCGAGTTGCGACTTGCCGTCGCTTGCGAACTCCCACGAGTCGTCTAAGAGCGAGATCCGATCCGCAACGCTGAGCGATTTAAAGTTCCGCTGCTGGAGGGCTTGGTCGGCGGCACCGTAGGCAACGCGATAGTAACCGAGATCCTCGCCGTTGAGGATCAAGGGGGCGTCGCAGCTTCCGCCCGCGATCGTATCGGATCGTTTATCGAAGAGCACCGGGACCGTCGTCCCCGCGCCGTCCTCGATATTGAGCGGAATCGCCCAGAGCGTTTGACTGTCGTCGGCGAAGGACGTGTAGCGGTGCTGCGAGAGGCTGAGCGTTCGCTTTCCGCCCGCGCACGCCGACGCGACCGTTACCAGTGGAAAGCCGGGCTGGTTGATCCACGCGTTCGAGAGCGCCTCGACATTCTGGTGCGAGGCGTGCGAGAGCGCCGACCACAAATCGCTCGGGACGCTATTGCCGTACGCATTGGCAACGAAATAGTCGTGTAAGCCCGAACGGAACCTTTGCGGCCCAAGATAGGCTTCCATCATGCGCAGAAATGCTCCGGATTTTTGGTACGCGATCTCCGGATCGAAACTCGTGTTGGCTTCGGTCTCGTTGTGGACCGGAATTTGAATCTTCGTCGTATTGCGGCGCGCGTCGGCAACCAGCGAGCCGTTGGTCGACTCATCGAAGCCGAGCCACCAGTCCCAGCTCGGGTTGACGTCGGCGGTGGACTTCGTTTCCATCCAGGTCGCGAAGCCTTCGTTGAGCCATAGACTGTCCCACCACGCCATCGTCACGAGGTCGCCGTTCCATTGATGCGACGTTTCATGCGCGATGATGTCGAATATTTGGCGCTGCTGGTCCGGCGACTGCAGTGCGGGGTTGTAGACGACGGTGTTTTCCGTGAACGCCATTCCGCCCCAATTTTCCATGGCGCCGCCGAAGAATTGCGGAATCGAAATCAAGTCGAGTTTCGGCAGCGGGAATTTTTCACCGTAGTAATTCTCGAAGTAGGGAACCAGACGTTCCAGCGACGCGAGCGCGTAGGTCAGCTCGGGACCCATACCGCGCGTGCCGTATACGTGCAGCTGCGTCGCACCGGCGGAGCCGGTAAGCGTGTCGAAGTCGCCGGCACAGAAGACGACGAGATAGGTCGGCATCGACGGGGTCGTGGCAAAGCTTACGCGCTTGCGGGCCGCAGGCATGCTGACCGTGCGTTCGATCGGCATGTTGGAGACCGCGGTCCATGCCGCCGGTACCGTCGCCGTGAGGTGAAATCTCGCGCGAAAGATGGGCTCGTCCCAACTCGGGAACATGCGGCGTGCGTCGGTCGCTTCCATTTGGGTACCGAGCATCTGCGTCGGCTTACCGCTCTGCTGATCCGTGTACTTTTGAACGAACAACCCTTGCGCGCTCTTTTGAAGCGTCGCGGTATATGCGAGGGCGAGCTTGTGCGTCCCGACGGTGGCGGTTCGCGGAAAGGTCATCGTCAACGTTTGCGCACCGGTCTTCACCGAACGCGCTGATTGGCCATCGAGGCGCGCCGAGGAGACCGTGGTCTGCAGGGCGTTGACGACGATCTCGTTCGTCGGCTTGATTACCCGTAGCGTCACCGTCTCGTTCCCCGCAATCTTCATCGTCGCCATATTGGGGACGACGTTGACATCATAGAGGAGCGGGACCACGGTGCGCGGCAGCGTGCCCGGCACGGAGTCGATGGGTACGAGCGCCGCAGCCGGAGCCATGCTTGAAATGCAAAAAACGCCGCCACCCAGGGCAAGCCACAAGAACGCTCGTTTCAATCGATTCTCCCTTATGCGCCACCATACGGCGCCGGGGGCGCCAATGTTTCGCAGCGGCGCACCCTTCGCCGACCGTTGGACGACGGGCGGCCCGCCATGCGCTCCGCGGCGAAACGGTCCCGCGGTAATCGAGCTCGCTTGCACGAAGGGACGAACGTGAAGACAACGTGGAAGCCGGTAGACGACCCGCAGGCGCCGAAGTCGAAGTTGCCCGATAGCGCCTTTGCGTTTTCCGCAGAGCGCAAGGAACCACTCATCGACGCGAGCCACGTGCGCAACGCGGTTGCGCGATTTTCGCAGGTCGAGGGCGTGAGCGATCAAGAGCGAGCGCAAGCGTTCGAGAACATCCTCGCAGCGGCGAAGCACTTCGGCGTGCAGCTCAGCGAGACGAGCTGGCACGATCTCATGCGCCGCTGATTCTGCGGCCGCGTAAGGCGTAGACGTTGCAGCGAACGCTTCGGCGGTGAGGGAGGGTCAGCAGCTGCAGCGCAGTCTCGGGCTCGCCGACGTTGCGCCGTTCTTGTTTTTATTCGCGTCGGCGATCCGCTTGTATGTGGAGCCGAGCGGGCCGGGTGCGCTGCGCATTCCCGGCGGACGCTATACGATCGGCGCCGCGGCGGTGATCGGTCTGCTGACCACGCTCAGTGCGATCGTGCTCGCCGTCGCAAAGGTCGTCGGTATGACGGTCTTCATGGTCGTTAGCGGCGTCGTCGTGTACGTCATTGCGCTGCGCTCCGGCGCACGGCGCACGCACGAATAGGTCGAAAGGGCGCTCGGCGAACGGCCATGAAGGCGAGCGTACCCCTACGTGCCGGCGAAATGTTACTTGGCGCCCTTGAAAGGTCGACCATGATTAACCGCATCACTTCCGTCGCTGCCCTGTTGCTGCTGTTTCTGTTCGGGGGTGCCGGCCCGGCCACCGCCGGAACGACGGGCTCGCTCGTCGGCCGCGTGTTCGACAGCATCTCGCATAGCCCGGTCGCCGGTGCGCGGGTCAGCGTCGTTTCGCCGTCGCAAACGGCGACGAGCACGACCGATGTGGACGGCGCTTTTCGCTTCATCTCGCTCACACCCGACACGTACGTCCTGAGCGCGCAACGGGAGGGATTCGACCCGTTTTCGGTCGCGGGTGTGACGGTGCAGGCGGATCAATCGCAAACGGTGCCGGTCGCTTTCGTCAAGACGCTGCGCACGATCGGACGTGTTACCGTCCGTAACGCGACCGACCTCATCAGACCCGGAACGACGAGCGACGTCTATTCGGTCAACGCCGCGGGTGCCGCGGCGGCGCAGGCAATCGGCGGTCCGGGCGGCTTGAATTCCGCCTACAGTGCGATTGCCTCCGTGCCGGGCACGAACGTGCAGCAAGGCCAACAAGGCTGGTATCAAACGCTCAATATCCGCGGCGGCGACATCGACCAGGTCGGCTTCGAACTCGACGGCGTTCCGGCCAACCGCGTCTACGACAACGCCCCGCAGACGATGCTCTCGAACATCGGTCAACAAGAGTTGCAGGTCTACACGGGCGGGACGCCCGCCACCGCCGACGCAACCGGCATCGCGGGCTACGTCAATCAAGTCATTCGCACCGGAACGTATCCCGGCTTCACCAGTCTCGATCTCGGATTGGGTAGCCCCACGTTTTATCACAAGGCATCGCTCGAAGTCGGCGGGGCGTCGCAAAACCGGCTGTTTTCATACTACGCTGCGTTCGCCGGCGTCAATGAGGACTATCGCTTCGCGGATCAGTTCAACGGGGTCAGCGATCCGCGATTGTTCTATCCCGTCTTCTTTCCCGAAGGACGGTTCAACGTCTACGACGGAACGAAGGGGCCCTTAAATTTCGCGCCGGGAACGGTCTACGGCATCGCAGCGACGGCCGACCGCGAGAGCGTCGTCAACTTGCACTTCGGGATCCCGCACCATGCCGGCGCAAGTAAAGACGACGTGCAGCTGTTGTATCTCAATAGCAGGATCGTCTCACAGCTGTTCAGCTCGATCAACGACGAAGGCGGCCCGGCAAACGTCGCCAACGCGGTCGGCAACGGGGGGACCGCATACAACCACGACGGCTACGTCTACGATGGCGCGCTGTACGCGCCGGTCGACCCAAGCAAGATTCGAGCCGTTTACTTTCCGTATTCATCCGGCGGCCGGCCCTTCGAGAGCGTTGCGGCGAATAACGGTCGTGACTACAACGACAACGGCGTCGTGATCACGAAACTCCAATATCAACGCAACTTCGACCCGACATCGTATCTGCGCTTGTACGGCTACACGGAGTACTCCAACTGGTTCGAAGGTGGTCCCGGAAACGAGCAGTTCACAAACTACTACGGCGGTTATCTCAACATTTACGACTTGCCGAGCCATACGTTCGGCTTCAACGCAAACTTCTCGAAGCAACTCTCCGATAAGCACCTGCTGGGCGTGACCGCTTCATACACGTCGGCACGCGTGAGCCGCAGGTTCACGTACGGATATCCGGGCTACACCGTCGGCTACGGGTTTACGAATCTCGTCGACGCGCAGGGATACTGTTACGACCCGAGCAGCCGCGCGCAGACGAGCTGTTTTACCGGAACGCGGGGGACCTTTCCAACGACCGCTCCCGGAACGCCTGCGTCGTCGTCGTACGCGCTGCCGACCGGAACGGTCAACGTGGTCACGCCCTCGGGCGCTGCCGGTACGGCAACATGGCTTGCGACCGACGCCGGATACGTCAACACGCGGCTCAACCAAGTCTCGCCGGCCTTCACGGCCGGAGCCGTCACCGATCAGTGGCGTCCAAACGACCGGCTCACGTTTACGCTCGGCGCGCGCTTCGAAAGCTTCGACGACCGCCTAGGCGATACGACCGGGAGCCCCGCGCGGCAATTTTGGTTCAACGCGTACAACAACGAGCATTGTTATAAGCCGGGCGCGCTCATTCCGCGGCCGTTTTCCGTCGGTCCGACCACTTCGGGTCCGGGACCCGCCGGCGCCACTCCAGCATCCTGCGCGGCCGCGTTTGGTCCGGGCTACACGCAAGCGAATCTCGTCAACCACACGGCGCCGAACGTGACCTCGTCGATCTTCGAACCACGGCTCGGCGCCACGTACAGCCTCGGCCCCGATACCGTGCTGCGCGGATCATTCGGAATCTATGTACGCCCGGTCAATACATCATGGCTGCAGTACGATGCCGTCAACCAAGACCTCGCAAGCTTCATCGGCGCGAACTTCTTATCGCTCGGGTACAACACTCCGATTCATACCTTACGGCCCGACACGTCGAGCAACGCCGACTTCTCGCTCGAACAGCACTTACACGGGAGCGACGTGTCGTTCAAACTGACGCCGTTCTACCGCGCGACCCGCAACCAACTGCAGCCCGTTCCGATCGGCGCGGGCGGCGTCGTCAGCGGATTCAACGTCGGGCAGCAGACGTCGTCGGGTCTGGAATTTGCGCTCAAGAAAGGCGACTTCGGCCGGGACGGACTCGCCCTGCAGCTCGCCTACACGTACACGCACAGCCGCATCAAGTACGGAAACTTCCCCTCCGGAACGAACGTCATCGACGGCCTGAACCAATACGTCCAGGAGTACAACAGCTACACGTCGGCGTGCGCGTCGGTCACTGCCGCGAACGCAAACTTGTGCGGCGTGGCCGTCGGTGCGAGCAATCCCAACGCCGCCGCAACATTCGCTGCCGTCGACCCCGGCGGTAAAGCGACGACCATTCCAAATCCTTATTATGGACAGCCGGCTCAACCGTTGCTCGACCGTACCGGCTCGTACACGACCTACGATCAAATACCGCAGGCTTTTACGGGCGAAAACGGATACGAGACACCGCACGTGGCCTCGCTCATCGTCAGTTACAAGCATGCGCGCTTCACGGCACCCCGAGCCTCACGTACAGTTCGGGAGCAAGTTACGGCTCGCCGCTGGCATATCCGGGCTACGTACCCGTCGGCTGCACGACCGTCGGGGCCGTCGGGACGGGCGGCGGTACGGTCGTGGACCCGAAGTCGTGCACCATAAGTTCCAGCGCTACGAAGAGCGGTCTGCCGTTTTTGCTGGTCCCCGACGCCTATACCGGCCGTTTCGACAGCCTCGGTGCGTTCAAAGAACCGCAGCGCATCACGCTCAACCTGTCGGGTTCATACGACGCGACCAAGAACGTGCGGTTGAACTTCGCGGTGACGGGTTTGGTCGATACGTGCTTTCAGCGCGGCTATGCGTGGGACGATCCGCACATTTGCGTCTACTCGCAGTTGCCCTCCGGCGGTAACGCCGTCGGGCCTTCCGGAAACTTCCTTCCCCTTGCGGCAACGCCGATCCAATACCGGTATCCGTACGGCGTCTTCAACAACAACCTCAACACCGGATTCATCGGCACGAACCTGCCGGTGCAGGCAACGTTCGACGTGCAACTGCGGTTGTAAACAGCATGGCGACCTACATCCGGCCCGCGATTGCGTCCGGCGCAACGACGTTGCCGTCGCGCTACTATGTCGGTGACGACGTCTTCGCACGTGAACGCGAACGCCTCTTCGTGCGCTCGTGGATGTGCGTCGGGCGGCAGGAGCAACTCGCGCAGCCCGGCGATTTCTTCTTGGCTGAGGTTGCCGGTGAAAGCCTCATCGTCGTGCGCGATCGAGCCGGAACGATCCGCGCGCACTTCAACGTCTGCCGGCACCGCGGGACGCGGCTTTGTGACGAAGCGCAGGGACGCTTCGGCGGTTCCATCCAGTGCCCGTATCACGCCTGGACGTACGGCCTCTCGGGTGAACTGCAGGCCGCGCGCAACATGGAGTTCGTGCCGAACTTCCAGCGCGCCGACTATCCGCTCGTCGCGGCGCCGGTGCGGGTCGAAGCCGGTTTCATTTTCGTCGCGCTTGAGCCGCCACCCGGAGCGGAGCCGCCGCTTTCGGGGTTGCGCTCGAAACTCGAGGCGTGGCAAGTCGAGACGTTGCGCGTCGGGGCAAGCGCGCATTACGATCTCGCCTGCAATTGGAAGCTTGTGTTCCAGAACTATTCCGAATGCTATCACTGTCCGCTGATCCATCCGCAACTGACCAAACTCTCGCCGCCCGATTCGGGGAGAAACGACCTTTCGGAAGGCCCGGTGCTGGGTGGTTACATGACCTTGCGCCATTCCGGCGGTAGCATGACGACGAGCGGAAAATCGTTAGCGCCGCTCGGTACCGTCGGCGGCAATGACCTCGAGCGCGTGTACTACTACACGCTATTTCCGACGATGCTGCTCAGTTTGCATCCCGATTACGTCATGACGCATCGCATCCGGGCGCTCGGGCCGGCTCGCTGCGAAGTGATCTGCGATTGGCTATTCGCGCCCTCGGCGATCGCGTCGGCCGACTTCGATCCGAGCGACGCGTTCGATTTCTGGGACATGACCAATCGGCAGGATTGGCACGTCAGCGAACTCTCGCAACGCGGCATCGGCTCGCGCGCCTATCGGCAGGGGCCGTATGCCGAAGCGGAAGGTCTCCTTGCCGCCTTCGACCGCCACTATCTGGCGACGCTCGAAGGCTGACGCTGCAAGCCGGCACGTCGCAGATCGGTGAGCGCGGCGCGGGCCGCGCGTTTTCCGGGAGCGCCCGTAACGCAGCCGCCGGGGTGCGTTCCCGAACCGCACAGGTACAGGCCTGCGAGCGGCGTTCGAACCGCGAACCGGTCCTCGAATATCTGGCCGGGAAGCAACTCACCGTGAAAGATGTGGCCGCCTTCGAGGCCGAAGCGCTCTTCTAAGTCGGGCGGCGCGAGCAACTGCTGCGCTTCGATCGCGCTCGGCACATTGGGCGCGTACTGCGCGAGCAGCGAGACGATGGATCGCGTCGCCTCGGCGCGTTTGGCATCGGTCCACGGACCGTCGGCGCGCTCGTAGGGAAAATACTGCGCGAAGATCGAGAGCAGATGCTTACCGTGCGGCACGAGCGTCGGATCGGTCGGCGTCTGCATGTAACATTCGAGGAACGGTTCGCGCGCGGCGCCCTCGCGCTTAGCATCCTCGAACGCGCGCTGCATGAAATCGATGTCGGGTGCGACGTGGATCGTCGCACGATGATGGAGACCGGCTCCCTGCGACGGGCGCGCGGTGTATTGCGGTAGTTCGCCGAGCGCGAGGTTGAGCTTGAGCGCCGGACCGTTGGTTTCCCAGCTATGCAATTTAGCGACGAAGGCATCGTCGAAATGTTCGGGTCCGCTCAAGGCAAGAAACGTCGTTTTCGGCCCGGCGTTCGAGAGCACGATGCGCCCTGCAATCTCGCTTCCGTCCGCGAGGATCACTCCGCTTGCGCGTTCTCCGGCGGTCGCGATCTTCGCTACCGTCGCGTGTTGCCGAATCTCGGCGCCCGCCGCGAGCGCCGCGGCTTTGAGCGCTTGCGAGATACCGCCCATGCCGCCGCGCACGAAACCCCAGGCGCCCGCTACGCCCATCGCCTGCCCCGAGACGTGATGCGCCATGACGTAGCCCGTGCCGGGATCGCGCGGACCGCGATTGGTTCCCGTGATGCCGTCGCTTGCAATGATGGCTTGCAGCACCGGCGTTTCGACGAAACGTTCGGCCACCTCGGCGACCGAGCCGGCGAAGAGCGCGCGCGTCGCCGGATCGAAGCGTTCGAGCGACGGTTCGTCAGCGAGGAACGATGCGAACACAGCATCGCCGACGCGGTCCGCCTCGCGCGCGTACGCCTCATAGCCCGCCACATCGCGCCGCGAAAATGCCGCGACCTCATCAGCCGTTGCGACGGGATCACTCGAGATCAGCAGGGAGCGCCCGTCGAGCAGCGGCGTGAACGACGACGGATCCTTCCGATACGCCGAGTATCCGAAACGAGCGAGTTCGAGTTCGGCGATGACCTGCGGGTGCAGCAGACTGCAGACGTACGAAGCCGTCGAGACGGTCCAGCCTGGCCAGGGCGTCTCGCTGACGGCAGCGCCGCCGACAATCTCGCGCCGCTCGAGCACGAGCGTCTTGAGGCCCGCGCGCGCGAGGTATGCCGCGGCCGTCAGGCCGTTATGGCCTGCGCCGATGATGATTGCGTCGTACATCATTCGTGTACCGTCTTCGATATAGCTGCGACTGCGACCGCGATGATCGACCGGTCGCCAAGACTTTTTCGCCGCAGCTGCATCACTCCTCGCTTGCGGCGACATTGTTCCGGTTCCGGCTACGCAGCGTGTGGAACCGTATTCTACCTCGTCCCGCCGCGCGGCGCAGAATCGACATCGACGAACCGGGTGAGTCGAAGGAAGTCGATGGGATGGCGCGCCTTCCCGTCGAGCGCGAGATCGGCCACGATTTCGCCGACGCCGAACAGAATTTGTAGCCGTGCCCTGAAAAGCCGCCCGCAACGACGATGCGTTCGTCGTACGGATGCCTGTCGAGAATGAAGTGTTCGTCGGGCGTCAGCGTGTACATGCAGGCTTTGCCTGAAAGAAACGTGCCGGCGGAGCCCGGCATGAACTCCTCGAGCGCAGTTCGGATTGCGCTAGAGTCGGCGTCGCGCACGGTGCGATCGATGTCTTCGGCGGATGTCGTGTCGCCGTACGCATGAAACGCGGCCTTTACGCCCTGGCCGTAATCCGGAAAGCCGTAGAGCGCTGCCGGCATCGCTTCACGTTCCAGCAAAAACGTCGGAAAACGGTCGCGCGTGTAGTCGTCGGTCGTAGGAGCGAACCACACCTGAACGTTGCGCTGCACGCGCAGCGGCAGATCCGGCTCAGGGGCGAGGCGCGGCAGCCAAGGGCCCGCGCAGACCGCGAGACGGTGCGTGCTGCACACCGAACCATCATCCGTTTCGACGTGGATTCCATCCGGGCGAGACGCATATCCGCACACGCGTGCTTCGTAGCGAAGCTCCGCGCCCACTCGCTCGGCAACGCGCAGGTGCGCTTCGACGGCTTTCTCGGGAAAAATCATGCCGGCGTCGCGCTCGAAGAGTCCGCTTTCGGCGGCGAGAAGCCGCAGGGACGGGTAGCGTTGCAGCATCTCGCGGTGAGTGAGCGCCTCCAGCGCAAGCCGGTACGTTTGCGCGCTGCCGGCGGCGCCGCGTAACAGCGCACCGTCGTTGCGACCGACCAGCAACATGCCGCACAAGTCGAGCAGTTCGCTCTGGGATTCACGCTCCAATTCGCGCCAGAGCTCGTAGGCACGTTGCAACAGCGGAACGTAAGCGGCGCCTTCAAAGTAGGCTTTACGGATGATGCGCGAACGGCCGGCGGAAGCACCCAGATCGTGGCCGCGTGCATACTGCTCGATCCCGAGAACGCGTTTGCGTCGCTTGGCGCAGTGCGCCAAGGTTGCACTCCCCATGCCGCCGAGCCCAACAACGATCATGTCGTACATGCGATGCTCGTGATCGGTTCGTTGCGTCGAGCAGTGGACCTCGCCATTGCGCCGAAGCATCGCTGTATGTCCGTGACGTTCGTTGACGCTGGGCGCGATGATCTCGAGGCGATTGCCGCTCTTTGGTTCCGCGCGCAGGCCGCACGGCGCCCCGGTCCGTTCGTGACCATCGCCGACTCGCGCGCGCTTGTTGCCCAACGTCTAGCGCAGCCGGGCTCCTGGTTCATCTTTGCGGCCGAAGGCGAGCGGGTCGTCGGCATCGCCTACGGTGCGCCCGGGCGCAACGATGACGGTCTGGGGAAGCCTATCCGCGGCTTGCTGCACTTGGGCATGGTTGCGGTTGAACCGCACGACTGGGGGCGCGGCATCGGCAAGGGGTTGGTGCAGCAGAGCTTCGCGATGGCGCGCGAGCGCGCTTTTCGGGAGATGCAGCTGTGGACGCACGCCGACAACCTGCGGGCGCAAAAGCTCTTCGAAGGGCTCGGCTTTACGCGTAGCGGTCGCATCAAACGCGACCCGCGCGGTGAGACGATCGTGCACTACGCTTGCAGCCTGCATACGTCGGCTACGTGAGCGGCGCCGGAGAATCTCGCGAACCGTTCGTCGTTGAAGCGGACGCCTTGACCAAAGCGTACGGGCCGGTGGAAGCGGTACGCGGCATCGATTTTCGCGTGCATGCCGGCGAGCGTTTCGGCTTCCTCGGCGTCAACGGCGCCGGCAAGACGACGACGATGAAGATGATCTATTGCCGCATCGCGCGCAGCACGGGATCGCTGCGCGTCTTCGGACTCGATTCGGCGGCGCACGCCATGGACATCAAGCGACGCATCGGGGTCGTGGCGCAAGAGAGTGCGATCGATCCGGAACTGTCGGTCTACGAGAATATGCTGCTCTACGCCGCATTCTTTGGGATGGCCGGCGCACGCGCTCGCGATAAGGCAGACGAACTGCTGCGCTTCGTCGGACTCGACGGCAAGGGAAAGGCGCGCATCCGCGAGCTTTCGGGCGGCATGAAACGGCGGCTGTCAATCGCGCGGGCGCTGATGAACGATCCGGAACTGCTGGTTCTCGACGAACCGACGACCGGGCTCGACCCGCAAGGGCGCCTGCTCGTGTGGGAAAAACTTTCGCTGCTGCGCGAGCAGGGCGTCACGTTGCTCTTGACGACGCATTATATGGAGGAGGCTGCACGTTTATGCGATCGTCTGGTCGTCATGGATGCCGGACGCATCTACGCGGAGGGAACGCCGACTGAATTGATAGCGCAGTACGCCGCAAGCGACGTACTGGAAATCGCCTGCGATGCAGCGGCGCTGCCGAACGCGGGCGTGCTCGGTGGACTCGTGCGCCGCAGCGAGCGACATGGCGAGACGAGCTATCTGTACACCGACGATGGGCCGGCGTTGCTCGGTCGCCTCGGCGCGCTCGGTTTCGAGTCACGCCGGCACGTCGCGCGACCGGCAACCCTTGAAGACGTGTTCCTCAACATTACCGGGCGGGAACTGGCGGAGTGAACGCCCGGACGTACGCCGCCTTCTTCAGCCGCAATGCCCGGCACGTGTTTCGCCGTAATTTGATGGCTTGGCGCAAATACGCGTGGTCGAGCGTGACCATCAACTTCGCCGAGCCGTTCGTGTATTTTCTCGCGATCGGGTTCGGGCTTGGAAGTTACGTCCATCTTGGAGGCCAGACGCGCTTCGTCAGTTTTCTTGCGGCGGGGTTGCTGGCTGCGCTGCCCATGAACTCTTCGACGTTCGATGCCGCGTGGGGCGTGTACGAGCGCCTGAACACGAGCGGCGTCTACGAAGCGATGGTGACCGCCCCCGTAGACCCGCGCGAGATTGCCGCGGGGGAGTATCTGTGGCAGGCGTTCCGTGCGCTTTTGTACGGCGCGCTGTTCCTGACCGTCATGGCGCTTTTCGGTTTGGTCGCGTCACCGTTTGCGCTGCTGGCGCTCGTCGTGGTGACGTTGACGGGGATTCTGTTCGCCATTCCCGCGGTGGCGCTAGGCGCGACCGTTCCATATCAAGAGCAGCTGTTCTACTATTTCTCGATCGTCATCACACCGCTGTTCATGGTGAGCGGCGTCTTCTTCCCGCTCGATCGCTTACCGCCATGGGCGCGCGACATCATCTGGTTCACGCCGCTCTATCACGCGGTCAACGCCGTACGGCCGCTCGTTGCCGGCCACCCGACGTGGGGAACGCTTGGCGAAATCGTGTGGCTCGTCGTCTTCATCGCGCTTTTCATGGCGCTGCCGATGGCGCGACTGCGGAAAAAGCTTGCGAGTTAGCGAGATCGCTGAGTCCACAACACGCGGACACTCCTCTAAACCCGCATTCCCCAGATGAATTCGCAAAGCACGCGGCGCTATTGCAAACAATCGGTTATAATTACAGCATGATTAGCATCACAGGTAAGCGATTTCGTGGCGAACCCCGCGGGTGAAACGAATAACGGCATTCTCCGGCTTGATTTCAACCGCCGCGTGATGTTGCAGTTTCGCGGATCCGTCGTTACATCCGATGCTGGACTGCTTGCCTATCGCGAACTCGATGATGCGCTCGGTTTGAGCGAACTTGCGGGTGAAACGCTTGCCGACGCGCGCACTGGCAAGAACGGCTGGCATGCGCTGGTCGGACTGCTGCGGCAGTCCGTGTTCGGGCGCCTCGCGGGCTACGAAGACGTGAATGACGCCGAACGCCTGCGCCACGATCCGGCAATGCGCTGGATCGTTGGCGGCAAAGCGGCTCACGGTCGTGCAGCATCACCGAGTCAGATGGGTCGCTTTGAAACGCAATGGCTCGCGGCGCCTGGGCATCTCCGCGCACTTGTCGATCTCTCCGGCGAGTGGATCGACCGCGTCCGCGGGCGCCGGGCAACCCAGGAGATCGTGCTGGACATGGATTCGAGCGTGAGCCCGACGCA
>JAABUZ0100000475.1_pt1 | contig 98507 bp, 97 predicted proteins | sample 5562091 | NCBI WGS metagenome assembly JAABUZ01 (sample SAMN12813069, study PRJNA571459) | rock metagenome | isolation source: Antarctica rocks | place: Antarctica: Victoria Land, Linnaeus Terrace sud | collected 2015-12-21
ACGGACCCGTCGGCCCATCCCGTCCTGCTGCTCTTCGGTTCATCCCCACGTGCGTGGGGCAGACTGATGCCCAAGTCATCACTGGAGCCGCCACAACGGTTCATCCCCACGTGCGTGGGGCAGACTAGCGCCCGGCCCGCAGGTCGGCGTCGGTGATCGGTTCATCCCCACGTGCGTGGGGCAGACTTCTGGGCGCTCCAGCACTTCATGTGCCGCTGCCGGTTCATCCCCACGTGCGTGGGGCAGACGCGTTCACGCTCTCGCGGGCCAGCCGGGACAACGGTTCATCCCCACGTGCGTGGGGCAGACCGCGTCATTGGTCTTAAAGCTGAAGCTGCCGACGGTTCATCCCCACGTGCGTGGGGCAGACGTCCACGCCCCAGACGGCGAGGTTCCCCGTTTCCGGTTCATCCCCACGTGCGTGGGGCAGACGACGGGTGGAAGATCACCTTGTAGTCCAGCACCGGTTCATCCCCACGTGCGTGGGGCAGACCTCTTCGGCGGCGTCGGGCGGGGAGAAGGTCTCGGTTCATCCCCACGTGCGTGGGGCAGACACTTCGAGCGTGCCTTCCCCGTAGGCGGCCAGCGGTTCATCCCCACGTGCGTGGGGCAGACGTGGTAGCAGCACACACCCTCTTGACCAAAGGCGGTTCATCCCCACGTGCGTGGGGCAGACAAAAAGGGCTTCACCGACGACTGGCTGGGCGGCGGTTCATCCCCACGTGCGTGGGGCAGACGTTCGCTAGCCCAGAATCAACAATCGTGCCGTCGGTTCATCCCCACGTGCGTGGGGCAGACGAGACGCAGACGGCGGACATCGTCAACCAGCTCGGTTCATCCCCACGTGCGTGGGGCAGACACGTTCACCAGCCTGCACTCGTCCGCCGGGGCCGGTTCATCCCCACGTGCGTGGGGCAGACACGACCAGCGCGTCGTCGTGCTGATCCATGAGCGGTTCATCCCCACGTGCGTGGGGCAGACCTGGGTGCCGGAACCGGGCTTGGCGCCTTTTTCGGTTCATCCCCACGTGCGTGGGGCAGACATTCGCTGGTGCCCTGCCACCTCCCACTGGGTCGGTTCATCCCCACGTGCGTGGGGCAGACTCCGGGGGATGACGCTCCGTGAGGCGTTGAGCCGGTTCATCCCCACGTGCGTGGGGCAGACGCGGATGCAGCCCCCGATGGCGACGCGATGCGGTTCATCCCCACGTGCGTGGGGCAGACCACCGGCAGACCCTCGCTGGGGTGTCCGGTCACGGTTCATCCCCACGTGCGTGGGGCAGACGACCGGACCCGGCTGCCGGAGACGCCGGCCCGCGGTTCATCCCCACGTGCGTGGGGCAGACCACTGCCCCCGGACGACGTCCAGCACGAAGAACGGTTCATCCCCACGTGCGTGGGGCAGACCCGAAATGCTCGGACGGGTCGTTGCCGATGTTCGGTTCATCCCCACGTGCGTGGGGCAGACATCAGCACCGTGCGCGTGTAGGCCGCGCCCTGCGGTTCATCCCCACGTGCGTGGGGCAGACAGCGGCGGCACTAATGAAGCGCTGATAACCCCCGGTTCATCCCCACGTGCGTGGGGCAGACGGCGAAGCGGTCAATAACGGGCGCGCGAACTGCGGTTCATCCCCACGTGCGTGGGGCAGACTCTAGAAGCGTGTCTACCACCCAACCTTAGCCACAGGCGGGGCGTTTACTTCAGTGGGGCGAGACTCAACAGGCCGGACCGGATCCTGGTTCACCCCATGCCCGTGGAGCAGACATCGCAGCGTATTCGTCAGATGCCAACCCCTTTATGCTCTTGCTCCTCAGCCGTTCCCTTCAATCCTGACGGGCCAGTGACAGCAGCCCGAAGCCGAACGACTTGCCAGGACCGAGGCCGGCGCTGACGGCCGCCGCAAAGGCTAAGGGATCCGTCACCCGCAGCAGCCCGTCAAAGTCTACGGCGAGATGAGTGAGTGTCATAGGAGGTCCAGAATCGGGATTTGGTTTGTAACCCTTCAGATGCCCTAGAGATGTAATTTGAACGGCTACGGTCGGCTCCGCGCCGTCAAAAGCATCGAACCAGTCGGCGGGCGTGTCGCACAACGCGAAGCCGCAGCGCTCCCCCTGACGGGCCAGCCACCGGGCCTGCTCAGGTCGCGTTAGAAGGCCCACCCGCTGATGGCCCGCTTTGGGGTGGCCGCGCGGCAGGGGGACGCGCTTGGTCGGACTGGCGCGCAGGCGGAAGCGCAACCGCTGCCCCGCTTCAAAGTGAGGCGTCCATGCCTTCGGGCCTCGAACGCTGCCGGCCTGTCCTTCCAGCAGATTCCAGTTCGGCTCCCGCTCGCTTTGCACCAGCAGAAGGGGGGCCATGCTCCCCCGCTCCGCACCGATATCTAGGCGGAACAGGACGCGCCCGGCGTGACCGGGTTCGGTGCCGACAAAGGCGGAATAAACCAACTGATGCAGCGCGTACAGATCGCCAAGCGCACGTCCCGCTGTGCGCCCCTGCGGGTCCAGTGCGACTTGAGACAGATAAACCATTTCAACGTCCTCCTTCCAAAAGTGAAGCGCAGGGTGGCAGTTCGTTGCCGGACAGCACCCGGAAGTGAACACGCCGCAGGCCGAACCGGCGCTCGGCGTAGTCAAGCGGCTGATCGGCCAGCGTTGCCGCGCCCGCCGCATCCTCCAGCACCAGGCGCTGCTCATCAGGCGGGCGCTCGCCGCGCCGGGCTGGGTGCCAAGGCTCCCTCCGCAGCGCTGTCTCTAATCTGAGATCCGGCCGCAGCGAGCCACCAGGCAGGTACGGAGGCTGTGACAGCGGGTAGGACTTCCGGCCCAGCGACAGGCACCATTTGGGATCATGCAGGGCCGCCTCGATCTGCGTTAACAGGGCGAGGTCTCCCCCCGCTAGACCCGCCAGGAAGCGCGCATCCGCCAGGTAGTGCCGCCGGGAGGTGACGGTGGTCAGGCCGTTCCCGCCCGCGCGGGCGACGTGCTGCGCCGTCTGATAGTCCGTCAGCACCCGCCCCGGCGCCTCCACCCGGACCCCGAACAGAAGCGCCTCCAGGTCTGCGATGCTTTCCGACCGATCCCGGCCCAGGGCGGCGCAGACCAGGCCCAGAACGCCGCTTTTCGTCGGCTCCAGGTGCGTATCGCGGTCGTCGAAGCGGCTGCGGCTTCCCCACGCCTGCATCGGCCCCGCCAGAAGAATCAGCAGCGTGTGGCTCATGCCTGCACCCGTGCCATCACGGTCTCCACCGCCTTCGCGAGCGAGCCGACGTCAAACGCGGACAGCCGGTCCCCCAGCGGCTTCTCCGTGTCGCGGTCATGGAATAAGGCCACGGTCGCTCCGTCATAGAGACCGTATACGTCGTCTAGGCGCTCGTAATAGTGGGCCAGCCGGGCAACGGACTCGGTGATCAGATCGTCGCGCCGGATCGGCAGGGCGAAAGCGTTGGCGAGCGAGACCGGTACGCCCCCGTCCCGCACGATGAACAGGCCCAGCGAGGGCAGGTTCTGCGCGGCGTGGCTGTTCTGCTTGGCGTTTGGGATGGACAGGCAGAAGGCGCGCAGGAACGCCTCCACGGCCTCGCCAGCGGCTTTCGCGTCCCCTCCGAGGTTCTTTTGAAGCTGGGCATGGTCGAGGAGTGCGTAGCGGTAGAAGCAGGCCGAGTTGAAGCCTTGCGTCCCCAGCATCCCCGCGCCGGTCTCGTCGCGCGACTTGCTCAGGTCATCCACAGCGGTGTAGAAGTCCATTTCAAGATCCACGGCGTGGGTGCTAAGGGCGTGAGCTACCTGGCAGGCAGCGTCCGTATTTCGGCCCGGCTGCTCCGCCAACATCCGCCCGAACAGGGCGATGTCGGCGGAAGGCCGGGCCGCCTTCAGCGTCTCGACGACCGCCTTGTCCGGCTTGTAGTCTTTTTTCAGCTTGACCTGCTCCTGTCGGATGAGGCCGGCCGCCGCCGCCACTTCGGCGTCCGAGACAAAGAGCAGCACGGCGGTCTCGTCGGGGCGCTTGCCGTCCATTTGGGAGTAGACGGTTTCGACAAACACGCCCACCTGTTCGGGCGTGGCGTCCATGCCAAGCGCCTTGACCAGTCGCTCTTTTAGATGCTTCGTGCGGGTGCCGACCGGCGCGCTGCCTTCGGCCCGGAAGAACTCCCGCACGGCCCGCTTCCACGACTGGCTGGACACGCGGGCGCGGCGGACGCCGCCGAACTCGCAGCTCTTGGGCGTATTGGTGTCGTCCCGGTTCAGGCAGGATGGGGCGAAATTTTGCAGGGCATGGCATTCAATTTTCATCGTCGGTGTCTCCATTAGTGGTGTCAACCCGGTCAAGCTCGGGATCGTTAGGACCTTTATAAAAATGACGCGCCCAGCGCTGCTGTACGCGCATCTCAGGGTCGTTCCAGTGGCACAAGTCTCTGAGGAGCCTCCCCCAATCCAACGGCTCGCCGCGCGCCGCCAGCAGGCTGACGACCTGACGCAACGGCATCCCCAGCCGCTCCGGGCGGGCCGCGAGCAACAGTTGGAAGCGCCCCTCGATGCTGCCGCTCTCGCCGTTGATCTTGCCGAGCGCCGCCCCCAGCGTCACTCCATGCTCGTGGGAGGAGTGGAGAGCGAACAGGGCTGCCGTCAGATAACAGCACTGCTCTTGCCAACGCTGCCAGTCGGTGCGCGGCTCCGGGCCGAGGAACGGCACCACATACTTGCCTACGATCAGCTGGTCGCGCGGGTCGTCACGCAGGCCGCGCCGCAGTTCCGCGAGGGCAGCGCGGGCGCGCGAGTCCTCGTCGGCCTTTCGCGCCTGCCGGAGCAGCCAGCGGACCAGGCCGTCGAAGTCCGGGCTCCCGGCGTCTGCCTTCCGTTCCACTTGTTCAACGGGTTGTTCAACGGGCGATACGCTCATGCTTTTTTTCCTCCTTCTTCCGGGTTTCCGCCTTCTTCTTGCGCTCCGCGCGCTCGTCCATGACGGCCTGTTCATCTGCCTGGAAGCGGAACGAGACGGCCGCCTTCGCGCGAATCGCCTGCGGCGTCTGGCCGAGCTGGCGGCAGGTCTCCCGCAGGGCGCGTTCCGCCTCCCGCTCGACCTGTCCCCGCCAGGCGGGTATTGCGGCAGTCTCATCCTCCGGCAAGCGGACCAGCAGCGTCATGAAATGGCTCTCCAAGCGCGCCCAGTACGCCGGGCGGGCGTCCAAAGCATCGGCCAGGCGCGCCACGTCCTTCGGGTCCGGGTTGCCGTGCGGCGGCACGAAGTTCTTGGCGACGGCATACGTCCGTCGTCCCAACTCGCCGGCCACGAACTCGGCGTCACGCAGCGTTCGGGCGAGCAAGGCCACCAGCGTCTCGTCTTCCAAGAGAGCGGCGGGAACGGGGAGCCGGTCATGCCGCCACAGCAGAAACTTCCCGGCCTTGCCCGGATCGGTCGCCAGGCCCACGACGTTCAGCCCGTAGGAGGCGGTTTTTGGGACAACTTCGTTTTCTACCAGTTTGGCCGTGGAGTTGAAGATCGGATTCCGCGTCACCTTCGTGTTGAACGAAAGCAGGCTGTGCAGATCGCGCCACGATGCTTTGCCGGCGTTCAGTCCCAGCGCATAAATTCCTTCCGTCTTACTCTCAATAAAGACCTTCATGGGATCGCCCTGTGACTTGTCCGCCTCACGTCCCTGCGTGAAGTAGGCGCGGCGCACCACCGTCCGGCCCGCCGCATCCGTCTCCGGCAGCAGCCGGACCAAGCGGCTCTGCCAGACGTATCGGTCCATGACGCTGTGGCTACGGACCGTGATCCGTTGCTTGCCCAGCACCCGGTCCAGCCGCTCCAGCCGGTCTGCCTGCTCCCAGAGCGGCCTTTCTTCCGGTTTTTCCGGCGGCGGGGTGAGGGAGAGTGTCCGGGGGACCATGTTAAGAACCAGCGTCTCAAACAGGTTCCGGCCGGACAGCCAGACGGTCACGCCGCGCAGGCAAATGGCATCGGCCAGGTACGGACGCGGGAAAGGTTGTTCGCCCAAAGTCGCGTCCGCCGCCCGGCCGAAACCGAGCGCGAACGCCTGCGCGGCCAGCAGCTTGCGGGCGGCCTCGGCGGGCGTGAACGCCGGCGGGTCGGCGTCCGTCGCGTGATCAAACAGGGTGGCATTGTTGCCGGTCGCCGACTCGGTCGCCAGTGCCGTCAAAGGCGCGGCCTGGGACATGGTCAGGTCCCCGACCTGTAGAAAGGCTCGTCCGCCGAACAAGTCGAAATGGCCGCACCACTTATCCAAATAAGAGGTGACAGCGTCCGCCGAGAACTGACCCTCCCGCAGCAAGGTTCTCGTATCCTGCCACCGGACCGGCCCACAGGCCGCGTGGGCGATGCAGAGCAGCAGCCGCATCAGCGCCGCAGTCTCCAGCGGCGACGTCGCCTGCACCTCGCTGATGGTGTGAGCGTCCAGCAGCGCCTCGCGGATACCCACCTCCCGCGCGGTGCCATGCGCCGATACAGGGATGAACGGCTGATCAATCAGGTTGAAACTAGTCATGGGCCTTTCCTCCGGGCCAGCAATCCAGCCCGAATTGTCGGAAGCGCCGGCCAATCCGGTACACCGAACCGGGGTCAGGGGCCGCGGCCGGATCGCTGATGTCAAGGACGCGGATGACCTCAGCGTACAGGACAGCCATGTTCCCCAAAGCCGCCTGCTTGTTACGGCGGTACACAACCAAAACAGCACTAGTGATCGTCACCCATATCCTCCTACTAAGGTTCCTATAGTCAGGAATTTCCATCTTAGCTCTACCGTTTGTTTGATGACGCATTATACGAGGCCCGTGCCGTTTTGTCAATAACGTAGCTGAAGAATCGCAAAAACATTGTCCGACAATGCTTAGGAGAGGAGTTTCATATGAGGTAACATAGATTGCCCCACCTACGTGGGGATGAACCGGTTCCGATAGTTCAACTCTCATCTGCTCCACGTGCGTGGAGATGCCCGGCCTTGAGCAAAGGCCGGGTGGTTACTCCTCGGTCTTCTTCCCCTGCTTCTCGATCACCAGCCCTTCCTCACGGTTCAGGCGTAGGTCATAGCCGGCCAGGGTTGCCCGGCCCTGGAGGAACGACAGTTCCCTCTGGTAGCGCAGCAAGGCGCTGTCCTTCCACTTGCCAGGCGTGTCTTGCTTGACAAGGGCCTGATACAACGGCTTGGGGCGGCTCAACGGCAGGCCACACTGGAGCATCTGTCGGATGTCGTCTAAACGAGGCTCCTCGGACGGCAGCGGCGCCAACTGCTCTCCGTCTTCGTCCGTGCCGGTGCAGACGACGCCGATAGACGGATCGCCCAGCCGCGTCGCCGCCCGCACCGTCTCGTGGACGCGCGGGTCTTCGTCCTCCCAGAGCGTTTTACGGAGATGATCCTCCGCGCCGCCCAGGTCAAGGATTGCCTCCAGGCCCTCCTCCGGCACTGGTAGCGAACTGCTGTGGGCCTTGCCCTCATCTTCCGCCTTTTTGCGATCCTTTTCCGCCTTGCTCGCGTCTAGCTCGGTCCGCCAGGGGTCGGACAGGTGCGCCGGCATCTCCGGCGCGTAAACCTCCTGCACCAACAGGTCGATGTCTATAGGTAGGGTGAGTCCATCTCCCCGCGTCCGCAGAGCCAGCCAGGAGCGCAGCAGGACATGGCGGTCATAGATCAACTCGGCGTAGTCTGGGAAAACCGGAAAGCCATTGCGATCTTCACCGCAAAGGACGACAAAGCGCGCCCGGTCGGTCGGTCGCAGGCGGCCGGGGTGACGCCACAGGCGGCCCAGGCGCTGAAGGATGAGGTCGCCGGGAGCCATCTCCGAGGCGATCCAATCGAAGTCCAGGTCGAGGCTCTGTTCCGCGACTTGAGTGGCGATCAGCAGGATTTTCTTCCCCCGGCGGTCCGTTGGGCCGGATTTGCCGAACGTATCCAGCACCCACTTCTCCCGTTCCCGACGCCAGGCGGCTAGGGTGCGGGCGTGAAACAGCTTGATGGTCCAGCCTCCCGAATCCAGGGCTGGGCCGAGGGTTCGGAAGGCATCTTGGGCGCGTGTCACCGTATTGCACAGCAGAAGGGCGCACCCACCGGCGGGCAGATCCGCCTGCATCTGACGCAGAACGCTGTCCCAGTCGGGGGCTGTCCAGGCAAGGGAGACGTTTTTGGTCGGAGCGGCTGGGTCGGCGACGCTGACGACTTCGGGAGGCGCGTCGCCGTGGCTGAGGGTCAGACGGGGATAGGGAGCCGATTCTGGGGCTTGATCGTCGCCGCGCCAGGCTCCGAGGAGGTCGGTGCGCGTGGACTCAGGGAGCGTTGCGGACAGCAGAATCACGGTGCAGTCCAGCACACGCAGCCAGCGCAGCAGGCGGCACAGCAGGGCGCTCATGTATACGTCGTAGGCGTGAACTTCGTCAAAGACGATCACCTTGCCGGCCAGCCCCAGCAGCCGGACGAACCAGTGGCGGGTTTGCAGCACGCCCAGCAGGCTCTGATCAATCGTGCCCACCCCGAATCGCGCCAGCAACGGGCGCTTGCGGGACGTGAACCAGTCCTCCGCGATCACGTGTCCCGCCTGACCGGCCGCCTCTGCGGAGGCTTTCGGGTCGTCCGTGTCGTCGTAGATCGCCGCTCCGCGCAGGGCTTCCGACGCCTGCCGCAGCGCGTCGAACTCCTCCGACAGCAGCGCACCCGCATGGACGAGCTGCAAGTTGAGCACCCCGCCATGCCGGCTCAGATACTCGTGAACGCGGCGGAACATGGCGTTGCCGGTCGCCTGGGTCGGCAGGGCGACGTAAAAGCCTCGCGCATGGTCGGTGGTTAGGGCGCGATCCGTGGCATACAGAGCCGCCTCTGTCTTGCCATCGCCCATCGCGGCCTCGATGATCAGCAGGTACGGCTCCGTCGCGGCGTCCGCCCAGGCGACCGCCTGTTTCTGCATCGCGTTGGGAACGAACGCCCTTTCCTCCGCGTCCCGGAAGATCTCCCCGAAGGCGGCGGGGGCAGAGAAGGCCGGGGTCGACGTCCATCCGAAGGACTCCAACGCCTTCTGCGTTCGGTCTCGCGAGCGGCTGACGTAGTCCGCAGTCGCCATTCGGCTGATCGGGTGAAAGTGGTGCGAGGAGCCGATCCAGTCGGCGACGGAGATCAGGCCGCCCAGCAGGGGAAGAAGCGCCGGGTCGGTCAGTTCTTCCAGGGGACACTGAATCAGGCCTTCGTCCCGCCGCTCGCCGACGTGGAGAAGGCCAGCGAGTTCAGACAGCAGCGCGGCGCGGGCCGCATCCCAGGGCTTGCCGCCGAGGGTCAAAGGGCTAATGGGGGTCAGGTCGGCGCTCGTGGGGAACGTGCCGTGGTGGCCGCCGGTGACCTTTGCCAGCGCCCGTGCCACGTCCTTGTTTGCCTGCCAGCCGCCGACGCCCTCGACGGCCAGCGCGGGCAGAGTCTTGGCGGAAACGTAGCCGTGCGGCTTGTCGTCCAGGACCGGAATGTCAAGGCCGACGTCGTTCAGCCTTTTCCACAGCCCCTTGTCTTTATGCTGAAATGCTGAGGCCTTGCCGAGATCGTGCTGCGCTCCTAGCAGTGTCACAAGCCGTTCCGTCGCGACCTGGTTTAGCCCAAGAGCCGTGGCCAGGCACCCCCGTGAGCGGGAAGAGAGCGCGTCCCACCAAAGTCTCTGGATCACATGGCCGACATCCAGCAGGTGAAACAGCAGGGGATGGTAGTTGCCGGGGTTCGTCTTGTCCGTCTTGCCCCAAAGCCGCAGCAGGGAGTCATCGTTCATAAAAACATTATGACCTCACCCGAGGGACAACAGCTTGTCACTCTGCCTACGAACCTAGAATAAGCAGCAGATTTTTCCGGCCCGTCACTCGTAGATCGCCGCCATCGCCCGCACCTCCTCGGCCATCCGCGCCCGCAACTCCGGCCCGCCGTCCACGCGGCAGAAGCGCCGCCAGCGCAGCAGTTCGGCCACCAGGCCGTCCGGCCCCTGGGCCACCCCCGTCAGCCGCGCCATTCCATCCTCCCCCATTGCCAAATCTAGGCCCTCCGGCCAGTGCCGATCCCGCGCGTAGGCCGCCACGTCCGGCAGGAAGGTGACGTCCACCGCCACAGCGGGACCGCCGCGCATCCCGCCGACCACGCCCTCCATCCCGGCGAACGCCGCCCAGTCCGCCTCGCGCCTCGTAAATGCCTCCCCCGTCGGCCGCACCCCGAAGACCTGGTCCAGCGCGAACGTGCGGATCGCCCCGTTCCGGTGACACCAGCCGTGCAGCTCCCAGAACTGCCCCGCCCGCGCCTCCACGGCGTACGGGTCCACCCGCCGCCAGGCCCGTTCGCCCCGGCTGCGGCTCGCGTAGTCCAGTTCCACCGTCTGACCCTGAGACGCAGCTTTGATCACGTCCGGCAACGGGGCCAACGAGTAGTCCCGCGCCGGACGCCCGAGCTGCACCACCCCGCCCGCCTCCCGCATCAGGTCCGCCAGGCCCGGCGACAGGGACGCTGTCAGCTTGTCCAGCGTCGCCCGCAGCGCCTCGGGGTGCGGCAGGCCGGGGGCGCTGAGGATGCCATGCGCCAGCGCCAGGGCCAGCGCATCCGCCGCCGTCAGAGAAGCGGACGGGAGGGACCAGCCCTTCTCCGGCAGGACGTAGGCCCGCCGCCGGGCGTCGTAGGCGATGGGGATGCCAGCCTCCAGCAGCAGATCCAGGTCCCGCTGGACGGTCCGCACGTCGCAGCCGCATGACTCGGCCAGTGCGGGGCGCCCAAGCGGCCTAGCCCCAGTCTGGGAGTGCGCCAGGCTAACGATCTTAAACAGGCGCGCTACCCGCTGGAGCGCGTCGGAACCTCGTGACGACATAGATTCTCCCAGCCGACAGTTCGCCAATTGGGAGGCGTTTCCTGCTTTGACAACCCTGCCGTAGCCGGGCCGCACGACAAGGAGAAGTAGGTGCTGGAAAAATCCGCCTTTACAGCGGTAATCGCCGAATTGATCTCCACCCTCTTCCAAGGTGTCTGCCGGCCTTCTTCACGAAGAACCGGCAGCCCTTGTTGATACGTAACAGGCGATCAAAAGCGCGTCATCAGACAAGCCGCTTGCGCTGCTTCACCACCCGCTTATTCTCCAGAACTCCACGCACCACGCCCACGCTGTCATGGACGCCCCGCACGAAGTCCGGGTCAAGCTGGGTGTACAGGAGCGTCGTGCGGGTTTCTTTATGTCCCGCGATCTGCTGGGTCGCAAGCAGGTTCACTTTAGCCAAGCGGTTGAGGGAATAGCGACGCAGGCTGTGCAGTGTAATGTGGTCGCTGATTTCGGCGTAAGTCGTGACTTTTTTCAGCGCCTTCAAAAAGCGCCCTTCGTCTAGCCGCCCGCCAAACTCGCTGACAAACAGCCAGCCCTCATCTTCCTGTCCGGCCATGATTTTCCCCCGCTGACGCAGCCAGACACCCAGGGCCTGCACCCACTCAGGGCTGACCGGCAGAGTGCGCGGCTCACGGCCTTTACAGTCCTCGGAAGCCCAGGGGCTTGCCCCTGTGGAGGCCCGGCCCCGGCAGGAGGCGACCTTCGGGTGAAGACGGACAAGCCGCTTTGGACGGCACGTTCCATCCCTGGCCTTGCGCCCCCGCCAAGGCGTGCGTTGTACTAGGTATACTTGGGCATGATCCCTCCCGCCGCCCCGCCGCTCCAGCGCGGCTGGCATAGTGTCTATGACCTGCATTACCACTGCGTGTTTACCGTCAAGTATCGCCGTGCTCTGCTGGACGCCCAGGTGGCGGAAGAGTTGGTACGCATCAGCCGGGCGATCCAGGAGCGCCACGATATCCAGGTCGAGAGCCTGGGGGCCGACCGCAATCATGTCCATCTGCTGTGCGCCGCGCCGCCCACGCTGGCCCCCTCAGACATCGTCCGCATCTACAAGAGCATCACGGCCCGCGAGCTGTTCAAGGCGCTGCCGGCGCTCAGGAAGGAGCTGTGGGGCGGCGCGCTCTGGTCGGGCGGCTACTTCATCTCCACCGTGGGCCAGCGCGGCGGCTACGCGGCTATCAAGCGCTATGTCCAGTCGCAGGGGCAGACCCCGGAAGAAGCCAGCCTGCGACTACTGTTCGAGGAGCCGGAAGAGAGCTAAAGCCCAGGGGCTTGCCCCTGCGGTTCTTTACTCTCGCGGATCACGATCTACCGCTCTTTAGCTCGGTAGTCATCTACCTTAGGCGAGAGCATCTCGCCGATGCGGGCGGCAGAGTCAAGCAGGCCGAGGATGACTGCGTAGTTGCGGTCCCGGTGGAAGACGCGCTTGGGGACAGGGATAAAACGAATGGGAGCGTTCTTGCTAGGGTTCCAGAAGTCAGGAACCGCGCGGAGCAGAGCCTGCATGTCGGCGTCTGTCGGCATGTACTGGGCCGGACGGGGCGCGTGGCGAACCTGATAATCCGCCAGAAGGCTGCGCTCGAGGATGTCGTTTTTCTGGCACCAGAAGAAAAAGGCTTTGGCGCACACGGCCAAAACTTCTGCATTCATTTGAGGTATTTTGCCAAATTAGGGTAAAATTACTTTAACCAAGACGAATCGTGATCTGACATCCAGGGAATGGTCGCTAAAAGCATCAGTGACCACAATCCGGGCTGAAGCGCGCCCTCAAGACCTGCCGGAGAGCACACCAAGATAAAACTATAGAACAGTACTGTTCAGTACGTTAGAGACAACTTCATAGTGCATCTCATCAGGTTAACGCTGATGTGAAATGCTACTTTAGCAGCCGACCGCCTTGAAAACAGTCGGGGGGGCAACTCCCCCGTGGGTTCGAATCCCACCCTGTCCGCCATTGTCTCAGGGCGTACCCTTCAGCCCCCGAACGTCCGGCACGGGCGGCTTCCAGCCGACGGCTTCCAGCCTCGTCCGCAGGACGGCATCCCCGGCGAGCGCGTCCATCTCCTGCCCCAGCGCCCGCGCTTCCGCCGGCTTCCTCTCCCGCTGGAGCACTCGCCAGAGCCGGTAGCGCGCCTCGACGGCCTGCGTGTCGCTGTCCGCCGCCTGCCGGAGCAGCGGTTCCGCCGCCGCGTCCTTCCCCCGCCCCGCCGCCCGTACCCCTTGAAGCGTAAGCGCGTCCACGTCCGGGTAGGGCGTCAGCAGCCAGAACAGGCGGGCATCCGAGGCGTTCTCCAGCAGGAACTTGCGCTCATCCGGCTTGTGGGTGCCGTGGTTCCAGTCCGACCAGTATCCGCCATTGGCCGCATCCCGCAGGCTGCGATAGCTGAAGGCGGCGTGGCGGCGCACGGCGTTCAGGTAGCTGATGCGGTGGTCCGCCTCGTACAGCCGGATCAGGCCCTCGCAGAGCAGGTGGTTGAAGTTCGCCCCGTTGGTGAACGCGCCCGTCGCGCGGTCCTGCCATGTCGAGATCGCCGCGTCCGCGACCCGCTCCGCCTCGTGCAGGGCCGGGCGGTCGCCCCGCGTCTGGGAAAGCAGCACGTCAGCCTGGATCATCAGGCCGGTGTTGTAGGTCCACTTCGTCTTCTCGATCTTGCCGTCGAGGTTCTCCGAGTCCCAGTACAGCCCGTCCGTGTCTTGAAAATGGGAGTTGGTCCATCCGATGAGCCGTCCCGCCCACGCCTGCTGCTCTGCCTGGTCCGCCCCGACCCGCCGGGCCAGCCGCAGGGCCGCCACGGCGGCGGGGGCGCTGACACAGGTGTTCTTGCCCTCGTGCTTGAGGCTCCAGTAGACTCCCCCGCCCAGCTTCTCGTCCCAGCCGCTCAAGACGAATGCCTGGGTCGCCCGCGCCCGCTGGAGATACTGCGTGTCCCGCGTCGCATTGTAAGCCTCCAAGAACCCCAGCGCCATCCAGGCGTTGTCGTCATAATACTTGTCCGTCCCGCCCGGCCCTGAACAATAAGCGTTGAACCCCGGCGGCTTGCCCTGGGGGTCCCAATAATCTTGGATGCCCTGACCGAAGGCGTCCAACAGGGATCGGTACTTGGCCGGGTCGCCTTGGGCGGCGGCAGCGAGGACGCGCCACTGGACGCCGTTGGCCCACATAAAAGCCCACGGCAGCGCCTTGGGGTCGAGGGGGTAGGTGTCGTGGTACTTCCTAGACGCCGCGTCGTAGAAGTGGGTCTGGATGTAATCCGTCTGCTCCTCCGCCTTCTGCCGGTAATCCGCCCGCGCCGAAGCCGGCAGGAGCGCAGCGAGTGCCGCGAGCAAGACACCGCCGAGCGCGGCAGCCGGGGCGGGGCAAAAGCGACCCTTAAGCAATAGTCTCATTGGGAATGTTCTCCACGCATAGGATAGCACCGAACCACCCTGCGGTCAAGTGGTCCTCCTTTCATACGCGATTTCCGCCCCCGAGTGCGCCCGCGTTTTTCGTTGACAGCCGCCCGCAAGCGATGTATAATACAGGTGCCACGTTACGCATTCAGCAATCCAAGGAGACCCTCTCCATGCGCTCTTCCCACTCATCGTTCATGCTCGTTGCCCTGGCGCTCCTCCCCTGCGCCGCCCACGCCCAATCCCCCACCCCCACTCCGACCGACCCTGCTTCCCAGTACGGCTGGCTGGAAGGAACTATCACAAACAGCCAGGGCCAAGCTATCTCGAAAAAATTCCTCGTAAGCGGCCAAGAAATAAAAGGCACACGTCAAGGTGGCGGAGAGTTTGATACACAAACAAATTTGGATATGGGGGGCCTATACAGCGCGAAGAACATCCGACCAGGAGTATATGATATTACTCTTGAAAAAGGATGGACAGGCTATCAGACCGGCCCCCAAACGCCCTACTGCCCGGAGCGCATCTTCGGCGTCGTCGTGAAGCCGGGCGAGCGGAGTATCTTAAAAATCGTCATGGATCAGGGTGATACCTACGAAGAAGTGGGCAAACCTGCCGTGGTTTCCGCGCCCGCCACCAATGTAACAGAAGAGCTGGCGCGGATGCAGAAGCAGATCGACGACCTGAAACAGCAGGTGGCGGCGCTGCTGAAAGCGACAGCGGCCCCGGCAAGCGCGCCGGCGACGGCGGCCAAGCCGTAGGGCAAAAAGAAAGGGCCGGGAGCGTAATGCTCCCGGCCCTTTTGCTGTCGATGAACGGACTAAGCGTTCGTCGTTTCTATGGTTTGCGCGACTTCCGGGGCTTCCACAGAGGTCTCTGCGGGCGTGACGGCCCCGAACTCGCCTTCCAGGCCCAGTGGGGAGCCTTTGCGGAAGATGATGCCGCTCTCGGCATCGGTGTCTACCACGACGGTATCGTTGGCGAGGAACCGGCCCAGCAAAATCTCCTCGGCCAGCGGGTCCTCGACTAATCGCTGCACGGCCCGGCGCAGCGGGCGCGCGCCGTACTGCGGGTCGTAGCCCTCGCGTGCCAGGAACGCCTTGGCGGTGTCCGTGACCTCGAAGTCCATGCCCTTCTGCGCGACCTGCTTGCCCACCCGGTCCAGCATCAGCGTGACCACCTCGCGGATCTCGTCCGACGAAAGCGGGTGGAAGATGATGGTTTCGTCCACGCGGTTCAGGAACTCAGGGCGGAAGACGCGCTTCAGCTCGTCGGTGATGCGCCCCTTGATGCTGTCCATCCGCCGCGCCAGCTCCTCCGACGACTTCGGACTGCCGTCGTCGGTCCGCCCGAAACCCATCTCGCGCTCGCCCTGAATGCTCCGCGCGCCGATGTTGCTGGTCATAATCAGGATGACGTTCTTGAAGTCGATCACGCGCCCGTGCGAGTCGGTCAGCCGCCCGTCCTCCATGATCTGGAGCAGCAGGTTGTAGACCTCGGGGTGCGCCTTCTCGATCTCATCCAGCAGCACGACGCAGTACGGGTTACGCCGCACGGCCTCGGACAACTGCCCACCCTCGTCGTAGCCGACGTATCCGGGAGGGGCACCGACCAGGCGCGAGACCGCGAAGCTCTCCATGTACTCGGACATGTCGATGCGGATCAGGTTGTCTTCCTTCTCGAACAGGTAGGCGGACAGCGCCCGTGCCAGCTCGGTCTTGCCGACGCCCGTGGGACCCAGGAAGATGAACGAGCCGATGGGCCGCTGGACGTCGCGCAGGCCCGACCGCGACCGGCGCACGGCCTTGGAGATCGCCACGATGGCCTCGTGCTGGCCGATGATGCGCTTGTGCAGCTCTTCCTCCATGCGGAACAGCTTCTGCGTCTCGGCCTCGACCAGGCGCGCGACGGGGATGCCGGTCATCGAGAAGATGATCGCCGCCACCTCGTCCTCGTCCACGGTCTGCTTGGCGTCCTTCTTGGTCTCGGTCCAGCCTTCTTCGAGTTCCTGAACGCGCTCTTCCAATTCGCGCTTGCGGCCCTGGAGGTCGTAGGCCTTCTCATACTGCCGGTTGTTGGGCAGCCCGTTCAGCTCCTTCTGGATTGCGTTCAGCTCGATCTTGGCGTCGCGCAGATCCTGGGGCGGCATGGCCGCGCGCAGGCGGACGCGCGAGGCAGCCTCGTCGATGACGTCGATGGCCTTGTCCGGCAGGAACCGGTCGGAGATGTAGCGGTCGGACAGTCGGGCCGCCGAGTCCAGGGCCTCGTTGGTGATTTCGACCTTGTGGTGCTGCTCGTAGCGCGGGCGCAGGCCTTTGAGAATCTCGATGGCGTCGTCAACCGATGGCTCTTTGACTTGGATGGCCTGGAAGCGGCGCTGCAAAGCCGCGTCGCGCTCGACGTACTTGCGGTACTCGTCCAGCGTGGTCGCGCCGATGCACTGCAACTCGCCGCGCGCCAGGGCAGGCTTCATGATGTTGGAGGCGTCGATAGCCCCTTCGGCGGCCCCCGCGCCGACTAATGTATGCAACTCGTCGATGAACAGGATGATCTCGCCCTGCGCCTTCCGCATCTCCTCCATCACCCGCTTCATCCGCTCCTCGAACTCGCCCCGGTACTTCGTCCCCGCGACGAGAGCGGCCAGGTCAAGCTGGATGACGCGCTTGTCTTTGAGGAAGTCCGGGATGTCGCCCATGATGATTCGCTGGGCCAAACCCTCAGCGATGGCGGTCTTGCCCACGCCCGGCTCGCCCAGCAGGCACGGATTGTTCTTCATGCGCCGCGAGATGATCTGGATGCACCGCTCGATCTCGTTCGCGCGCCCGATCACGGGGTCCAGCTTCTCGTTGCGGGCCAGCTCGGTGAGGTCACGACCGAATTCGTCCAGTGTCGGCGTCCGCGTCTTGGTCGCCGCGCTGCGCCCCGTGGCCGCGCCGCCCTCGCCGCCGCCCTCTTGGAGCTGCATGACCTCGCGGCGCGTCCGGTCCAGGTCCACGCCCAGCTTGGACAGGACGCGGCCCGCAAGCCCCTCGCCCTCGCGGATCAAGCCCAGCAGCAGGTGCTCCGTCCCGATATAGTTGTTGTTGAGCTGCCGCGCCTCGTCATAGGCCAAGTCGATGACCCGCTTGGCGCGCGGCGTGAGCTGCATGTCCTGCCCCAGCCGGCCGTCCCCGCGCGCGACCTGCCGCTCGATCTCCGAGCGGATGCGGCCCAGGCTGACGCCGATCCGGTCCAAGATACGGGCCGCGACGCTGTCGTTCTCGCGGACCAGGCCCAGCAAAAGATGCTCGGTCGAGACGTAGTTTTCGCCGAGTCGCCCGGCTTCTTCCTGTGCATAGAACACGACCTTGCGGGCGCGCTCCGTGAATCGCTGCCACATGTTTGCTTCTCCTGCTCTCTATTATCCCTGGTCTGCTGTGTGTGGACTCTAAAAGCTGAACTGAAGGCTGCCCTCGCGCGCGCCCTCACGGATCTTGTTGCGGATCAGCGCGGGCCGCCGCGTCTCCTCATAAAACGTGTACTGCGCCCGCTCGCCGGAGACGAACTGCGCGCCGATCCGAAGCGACGACAGCAGCTCGTTGAACACGCGCGGGGTCACGCCCGTCGGCAGGCCGAGAAGCGCGCCCAGGCGCAGGATCGACAGCAGGGCCATCGAATCACCCGCCGAGAGGCGCTCGGCGCGCTTAAGCCGGTCGCGCGCCTCGGCCACCTTTTCTTCAAGATAAGAACGCCTATCCAGCCAGAGCAGTTCCCTCGCGGCCTGCTCGTCGGTCACCAGCAGGGTCGCCGTTGCCGCCAGCCGGGTGAGCAACTGCCGCTCGTTCTTCCCCGTGCTGACGGCGTTCGAGACCTGGTAAACGTCTCCCGCCGACTCGCTGCCCTCGCCGTAAGGGCCGCGCACCGCCGCCCCCAGCGTCCGCGCCGCTTCCAGCGCGCCGTCGAGCTTGCCTGACAGCGCCAGGCCGGGCAGATGCACCATCACGGACACCCGCAGGCCCGTCCCGCAGTTGGACAGCGACGACGTCAGGTACCCGTAATGGGCGTCGAACGCATACTCCAGATGCGCCCCAAACTGGTCGTCCATCTGGTCCGCGATGCGCCAGGCGGCTTCGAGCTGCAAGCCCGGCAGGATCGCCTGGAGGCGCAGATGATCCTCCTCGTTGACCATCACGCTGATCGTGTGCCGGTCGTCCACCAGCGCCCATCGGTGCGGCCCGGAGAGGGCGTGCGGGACACTGATCAAGTGGCTGTCCACCAGGGCCGCCCGGTTGGCCTCGGGGAGCCTGGCGATCTCGACCGGGCGCAGGCCGACGTGCCCTTTGTCTCGCCGCTTCGCCACCGCGAGCACCTGCTTCGCCACCGCCTTCAGCCCCGCGTCCTCGGCCCGTCCGGGGAACGGGACGCCGGTCAGGTTCCGGGCCAGCCGGGCACGCGTGGAGAGGACGACGTCCGCCTCCCAGCCCGTCTCACCGGCCCAAGCCGGCGGGTGCAGCTCCTTGGCTCCGTCCGCCCTCTCGGCCCCACCGACAGCGTTAGCGGGCGTTTTTGCCGAGGTGGCGTGTCTCACCGTGAATCTCCCGCAGCGCGCGCCGCACCTCGGCCCCGAACGTCTCGTAGCACCGCGCGCAGCCCATCTTGCCCTGGGCATACAGCTCACGCCGCGTCATCCCACAGGCGGGGCAGGCCTCGTCTTCGTCCGCTGTCGCGCTGGCCTTCGCATCCATTGCTTTAGCTCCCCACGCGGGACCGCTTCCAGTGCAAATAGAACGACATACCGACGCCGGAGACGGTCAGGCCGATCATCAGGCCGACAGCGAGGCGGGGCAGACGCTCCAGGGGCAACGCGGCATCGGGAGCAATCATCGCGCCGAGAGCAGCGCCGAGCAGCCCCATCAGCAGGACAAAGACCCACTGAAACAGGCAGAGTTTGCGTTCGGTCGGCGTCTGAGGGTTCATCGTTATGACACCATTTTACCCGATTATGGCCCGGAAGTTCTGAAGGAAAAGTAGGTAAAGCCTTCTGCTATGAGTGGCTACGCTATACCTCTTGAATGAACAGCCGTCACTCTTGGTTTGCCCTTACTGCCGAGTAAGGCTATGAACCATAAACACGTTGTTCCAAGAAGAAGCGAAACAGCCCCCATCATGCTGCCACTATACGTTCCGACGTCCGTTCCGGGCCTCAACGTTGACTTCATAGGATTTGCCCGCTCATGATAGACCGTGACGGCTTTACCTACTGGGTAGCGGGCCAGGAAATGGCTAGCTCCTGCTAAAGAGTAGCTATCGTCAGCAGGATCAATAAAGCCGAGAGTGGAGAGGCGACTATTGTTGCAAGGGAAAGTCTCACTAGCAGGCAGATAAGTGTACTCGATCTTGACGTGATAGAAGGCAGGTGTGCCATCGGAGTTCTTAATCGGGAACATTTCAGACTTAGTAACTTGCCCCTGTACGTGCGGCCAATTCTGGCTACCAAATCCTGCCGACACCCGCGCGACATCAAGATAAATGATAAAGATGCCACCAAGCACCCAGGCAACTCCCACTACTCCTAAGCAGACGACGAAAGTGGTTGAGATGCGAAACATTTTGCTTTCTCTCTGGTGACGATGAGTTGGCGCGTGATGGTGCCGGGTTTGCGGTCGCCATGCCAGCCTGAACGTAAGACAGTTCCAAATGTATGTCGGACACAGGCAACGTATCTGGTAGAATGCAGCCGTAGACCAATCCTGTGCAGAAGAGAACCACCATGACAGCCTCACGGCCGCGTTACAGCCGCGAAGAAACCGCGCAACGAGGGCAAGAAATCTACGAGCGCGACATTCGGCCCACCGTAGAAGCCGCTCATTGGGGCGAGTTCGCCGCGACAGAAAGCCTTCTGGCGCGTCAACCGGAGGCGCAGATTTGGCTGGTTCGCGTCGGCCATGCCTCCACCTATCGGCTGCTTTCACCGCGCTTATAAATCTTGCGGCGTCAGGCCGGTATGTTTGGCGATCCGGGATAGCATGACCGGCCCAATCTCCACCCCGTCGTGAAACGCCCAGACGTAATCCGGCCAATCCACACGTTCCAGAACTTTGTGAGACCCACCGCTTCCCCGCTTGACGCTCCACCCGATCCGCAGAAGTGCCGCAAGAACCCGACTGGCTTTAGTGGAAGGCCAGCGACTCACGCGGCCACCGAAAAGACTTGCGGCAGCACGTCCACAGCCTTTGGCAAAGCCTCACCGTGTTCAATCCGATCCGCGAGAACACGAAGAGCCAGCACTTGAACGCGGGCGACCGCTTCGGGCCGGGTCTGCCCGTAGGCTAAGACGCCTGGAAGTTCCATAACTTCACACAACCAGCGCCCATCGTCTTCCTGCTCAACTTCAATGGACAATCGCATACGCTCCCCCAGTAGAAAGCTAGAACGCCTCAACCCCCGTCACCCGCGTGTGCTCCCGGAACGCGGCGATGAGCTGGCGCGTGATGGGGCCGGGCTTGCCGTCGCCGATGTCCCGGCCGTCGAAGTGGACGGCGGGGATGACCTCGGCGGCCGTGCCCGTCAGGAACACCTCGTCAGCATTATAGACGTCGTACTGCGTGATGATCGGCTCCGTGACGGCATACCCGGCGTCCTGGGCCAGGCCGATCACGGTGTCCCGCGTGATGCCCTGTAAGATGCCGATGGAGGCGGGCGGCGTGGTCAGCGCGCCGTCGCGCACCAAAAAGATATTGTCGCCGGTGGCCTCGCCGACGTAGCCCTCGCGGGTGAGCATCAGCCCTTCGCCCGCCCCGGCGCGGTTCGCCTCAGCCTTCGCCATGATGTTGTTGATGTACTTGCCCGTGCATTTGACGCGCGGGTCGATCACGTCGGGGGACGGCAGGCGGGTCGAGACCGTGGCGACGATCAGGCCGGTCTCGTACATCTCGGCGGGGTACAGCGCGAGCTGCTCGCAGGAGATGTACACGTTCGCGTCGCCCTTGATGTGCTTCGGGTCCAGCCCCAGTCCCGTCCCGCGCGTGACCGTGACGCGGATGTAGCCGTCGCGGTGCCCGTTCGCCCGGACCGTCTCCAGAATGGACTCGCGCGTCGCCTCGGCGGGCGCGGGGATGACGACGTTCAGGGCGCGCGCCGAATAGTACAGGCGCGCGACGTGCTCGTCAAGCTTGAAGACGCGCCCGCCGTAGACGCGGATGCCTTCGAACAAGCCGTCGCCGTACAGCAGGCCGTGGTCATAAAAGGGGATGACTGCCTCCCCCTTAGCAACCAAGACCCCGTTCATGCACACGAACTGTTTCTGTTCCGCCATATCCCCGCCCCCTTGCCAAAAACGTCTCTGCGTGGGAATAGTATAGCAGTTTTCGCCGGCGAAAGGGATGCTCTATGTCAACCGAAGAAGAGGACGCGGCACAGGGGGAAGTCCTGGCGCTGACGCGCCGGATGCTGGACGCGATGTATACCGCCGACCCATCCGTCCACCGCGAACACAGCGCCGAGGACATGTCATCTTATGAGTGGTACATCGCGCCGCACCGGATCGACGGCTTGGACTTCCATTTGCGGCTGATCGAGGCAGGGGGGAACGGATCGCCGGGGCGGCTGGACATGCTAACGCCGCGCGTACAGGTCTATGGCGAAACCGCCGTCGTCAACTACACGCTCCTGAAGACGACCTTCAGCGAGAGCGGCAGCCCGCCGCAGTTTGCGACGGTCAACGAGACGCGGGTATTTGTAAAGATGGACGGCGTGTGGAAGATGGTTCACCTGCACAAGTCACCGACGTAGGCAAACAAAAGCGCCCGGCACTGGAAGTGTCGGGCTACCCAAGTACATGAAAAGCCCCTCCGGGGCTAGAGAGAGGCCCCGATGGCCGTCTTCAGTGCCGGAGGCACTTCCTCCGGGTAGCCCGGTACTTCCAGTGCCGGGCGCTCAACGCTAGGCGCTTTCCCTGGCGCGTGCGCTACCGAACACTCGCCCGCTCAATGGGCGGGCGCGAGGCGGCATATTGTGTCACAGCGGGCGTGTCTTGGAGCGAACGGGAGCCGTCCACGGCGGTCTTGTAGGCGTATCCGGGCAAGACGCCCAGCACGAGCGTCAGAAGCGCGCAGAGGACCAGGGCGACATCCGCACCGGGGGCGAAGCGCCAGACATGAGTTGGGAATTCGCGCTTGGCGGGCAGGAAGTACATCGTATAGACGATCCGCAGGTAGTACGCCGCGCCGATGACACTCACGACCAAGCCAATGGATGCCAGCGCGTACTGCCCGGCGTGGACGGCGGCAATAAAGACGTAGAACTTGCCGAAGAAGCCCGCCGCGGGCGGGACGCCGCCCAGCGAGAACATGAACAGGGCCATCAGCGCGGCGGCCCAAGGCTGCGCGGACGCCAGCCCCTGCAAGTCCTCGATGGTGTTCAGCTCATCCCCGCGCCGGGCCAGCAATATGAGAATGCCGAACGCGCCCAGGTTCATGAACGTGTAGGCCAGCACGTAGAACAGGATGCCCGCGTAGGCCTCGGTCCGTACTGCGGGGTGCGTGTTGGCATAGCCCGAGCTGCCCGCCAGCAGGCCGACCAGAATATAGCCCGCGTGGGCGATGCTCGAATAGGCCAGCATCCGCTTGATGTTCGTCTGCACGATGGCGACGACGTTGCCCACGGTCATCGTCAGCAGGGCCAGCACCCAGATGATGTCGTGGAAGATCGCCGACAGCGGCAGCAGCACGATGGCGACGCGGATCAACGCCGCGAACGCTCCGGCCTTGGCCCCCGCCGACATGAACGCCGTTACCGAAGTGGGTGCGCCCTCATAGACGTCCGGCGTCCACGAGTGGAACGGCACGATGGCGGCCTTGAAGCCCAGCCCGATCAGCAGCAGCGCGAAGCCCGCCACCGCGTAGAGCGAGGTTAGGGCCGCGTGTGGGACGAGGGCGGCGTTGCTCAGGGCGTCCAGCCGCGTCGTGCCCGTGCCGCCGTACACCAATGCGATGCCGTACAGGAAGAAGCCCGACGAGAACGAGCCGAGCAGGAAATACTTCATCGCCGACTCTTCCGAGCGCGCCTCGGTCCGGGCGAAGCCGGACAGGACGTACAGGGCGATGGACAGCACCTCCAGGCCGATGAAGATGGTGATCAGCTCGCGCGAGGTCGCCATCAGCATCGCGCCCGACGTGGAGAAGAGCAGCAGGGCGTAATACTCGCCGTGGTTGATCCCCTTCTCCTGGATGTACTTCTCAGACAGCATGATGGACAGGCCCGCGACGACGATTAAGATGAGCTGGAAGGCCAGCGCAAAATCGTCGGCGACGACCGTGCCGCCGAAGCCGGTCCGGTTGGCGTGCCAGAGGCTAAAGCAGGCACCCCACGAAAGAAGAAGGCCAAAAAGGGAGACGGCGACGCACCCGCTCTTGCGGTCGCGCGGGAGGGCCAGGTCCACCATCAGGACGGCCATCCCCGTCAGTACAACGAGCAAGAGGGGCGAGGCGGCCCAAAGGTCGTAGCCGGTGACGCTGATAGGACTAGAGGGCATGAGTGGACCTTACTTGGCGTTCGCCGTGCGTGTCGCCGGTAACGATGTATTGGGAGCGAACGGGTCGTTGTAGACGGGAAACGTCTGCGACACGACGGCGTTCACGGACGGGTTGACCTTGTTCAAGACGGTCGGCGTGGGGAGGACGCCCAGCACAAAGATCAGCACCACGAGCGGCACCAAAGCCCACTTCTCGCCGCTCGTCATGTCCGTGAGCGCGCGGTTGGCGTCAGAGGTCAGCTTGCCGTACATCACGCGCTGGATCATCCAGAACATATAGACGACCGACCAGATCGCCGCCGTCGTCGCGAAGCCCGCCGCCCACGGGTGTGTCTGGAACGACCCCATCAGCAGCAAAAGCTCGCCCGTAAAGCCGCTCGTCAGCGGCAGGGCGACCGACGAAAGCGTGGCGATCAGGAAGACCACCGTAAACATGGGCATGACCGCGACCAAGCCGCCGAAATCGCCGATCTGGTTTGATTGCCGCCGCGCGTACAGGCCGCCCACGAGGATAAACAGCGCACCGGTCGTGATCGTGTGCGAGACCATCTGCACCACGGCCCCGGACAGGCCCATGCTCGTCAGCGCGAAGATGCCCAGCATGATGACGCCGATGTGCGAGATGGACGAATACGCCAGGAGCCGCTTCATGTCGGTCTGCATCGCGGCGACCAGGGCCGCGTAGATGACGCCGATAACCGCCAGCGTGATGATGACCGGCGCGCAGGCCTTCACGGCGTTCGGGAACAGAGGCAGGCAGAAGCGTATGAACCCGTACAAACCCATCTTCAGCGTCACCAAGATGATCGTGCCGCCGGTCGGTGCTTCGGCGTAGGCGTCCACCACCCAGCTATGGAAGGGGAACACGGGGGCCTTGATGCCGAAGGCCGCGAAGAAGCCCAGAAACAGCAGGATATCGGTCGTTTCACGCCCCGAGAACAGGCCCGCGCGGACGTGCTGCTGTAGGAACGGCAGGTCGAACGACTGCGACCCGGCCAGAAAGTACAGGGCCATGATCGAGACCAGCATCACCATCGAGCCGACCATCGTGTACAGGAAGAACTTGACGGTCGCGTAGACGCGGCGCGGTCCGCCCCAGATGCCGATGATGAAGTACATCGGGATCAGCATCCCCTCCCAGAACAGGTAGTACAGCACCATGTTCAGGGACAAAAAGACGCCCAGCACGGCGGTTTCCATCACCAGCACCCAGCAGTAGTACTCGCGGACGCGCTCGGTAATCGTACCGAACGAGACGCCGACGACGAACGGGAAGATCGCCGTCGTCATCAGCACCATCAGCAGCGAGATGCCGTCCATGCCCAAAAAGTAGTTGATGTGTAGCGAGGGTATCCAGTTCAGCTTGTCCTGGAGCTGGAACTGCGGGCCGGAGGGCACGAAGAGCGCGTACAGCACAGCCGAGACGGCCAGGGTCGCCAGTGTCCCGACGAGGGCGACGGCCTTCATGGCCTGCACGTTCGTCTTGGGGATCAGCGCGACGGCCAGGGCGAACAGCGCGGGCAGGAACACGGTCAGCGTCAGCCAGGGGATTTGTGTGATTTGGTCAGTCATGATTTATCTGTGCAGTCCCATCACGCGCACGGCGACGACGGCGAGGATGAGCAGGATGCCCGTCACCATCGAAAAGGCATAGGAGCGGACGAAGCCGTTCTGCGTCTGCCGGACGCGCTGCCCGGCCCAGGCGGTCAGGCCCCCCACCCCATTGACGATGCCGTCCACGCCTTCGACGTCGAACTTGCGCCACAGCCAGGTCGCCAGCCGTTTTCCTAGCTTAACGAACCACAAATTATAGGCCTCGTCCACCCAGTATTTGTTCAGCAGGGTGTAGTTGTACCAGCCCTTTGTAAAGTAGGCGTGGTTCGCCCGCACCTGCGGCGTCAGCATCTCGCCGTTCTTCGCATTCCGGTAGCGGACGACGCAGTAGGCGATGACGGCGACGATGGCGAGCGAAGTCCCTATGCCCAGATTCTTTTTCATATCTCCGTCGTGAACCGTCGGTAGGCCGCCGACCGACGGCTGCAAGAACTCCGCGAAGCTCTCAAAGCGCAGGACGGCCCAGCCCGTGACCGAGGACAGCACGGCGAGGATGCCGATGGGCACGATCATCGCCAGGCTCGACTCGGGAGCATGTTTCGCCGCCTCGCTGCGCGGTGCCCCGAAGAACGTCTTTATGATCATGCGGAACATATAGAACGCCGTCAGCAGCGCCGTCACGACCCCGATGGCCCAGAACAGCCAGTTGCCGCTGCCCAGCGTCTGCCAAGAGCGCCAGAGAATTTCGTCCTTACTCCAATAGCCCGCAAAGGGGATGATGCCCGAGATTGCCAGAGTGGCCGCGATCATCGAGATGGCCGTGACGCGGATGCGCGGGAACAGGCCGCCCATGTTCCGCATGTCCTGCGGGTCGTTCGGGTCCGGGCCGCCCGTGCCGCCGGTCTTCTCGTCTGCGCTGTCGCCGTGCTCAGCGTGGGCGGCGCTCGCCTCACCCTGGTGGGCGTGCGAGTCGTGCATGGCGTGTTCGACCGCGTGGATGACCGAGCCGGAGCCGAGGAACAGGCAGGCCTTGAAGAACGCATGGGTCATGACGTGGAACATGCCCGCCGCGAACACGCCCGCGCCGCAGGCGGCGAACATATAGCCGAGCTGCGAGACGGTCGAGTAGGCCAGAACGCGCTTGATGTCGTTCTGCATCAGCCCGATGGTCGCCGCGAACAGCGCCGTCGCGATGCCCGTCACGGCCACGGTGAGCATGGCAGTGTCGGACAGCACGAACAGCGCGTGGGTGCGGGAGATCAGATAGACGCCCGCCGTCACCATCGTCGCCGCGTGGATCAGGGCCGAGACCGGCGTCGGTCCCTCCATCGCGTCGGGCAGCCAGGTATACAGCGGAATCTGCGCCGACTTGCCCGTGCAGCCGAGGAACAGCATCAGCATCGTCACCGTGATCAGGGTGGGCGTCGCCAGGCGCAGCAGCGCGGGCGCGGCCTCGGTCATGCCCACGATGCCGCTGTGCCCCGTCACGAAGTCCAGCGTCCCGAAGTAATGGAACAGAAAGAACATCCCGATCAGGACGCCGACGTCGCCGATGCGGTTGACGATGAACGCCTTCTTGGCCGCGTCCCCCGCCGACTTCTTCTCGTAGAAGTAGCCGATCAGCAGGTAGGAGCACAGGCCGACGCCCTCCCACCCGATGAACAGCACCAGCAGGTTGTTGCCCATGACCAGCATCAGCATAAAGAAGATGAACAGGTTCAGGTAGCCGAAGAACCGCTGGTAGCCGCTTTCGGCAGCCATGTAGCTGGTCGAATACAAGTGAATCAGCCCGCCGACGCCGGTGATGATTAGCATCATCAAGATGGAAAGCGGGTCGATCAAAAGCTCATAGTTGACCTGGAACGAGTGGATGCCCTGCGGGTCGGTCGGGATACTGAGCCAGTGCGTCAGATAGACCGTCGCCTGCTTGTGGGCGGCGTCGGCGTGCTGGATGTGCTGGAAGAGCAGACACGCGACGGCGAACGAGCCGAAGACCAGGGCGGTCGCCAGCCCGCCGGCCAGCGCTTTCGGCAACGGCTTCCCCGTCAACAGGGGGGCCAGGACGCCGTTAATCAGAAACCCGACCAGGGGGAACAGCGGGATAAGCCAGGCGTAGAAGAGGGTGTGGTCGGAATGCGGCATGAAGTCAGCCTTTTAGCAGATCAATCTCGTCCACATTGATGGACGTGCGGTTGCGGAAAATGGAGACCAGGATGCCCAGGCCGACGGCGACCTCGGCGGCAGCCACGGCCATGACGAAGATGACCATAAGCTGCCCGTCGAGCGCGTGTGTCGGATCGGTCAGCGTCTTGTAGCGCGAGAAGGCTACAAACGTCAGGTTGACCGCGTTCAGCATCAGCTCGACGCACATGAAGATCACGATGGGGTTGCGCTTGACAAGAACGCCGACGACGCCGATGGTGAACAGAACGGCGCTCAGGACCAGGTAATAGTCGAGGGGGATGTATTGGTTCATGGCGTCCGACTAAATCCTCTTCCCGCTAAATTCTCTTCTTCGCCAGCATGACCGCGCCGACGGCGGCGACGAGGAGCAGGATCGAGACGATCTCAAAGGGAAAGAACCACGCCGCAGAGAACAAGCCCGTGTTCATGCCGTTCAGCCCCAGGCCCACTTCGCCCGGCCCCACCAGGCCGACCGGCAGCGTCTCAGAATGCTGGTTGACGGGGACGGAAGCGATGACGGTCGCCAGCACCGCCACGACCGCCAGCCCCGCGACCACGGACAGCGGCTTCTGAGGCTTGAGCCGGTCCACCACCCGCTCGGGTGTACCCAGGTTGAGCAGCATGATCACGAATATGAATAGGACCATAATGGCACCGGCATACACGATGACCTGAATGGCGGCGATGAAGACCGCGTGCAGGGACAGGAACAGCAGGGCGACGCTGAACAGCACCAGCACCAGGAACAACGCGCTGCGGACGGGGTTGTCCTGCGCGATCATGGCGATGCCGCAGACGACGGAGATGGCGGCAAGGACGCCGAAGAGGATCAGTTGGGCGGTCATAGGCTTAGGCTGTGGGTCTCTTTCCTAAGAATTGCTCGCGTCGGCGACCAGCATCATTTCCTTGGTATAAATCAAGTCTTTGCGGTTGTCATCGGCCAGCTCGCAGATGTCCTTGAGCTGGATCGCCTGGGTCGGGCAGGCCTCTTCGCAGTAGCCGCAGAAGATGCAGCGCAGCATGTTGATCTCGTACTGCGCGGCGAAACGCTCACCCGGCGAACGACGGTCTTCCTCGGTGTTCTCGGCGGCGACCACTAGAATCGCGTTTGCCGGACACGCCCCGGCGCAGAGCGAACAGCCGATGCACTTCTCCAGGCCGTTCTCGTAGCGGTTCAGGACGTGCCGCCAGCGCGACCGGCGCGGCATGGGCCGGCGGAACTCGGGGTACTGAATCGTCACGCGCTCCTGGTTGGAGTAGCCGAACGTAATGCCCATGCCGGTCAGCGGCGCTTTCGCCTCGTTGCCCAGTGCCTTGATGTCATCCCAGAGGCTCATAAAAGGTTTCTTTCTAACGGGTGCCCGCTTTGACGGCGTCCGCTTCGCGCTCCGTCGTCGCCACCGGGAAGCCGCCGATCTTGGCGTCGGGCGGCAATGTCTGCGCGCCGTGGCCGGGGTTCTCAGCGATCACGCGGTACGGGGCAGGGGTGGAATGCAGTTCAATCGTTTCGGCCCGGCGCGAGTTTGCCGTGAAGCGGCGCGACGACGGCGACCGCGCGGCGAACACGAGGATGACGGCGAACAGGAGCACCCAGAGTATCGCGGCCAGGATGTAGCTGACCGAAAGCGCGACGGCCAGCAGCAGGAGGTTCAGCAGAGCCAGCGGCAGGATGCCCTGCCAGCCGATCTTCATCAGCATGTCGTAGCGCAGGCGCGGCAGCGTGGCGCGAATCCAGATGAAGAAGTACAGCCCCGCCACGATCTTGAGCGTCAGCCACACGACCGGCAGGAGCGAGTTGACGATCAGCGTCAGCCACGGGATGCCCCAGTGCGCGAAGTCTCTCCCGCCGGACGCCGTGAACGTGTACAGGTTGACGATGCCCTGTGGCAGTTGGTTGAGCCACGGGATCGGCGCGTGGAAGCCGCCCAAAAAGAGTGTTGCCCCGATCGCGCTCGTCACCACCATGTTCGCGTACTCCCCCAGGAAGAACGTGGCGAACTTCATAGATGAATACTCGGTGTGGTAGCCGGCGACCAATTCCGTCTCGGCTTCCGGCAGGTCGAACGGTGCCCGGTTGGTCTCGGCCAGCATCGAGATCAGATAGATCAGCGAGGCGAGAAGCCCCATCGGAAAGAACTTGAACACGTTCCAGGCCGGCAGTGCCAGCCCCAAGTGGGTCAGCTCGGGGCTGATCCCGAAGTAGCCCTGCGCCTTGACGATCTCCTGCATGGACAGGCTGCCCGAGAGCAGCACGACCGATAGGATGGACAGGCCCATGCCCAGCTCATACGAGATCATCTGCGCGGACGACCGCAGGCCGCCGAGCAACGAATACTTATTGTTCGACGACCAGCCGGCCAAAACCACGCCGTACACGGCGAGCGATGACCAGGCCAGCATATACAGCACGCCGACGCTAACATTGGGCGCGGCGGCCCCCCAGGTGTAGCTCGGTCCCCACGGCACGACGGCGGCTGTGACGAGCGACGGGATCAGGAAGATCATCGGGGCCAGGATGAACAGGACCTTATCGACGTTGGTCGGATTCATGTCTTCCTTGAAGAGAAGTTTCAGCCCGTCCGCGATGGTCTGGAGCAGACCGAACGGCCCGACGCGGTTCGGCCCCTGCCGCTGCTGCATCCAGCCCAGCAGACGCCGCTCCCACCAGACCAGCGGCGGCACGACCAGCAGGATCGAGAAGACGCCGATCAGGACGCGGACAAGGACGCGCAGGGCCTCGATCCACCACAAGTCGGCGGGCAATCGCCCAGTGCTTGTGTGGATCGGGTCCACGTTGAAGAAGTAGTGAAAGAAGGTTGCGAGGTCCATAGTTTCTTTCGGCAGTGCATTTCGTCGGGGTCAGGACGCGGTGATCTTGCTGATCTCGCGGCTGATGTCACGCGGCGAGAAGTACGGGACGGGCTTGCCCAGGCGCGACAGAAGCTCAGAGACGATCTGCCAGTCCGGCTTGCTCTGGCCGCGCGGCTGCACGGCCTTCTTGAACTTTTGGACGCGGCCCTCAATGTTCGTGAACGAGCCGTCTTTCTCGATGAACGAGCACGAGGGCAGGAACGCATCGGCTATCTTGGCAGTCTCAGTCAAGAACATATCGGACACGATCAGGAACGGGACTTTTTCCAGCGCCTGCCGGGCCAGGGCCGCGTCGGGGTAGGCAGTCAGCAGGTCCTGGCCCATCACGTACAGTGCCTTGATCTTGCCGCTGACGCAGCCTTCAAAAATGCCGCGCGTGTCCAGGCCCGGCTCGGCGGGGATCGGCCCGCCCCACAGCGTCTCGAACCGGGGCCGCGCGCCGTTGGTGACGGCCTGCATGGCGGGCAGCCGGTCCGGCAAAATGCCCATCTGGATCGCGCCCCAGGAGTTGGCGTCGGGCAGCAGCACGTTCAGCTTCGCGCCCGAGGCCGCGCAGGCGGCTTGCAGGAACTCGATCTCGGCGGGGGGCAGGGCGTACCAGGCCAGCACGACCGTCCCCGACCCGGCCTTGATCGCCTCGGCGACTTCCAAGGAGCGGGCATCGTCGTTGCGGAAGTATTTAGCCCCGCCCTTGGAGATGGCCTTGTAGATTCTCAGCCACAGCACGGGCAGGTCGTCATCGACTTGGGTGCCCACGGCCACGATCTGTTTGGCTTCCCCCACCCCGGCAATAGACGTTTGCATCGGCAGGATCGGGAACGAGAACATCCGATGGTCCAGGTTGTTGGACCCCAGCGCCCCCCGGAACAGCCGCCCGAACAAATATAAATCCTCGTTGGTGGCCTTCGACGACCCGATGCCCGCCACGCTGTTGGGGTCAGCAGCGGCGGCCTCTTTGAGCGCCTTCGCCGCCGCGCCCAGGGCATCGTCCCAGGTAACTTTGCGGAGCTGCGAGGCGTAGCGCTGGAGCGGGTCTTTGGCCCGGTCCGACGAGTTCACCCAGTACTGCTCGAACTTGCCCTTGTCGCAGGTCCATTCCTCGTTGACGTCCTCGTTGAGCCGGGCGTTGACGCGCATCAGCTCGCCGTTGCGGGTCTGCGCGACGATGTTGCAGCCCACCCCGCACATGGAGCAGATCGACTCCTGCGACTGGAACTCCCAGGGCCGCGCGGCGAACCGATACGTCCGCGAGGTCAGCGCCCCCACGGGGCAAAGCTCGATGGTGTTGCCGCTGAACTTGGACTTGAAGCCCTCCGGCGAGAACGGCGAGATGATGGACGCATTGCCCCGGTTCTCGATGGCAAGCTCCCCGTCACCCGAAATCTCCTCGGTGAAGCGCGTACAGCGCGCGCACTGAATGCACCGCTCCCGGTCCAGCACGACATAGTCCGAGATCGGCACGGCTTTGGGGAAGTGCCGCTTCTCGTCGATGAACCGCGTCACGCCCGGCCCGTACTGGTAGACCATGTTCTGCAAGGGACACTCGCCGCCCCGGTCGCAGACGGGGCAGTCCAGCGGGTGGTTGATCAGCAGGAACTCAAGTATCCCGTTCTGCGCCTGCTTGACCTCGGGCGAGATCGTATCCACAACCATGCCCTCGGCGACCGGCACCGTGCAGGCGGTCTGGATTTTGTTCATCTTCTCGATCTTGACCAGGCACATCCGGCACGCGCCCGCCGGCTTGAGCCGCGGGTGATGGCAGAAGTACGGGATGTCCGCGCCGGCCTGGAACGCCGCCGTAATGACCAGTGTGCCTTTGGGGACTGAGACCGCCTTGCCGTCGATGGTCAGCCCAACCATTTCTACCGGCGGGTTTGCGCTCGTTCCCTGCGCCGTCGATACCGTCGCTGTCGCTGTTTCCGCCATAGTTGTGTTTCTAATTCTTGTTTATTCGTGCCCGGCCGCCGTGAGCTGCCCGCCGGACATCTCGATCTCGCTCCTGCCGTCGTGGTTTACCCAGACGCCGCAAGGGCCGCCCTCTTGAACTCCGGCGATCTCGAAAGCGGTGCCATCCATCCGCAAAACGGGCTGGTCGAACTCCGTGACCTGCTCCGCCCGGCTCTCAATGTAGTGGCCGATGAGTGAGCGCCGGAAGCGGCCCGTGCTGACGTTCGGATAAGAGCCGTGGACCAGAGAACCGTTGAAGAACAGAACGTCGCCCGCGTCCATGACGACCGGCACCGCCTCGACGCCCTGCGGGATGGGCACGGTCACGTCGGTGAAGCTCGCTGAGGTGTCCGCACCGGCGGTACACAAAACCGGCCAGCCGTGGCTGCCGGGCACGACCCGCATACACCCGTTCTCTTCGTCGCACGAGTCCAGCGCCATCCAGGCCGCCATGCAAGTCCCCGGCTGCGCGCGCAGGTAGAAGTTATCTTGGTGCAGGGCCTGCCCGCGCGCCCCGGCGGGCTTGAAATAGAGCATCGTCTGCACTGCCAGTGGCTCGTCGCCCAGGAACGCTTCCAGGCACTCCCCGAGCCGCGCGTCCAGCACCCATCGGAGGCTTGCGGCGTCCCAGCGGTGCATATGGACCATGCGCGGGAACGTCACCAGTGGATCGCCCGCTTGGGGCGTCTGGGCCGCCATGTCTCCGGGCTTGGTGCCTTCCGCGCGCAAGGCCATGAAGTGCTCGCGCAAGGAAGCCACTTCATCGGCGGAGAAAAGGCCCTTGACCACGGCGTAACCGTTCGACTCGTAGAACGCTTTATCCTGCGCGCTGACCATCGCCGCCCCCCGTGGCTTAAACCGCAGCCATCTGCAAAGGCGCGAAGGCGCGCTTCTTGCCGCCCGCGCCGCTACGGACCAGCTCCTCGTACTCATGCCGGAAGTATTTGAGCGCGCCGCCGGTGCCGGTCGGGCCGACCAGCGGCCAGGCGGCGGCGTCGCCCAGTGGGCAGAACGAGCGTCCGGCGATGTTGTTGCAGATGTCGCTCAGGATGTCGATGTCCTCGTAGCGCCCGCCGCCGGCCATGATGCGGTCGTGAATCTTGACCAGCCAACTCGTCCCCTCGCGGCACGGCGTACACTTGCCGCACGACTCGTGGGCGTAGAAGTGCATCAGGCGGGTCATCAGGGCGGGGACGCTGACGGTCTGGTTGAAGATCATCAGGCCGCCCGAGCCGAGCAGCGAGCCGGCCTTGGCGAGCGCCTCGTAGTCATAGGGCGTATCCAGCGCGTCCTCGATCAGCAGCGGCACCGACGACCCGCCGGGGATCATGAACTTGAACGGGATGTCGTCCTTCATGCCGCCGCAGATGTCGTAGATGATCTCGCGGATCGGCGTCCCCAGCACGATCTCGATGTTGCCGGGCTTCTTGACGTGGCCCGAGACCGTGACCAGCTTGGTGCCGCGCGAGGCCGGACCCTGGCCTGGCGTTCCCGTGCCCCACTTACCATACTCGGCCCCACCAACGTTGATGATCGGCACGGCGGTGGCAATGGTCTCGACGTTATTGACGATGGTGGGCGACTTCCAGACGCCGCTGACGACCGGCAGCGGGGCCGCCGGCGGCTTGTGCCGGGGCATCCCCCGCTCACCCATCAGGCTCGACATCAGGGCCGTCTCTTCGCCGCACTCATACGAGCCGGCACCCATGTGGACGTAGATGTCCAGGTCGAAGCCGCTGCCGAAGATGTCCTTGCCTAAGAAGCCCTTGGCGTAGGCCTCGTCAATGGCCTTGCTGACCTGCTTGGCCGGGTGCATATACTCGCCGCGGACGTAAATATAGCACGTCTTCGCGCGGATCGCGTAGGCGGCGATGATGCAGCCCTCGACCAGCAGATGCGGCATATGGTCCATCAGGTCGCGGTCTTTGGCCGTGCCCGGCTCGCCCTCGTCGGCGTTGATGACCAGATAGTGCGGCGCGTCCCAGTTCTTGGGGATGCCGTTCCACTTGATGAACGTCGGGAAGCCCGCCCCGCCCCGCCCACGCAGGCCCGAGAGCTTCATCTCGTTGATGATCGCGTCCTGCTCCATCGTCAGCGCCTTGCGCGCGGCGTTGTAGCCCTCGTGCGCCAGGTAGACATCCAGGTCGTCGTAGTTCTCGACATCGCGATACTTGAAAAGGAACTTGACTTGTTCGGTCGCCATATGATTTCGGCCTTCTAAGCGTGCAGTAATTTCTCTTGTCGGATCGTATTGACACGCCGACTTTCTTCAACGCGGTCCGAAATCAACTTGAGCAACATGTTACGAAGCTTATTGCTTGCTGTGAGCCTCATAAACAGCACGGGAGAATTGATTTCGTTGATCATCCACTGTATGTCTAGGTAGCGCCTGTGAGTTTGGAAAAAAGATTTTTTCAGCAACTCTCTTGACACAATCATTTCTGAGGCCGCCCACTCCGCAAACTCCATGATGCCCCGCGAGTGTGAGCTTACCAGATAAAAGTAAGCGTCTAGGTCAGGAATTAAGTCACCGTATCTCTTACTTTCACGTGTCTCCAGAGAGGATCCAATCTGCTTCATCACAACGCGGCAATCCTCATAAGGAAACGGCCCGCCAAGCTTTTCACTCAGCGTCAGGATTTGGCCTCTCAGAATATCATTAGTATACATCGACATTTTGTATGCCACCGGACTTACCAAATGAGGCTATCTCGTTGTTGGGAGTAAGATGAATAAAACGGCCTAATTTTTTCCAGCACCGCACCCCCGGCGTCTTTCCAAAGACAGCTTTCCCAGCACCGTTACGCTTCTTAGCTTCCTCACGGAATGCAAGCGCCTGTCTCACGTACTGGTCAAGATCAACAGCATTCACTTCTTCTCCATGCTCGCCAAAGTGATATTCTGCTGACGCCAGCCGGGTCTTCTTAAATCGGATCAACAATCCACACGCCTTCTAGTTCTTCTTCTGTCATCGGTTAGGAAACTCCTTTTCAGTGTTTCCTTATACAAGAACAACCGTATTCATCGTGGGAATTGTTGCGCCCCGCTAGTTCCGCGCCAGCTCGTCCAAAATTTTGTCGGTTTTGGCGTTGTCAAGGTCTTCGTAATAGGTGTCGCCGACCATCATGCACGGGGCGTTGGCGCAGGCACCCAGGCACTCCGCGCCGTTCAGGGTGAACTTGCGGTCGGACGTCGTTTCGCCCTTGTCGATGCCCAGTTTCGCGCCGATGTGGTCGATCAACTGGTCCGCACCGACGGCCATGCAGACGATGTTGTGGCACACTTCCAGGTGGTATTTCCCGATGGGGGCCTTGTTGTACATCGTGTAGAACGTCGCCACGCCCTCGACCTCGGCGGGGACCAGGCCGAGATAATCGGCGACGTCCTTCATGGCCTCGCGCGGGATCCAGCCGCCGTTCTCCTCCTGCGCGAGCCAGAGGCAGGGCAGGAGGGCGGCTTTCTTGGTCGGGTATTTCTTGACGATGGCGTCGAGCTTTTGGATGGCTGCTTCTGAAAACATAGGTTTTAATACACCCCTCCCGGCTCATTCCTCGCCACCCTCCCCCACAGGGAGAGGGAAGGAGCAAGAAGCCAGATGCCTACTGCTCCACGTCCTCCCGCTTCGGGAGAACCCCCAGCACCCTCCGGGTAGCCAGTGCTGGAGCGGAGAGGTGGGTTCCTGACGGCGTTCTAGCGGTCGATGTCGCCCAGGACGATGTCGATGGAGCCGATGATGGCGACGACGTCGGCGATCATGCGGCCCTCGGCCATCTTCGGCAGGGCTTGCAAGTTGTTGAACGACGGGCCTTTGATCTTGACGCGGGCCGGCTTGTTGCTCCCGTCGCTGTAGATGTAATAGCCCTTCTCGCCGCGCGCGCTCTCGACGGCGGCGTAGGATTCGCCGATGGGTGGGTGGTAGCCTTCGGTGTAGAGCTTGAAGTGGTGGATCAGCGACTCCATCGACGTGTCAAGCTCCGCACGGGGCGGCGGCGCGATCTTGCGGTCGCTGGTCATCACCGGCCCGTCGGGGACGTTCTTCATAGCCTGGACCAGGATCCGGTGGCTCTGCTTCATCTCCTCCATGCGGCAGAGGAAGCGGTCATAGACGTCGCCGGTCTTGCCCACGGGCACGTCAAACTCCATCTCGTCATAGCCCGTGTAGGGGTTGGCCTTACGCAAATCCCACGCGACGCCCGAGCCGCGCAGGGACGGGCCGGACAGCCCCCAGGCGACGGCGTCCTCGGCGGAGATGATGCCCACGCCCGACAGCCGCTCGATCCAGATGGGGTTCTTGGCGATCAGCCGGTTGTACTCGTCGAGCTTCTTCGGGAAGACCTCAACAAACTTCGCCAGCCGGTGGAACCAGCCCTCGGGCATGTCGCCCCGCAGGCCGCCGGGGCAGATCCACGACGTCATCATGCGGACGCCGGACATCATCTCTTTGAGGTCCAGAATGGCATCGCGCTCGCGCCAGGTGTAGAAGAACAGCGTCATCGCCCCGATGTCCAGGGCGTGCGTACCGAGCCACAGCAGGTGCGAGGCGATCCGCTCCATCTCGTTCAGAATCAGGCGCAGGCGCTGGGCGCGCGGGGGAATCTCGCAGTCGATCAGCTTCTCGACGGCCAGCGAGTAGGCCAGGTTGTTCATCAGGTTGGAAAGGTAATCCTCCCGGTCCGTGATGGTCAGAGCCTTGTAGTAGGTCATGTTCTCCATGGTCTTTTCAAGACCCGTATGGAGGTAGCCGATGTGGGGCGTGGCCTTCATGACGTTCTCGCCGTTCAGCTCCACGACCAGGCGCAGGACGCCGTGGGTCGAGGGGTGCTGCGGCCCCATGTTGACGATCATGATGTCGCCGTCTTCGCTGTGGACCCGCTCGGCCTCGACTCCCGCGCCGAGCCGCTGGATCAGCGGCTTCTCTTCTGACGGCCTTGCTAAATCCCGCTCGATGGTTGCCATAATAAGTGCTCGTTTCTAATCGCCTGCGCTACTGGCCCCGGACGTTGTGCGTAAACTCGATCTCCTCACCGCCCAGGGGGAAGTCCTTGCGGAGAGGGTGGCCGACCCAGTCATCCGGCATCAGGATGCGCCGCAGGTCGGAGTGGTTGTTGAACGAGATGCCGAACATGTCGTAGACTTCGCGCTCGTTCCAGTTGGCGTTCGGCCAGATGACTTCGACGGTGTCGATGCTCGCATCGTCCTCGCCGACCTGGGCCTTCAGGCGGAGCCGCTGGAACGTGCCAAGCGAGTAGAGGTTATAGATGACCTCAAAGCGCAGCTCGTTCTCATCATCCTCGTCCATGATGTCGAGCCGGTCAAAGCAGGTGACATCAGACAGATAGTTGTAGTTCGTCTCGCGCGCGTCCCGCAGCAGCTTGCAGATGCCGACGATGTTGTCCTTGTGGATGACAATCGTCTTCTCGCCCCGGAACAGCCGGGTCTTAACGACCGAGCCGGGGAAGTTTTCCTGGATCAGGCGCAGCTCGGGCGAATCATCCGGGTTCAAGTCGATCCACTCGTCGGGCCGCTTTGTCTGAATCTCGCGGAGCTGCAAGTCGGTCGGCGTCAGGCCGAGGCGGACATCATAATCCATAGAATATCTGCCAATCTGTACGAGTAGTTGAAAAGTACTCTCTAAGAGAAGTGTCCTTCGGACAACGCAACCGCCGGCAAGTTCTTTCCGAACGTCCGCAGGACGCCTCACCGAGCGAGTAGTTTTCAACTACTCGGCACATCCCACTCGGCGCATTTTTCATCTTCTGTCGCTGAAGTGCTCGCGGTCGATTTTCTTCTGGAGCTGGTTGATCGCATAGATCAGGGCATCGGGGTTCGGCGGGCAGCCCGGCACGTATACATCTACGGGGACGATCTGGTCCACGCCTTGCAGAATGGCATAGTTGTTGAAGACGCCGCCGCAGGAGGCGCAGTCGCCCATCGAGATGACCCACTTCGGCTCGGGCATCTGGTCGTAGATCTGGCGCAGGACCGGGGCCATCTTCTTCGAGACGCGGCCCGCCACGATCATCAAATCCGCCTGACGCGGCGAGGCGCGGAACGCTTCGGAGCCGAAGCGGGCCAGGTCGTAGCGCGAGTTGGTGCTGCCCATCATCTCGATGGCGCAGCAGGCCAGGCCAAACGTGGCCGGCCATACCGAGTTGCGTCGCGCCCAGTTGACGACCTTGTTGAGCGGGACGGTCAGCACCCCGAGGTTCTGTTCTACTCCCATTCAAACGCTCCCTTTTTCCAGACGTAAATATAGCCCACGAACAGGATGACGATGAACACGATCATCTCGAACAGGCTGAATATCTGAAGACCCTTGCCCATCGGCAGGTTCTGCCAGTGCGTGAACGTCACCGCCCAGGGATACAAAAAGACGGTCTCGATGTCGAACACGATGAACAGCATCGCAATCAGATAAAACTTGACCGGGAACCGTTCGCGCGCCGACCCGACCGGCGTTACGCCGCACTCGTAGGGCGCGAGCTTGGCCGCAGAGGGCTTCTTGGGGCCGAGAATCCAGGACAGCCCGACCAAGGCCCCCGCCAGCGCCACGGCGACGAACAACAGGATGAGGAGCGGGATGTAGTCGGAGATTTGCGCCGTCGGTCCGGCAGAGACTGGAAGCATCGTGAGTCCCTTCATGAAGGCGAAAGAGGCGACTCGGGGCCGTGCAAAACCCCGTGTGCTGTCTTGTGAATTATGTCACAATCAGGTCTTTTTGTCAATGGTCCGGCTCCGCTCCCGCAAAAATCCCGCGATAAGCACGAACCCTTGGGCGGCCATGATGTTGGTCACGAAGTAGAACACGAACTCCTCCAGCGGCAGCGGCCCGGCGTAGACGCCGACCACACGGGCCGAGTCCACCCGCCAGATACCGTGCCCCAGGGCGAAGGCGTCACACACGCCCAGATAAAGCGTCGAGACGAGCACGGCCGCCGCCAGCAGACGCCGCCAGCGCCACAGCTCCCGTCCCGCCACCGCCCACTGTATCAGAACGACCGGCAGCGCCCAGGCCAGCTCATAGACGAGGTACGTCCCGTGCCTCACAGGCGGCGCTCCCCGGTCGCAGGCGGCAGGCGGCGGGCCAGAGCGGCGACCAGCAGGCACATCAAAATGCCCTGCGCGAAGTAGAATGCGTATTCTTCCCAAGGGAGGTAAAGGATGAAGTGGCTCGGTGGCGCGAACCTCGGGTCGAAGGTCCACAGCTTCGTTCGGGCCGCATGGTTATCCCAGGGCGAGGTGTACGCGAAGGCCAGCGCGCACACGACCGCGCAGGACAAGGCCAGCCGTCGCGACCACACGCGGCGCAGCGCGAGGGCGAGGAGGAGGATGGGGATGACAAGGAAGACGCCAAGGAAGCGCGCGTAGGTCATGTCCCCATTATAACCCGCGCCGAGCCACTTCTGAAACCAGGCAAGAAAAAAGCCGTGCCTGTCGGCTTGCGCTGACGCGGGACGGCTTTTCTTTGCACGGGGCTTGCTCCCTTCAGAGAGTCCCATGTGCAGCCGGAGAGTGTCCGGTGTTGCAACCATCATAACACAGCTTGGCGGTCCTGTCAAGTGGTGGGTTGATATTCTTTCAGGCCGTGCCGCTCAAGGCGGCGGCGAGGGCGGCTTTGTCTTGGGCGGCGTCGCCTAAAGCCGCAGGGACGACCGAAACGCCCTCCCAGATGCGGGGCCAGCAGTGCGCGCGCGTGGCCTCGCGGATCGGCTCCATCAAGAGGTCAGCGGCATGGACGGCCAGTGTCCCCAGCACGATCCGCTCCAGGGGTAGCGTGTGCAGCAGGTTCGCCAGCCCGATGCCCATAAAACGTGCCGCCTCGGCGACGATCCCAAGCGCGACCGGCTCACCCCAGCGGGCGCGGTCGCAGACATCGCGGGCGGTCAGGTCCGGCAGGCCGTAGCGCTCCCGGCCCATGCGCCCGATGGCCGTCCCCGAAGCCAGTGTCTCCAGGCAGCCGCGCTTGCCGCACGGGCAAGGCTGGCCTTCCGGCAGAATCGTGGCATGGCCGATCTCGCCGGCCAGGTCGCCCCGCCCCCGAAACAGCCGCCCTCCCAGAATCAGCCCGGCCCCGATGCCCGTCCCCATCGTCAGGAACGCCATCTCCGAGCACCCCCGGCCCGCACCCCAGCGGTGCTCGGCCAGGGCCGTCGCGTTCGCATCGTTCTCCAGAAAGGTGGGCAGGCCGAACTCGGCTTGGAGCAGCGCGCGCAGCGGGACCGCGTCCCATGCGGGCAGGTTTGGCGGGGAATAGACGATACCAGTCTGCGAATCGAGCGGCCCGCCGCATGACACCCCCAGAGCGCTGATGTCGGCCAGCGACACGCCGTGCTGCGAGAGGACATCGCGGAGCAGACGGCAGTGCAGCGCAAATGCCCTCTGCCAGCCCTCGGACGGCGTTGCGGCGGCGGCACGGGCCAGAATGTTCCCCCCCGCGTCGCCGACCACTGCCGCCGACTTGGTGCCGCCGATGTCCAGGCCGAGCAGCAGTGTCATGGGCTTACTGGGTGCTCTGGGTCGCGGGCTGGGTGCGATCTGCCATCGACGTTTCGGTCTGGCGGTCGAATGCCTCGCCCTTCTGGCCATGCTGCTTCTCGGCGCTCGGGATGCCGCTGCTGGCCGGGGCCTCGCTGCTCGCGCCGGCGTGGTGGCTGCGGATGGTGGCCTCTTTCTCCTTGCCGTCGCCGCCGTCCGCGAACAGGACTTTGCCGGTGACGCTCGCGCCGTCCGTCGCCTGCGCGAAGGCGTCCGACTGGGTGACGCCGATGTGGTCCTCGATCTGGTCGTCTTTCTGCTCCGGCTGGTTCCGCATTTGCTCTTGTGCCATAGGTTTGGTTCTCCTACACCCGTTGTACCCAGGGAAGGTGCATCGCGCGCATGGCGGGCACGATCTCGTGGCCGACATTGGGCAAAAGCATCAGGTCTTTCGGACACACCAGCGCATCATAAACGGCTTCAATCGTCGGCGGCTTGCAGCTCGGGTCGCGCCCGCCTGCGGTTAGATGCGTCGGGCAGCGGATGTCGGGCGCGTGGGAGAGCGGATCAAAGTAGCGGTACGTCGCGTACACCTGGGCGGCCCGCTCCGGGGGCGCGTCGGCGTAGTCGGCGATCAGCCCGCGCGCGTCCGGGTAGCGGGTCGTCTTGAGACGCCGATATTTCCCCCGGTCCAGCAGCGACAGGGCGATGTCCAGGCTGCACAGCCAGGGCATGTCGGCCAGGCACAGCCGGACGGACCGTGACAGGGCGCTGGCAACGAGCGCCAGGCCGCCGCCCTGGCTCATGCCGCCGGCGAGGATACGGCCCCCGTCCACGTCGTCCTGCCCGGCCAGGACTTCCAAAGCGCGCAGGCAATGGGCGACGATCCCGCGATACACATAAGTCTGCGGCGAGTCGATGCCCTGCGTGATGTAGTCGGCATTGTGGGTGCTCGGGTGGTCGTAGGGGGCGTCGGGCGGGTGGCCGTGCAGGTTCAGGCCCAGCGTGACCGTCTCGGGGTACAGGCACTCGGGACCGGGCTGCGGGTTGCCGTGCGAGTATCCAGGGAGCCACAGGAAGCCCCGGTGTGCGCCCGGCGGCAGATCCTTCGGGACGGCCAGCCAGCCGTAGACCACCATATCGCCCAGGGATGAGAAGCGCAGCCAGTCCACGACGTGCGTGTCCGTCTCGCCGCCCGCGCCGGGCAGGCGCTCCCATTCGAGGGGGACGCGGGCCAGTTCGGCGCGGACGCCGTGCCAGAAAGCGTGGAAGTCGGGAGGGGGCATCACGAGAACACCAGCCGGACCCGGTAGGAAGCATAATCCACCAGGTTCACCAGCACGACCAGCAGGGCGATGATCACGCCCGCGTCAAGGTATTTGAACAGGTTGATGGCGTTCTGTAGCTCCTGCCCGAGTCCGCCCGCGCCGACGATGCCGATGATGAACGAATCTTTCAGGTTGTATTCCAGCGAGTACAAGGCCGTCGAAAGATACAGCGGGAAGACCTGCGGCAGCATTCCGTAGACGAACACCTGCGCGGGACGGCCCCCGCAGGCCCGGACGGCCTCGACCGGGCCGGGCGACACCGACTCCAGCGCCTCGCCGTACAGCTTGGCGAGCGAGATGAAGGTCACGAACGCGATGGCCGTCGCGCCGGCGGGCGGCCCCAGCCCGATAGCCGAGACGGCGATCAGCGCGTAGACCAGGGTCGGGACCGCCCGCGAGACGTTCAGCCACGTCTTCACCAGGTTCGCCACCGGGCGCGGCAGGCTGCCGGTCCGGGCGGCGAGGAGCGAGACGGGGAAGGCCAGGACTGCTCCTGTCGCCGTGCCCGCCACGGCCATCTGGACCGTCTCGATAAATCTGTCCCACAATGTCCACAAGAGCCGCCGGTCGTAGGACCAGTCGGCCCGCTTTTGGGGGAACATATGGGCCACGAACTCGCCCGCGCTGCGGACGCCGGTGGCCGTGTGCGTGAAGTCGAATCGCAGGCCCAGGAACGACCAAAGGATCAGCGCCAGGACGGCCAGGGCGGGCAGCCATCGGCTGGTCGCCCGGAGCGCACGATTAAGCGCCATGCGCGCGCTCCAGCACGTCGGCAATGGCCGCGTCGTCCAGGCCGTCCGGCGGGGCGTCGAACGTGATCCGGCCCGCTTTCAGTCCGACGATGCGCCCGCAGTAGCGCTTGGCGAGCGGCAGGTCGTGCATGGACAGGAGCAGCGTGACGTTGCGCTCGCGGGCCAGGCCGACCAGCAGGGCCATGACGTCGTCCTTGGTCAGCACGTCCAGGTTCGCCGTCGCCTCGTCGGCCAGCACGATCTCGGCACCCTGTGCCATCGCCCGCGCGATGGCGACACGCTGCTTCTGCCCCCCCGACAGGTCCCGGACGCGGCGCGATTCCAGTCCTTCCAGGCCGACCTGCGCCAGACTCGCGCGCGCCAGGCCGATGTCGGCGGCGGAGAAGCGGTGCAGGCACGACGACAGGGCCGGCGCGTACCCCAGCCGCCCGACCAGGACGTTCTTGAGGACGGTCAGCCGGTCCATCAGGTTGAACTCCTGGAAGATCATCCCGATCCGGCATCGCAGCAGGCGCTTGTGACTCTCACTCAGCCGCTCGACCGGCTCCCCCAAGACGCCGCACGTCCCACCCGTGGGCCGGATCAGGCCGTTGATACACCGGAGCAGCGTGCTCTTGCCCGCGCCGGACAGGCCGATCAGGCCGACGATCTCGCCGGGCGCGACGCGCAGACTCACGCCTTCCAGCACGGGGACACCCGGTTTGTAAGCGTGGGTCAGGGCGTTGATCTCGATGGCATCGGGCATCGGCTACTTCTTGGGCGACTTCTTGGCGTCTATCGAATCGAGCTTCAGCCCCAAGATGGTGGCCTTCTTGCGGACCGAGTCAAAAATCTTGTCGTCGGCGGGCACCATCTTGTCCCAGCCCCCCTGCGGGATGGCGTGGAGGGCGGCCTGACCCGCGGGGTCCGTGTTGATGTTCGCCAGGGCCGCCGTCAGCCGGTCCAGCGTCGGCTTGTCTAAATCGCCCCGCGCGACGAACATCCCGTTCGGGATGGGATCGGTCGTGGCGATGGTCTTGAACTGGCTGACCTTCGCCATGTCCGGCTTCTTCGTCACGGGGTCGGTGAACGCGGTCTCGACGCCGGTCTCGTAGGTCGCGCCGCCATCGGCCTGCTTGTTGAAGACGGTCAGGACGCCGGCGTTGCCGGAGATGTTGACGGCCTTGATGTCTTTGGCGGGGTCGATGCCCACTTCCTTCATCATGCCCGCCGGGTACAAATATCCCGATGTCGAGGTCTGGTCGCCGAACGCGAAGCTCTTGCCGCGCAGGTCTCGGAGCTTGTTGATGCCCGAGTCGGCGCGGACGTAGATGATGCCCTTGTAGGTCTCGCTGCCGTGGAAGTACGGCATCGCCAGCGGGATCAAGTGCTGGGGCGTGTCTTTGTACTGCTGCACGGCCAGCACATAAGACAGCGGGTTCAGGTAAGCGCAGTCGATCTGATCGGACTTCAAAGCCTGCAAGATGCCCGCGTAGTTGCCCGTGACGAACACCTCGCCGCCGGGCCGCCCCGACTTCGTGCCCAGATAATCCGCGTACTGCTTGAACGAGGACTTGAGCGCATCCACTTTGTCGAACGGGATGATACCGACCTTGAGCGGCGCGGCGTCAACTGAGGCGGGCGTCGCGGGCTTGCCGCAGCCCGCGAGGACGAGGGCGGCGAGCGGCAGGGTAAAGATCAGTTGGGGGCGCATAGGTTTCCTCGGGACGTGTGCCTGGAATGACGGACGATTATAGCACGGGGCGGGGTATAATCGGGCCGAATTTCGAGACACCGACCTCACCCAGGAGAAGCCCCGCCATGATCGTGACCACCAAGACGCTGTTCGAGCACGCCTACGGCAAGTACGCCGTCGGCGCGTACAACATCAACAACGCCGAGCAGGCTATTGGCCTGTTCCGGGGCAGCATCGACTCGCAATCCCCGTTCATCATCCAGATCTCCAAGGGCGCACGCTCCTACACCGACAAGCGTGTCTTGGAGGCGATCATCCGGGCCTGCGACGAGATGTTCCCCGACGCGGTCTTCGCCGTGCATCTGGACCACGGTGACGAGAAGACCTGCTTGGAGTGCATCGAAAGCGGCTTCTATTCGTCGGTGATGATCGACGCCTCCCATGACCCGTTCGACGAGAACGTCGCCACCACCAAGCGCGTCGTCGAGGCCGCCCACGCCAAGGGCGTCAGCGTCGAGGCGGAGCTTGGGATGCTGGGCGGCGTGGAAGAAGACATCGCCGTGGACGAGAAGAACGCCCTGCTCACCGACCCCGTCGAGGCCAAGCAGTTCGTCGCCGAGTCCGGCTGCGACAGCCTCGCCTGCGCCATCGGGACGTCCCACGGCGCGTACAAGTTCTCGGGCGGCCAGGGCCTGCACTTCGAGCGCATCAAGGCCATCCAGGACCAGCTCCCCGGCTTCCCCCTGGTCATGCACGGGTCGTCATCCGTGCCCCAGGACGAGGTCGCGCGCATCAACGCCGCAGGCGGCAAGCTCAAAGAGGGCGCGAAGGGCGTGGACGCCGAGCAGTACCTGCCCGCCGCCAAGCTGGGCGTCTGCAAGGTCAACATCGACACCGACGGGCGTTTGGTCTGGACCCGCGTCCACCGCGAGTTCTTCCAGGACAAGCCCGAGGACTTCGACCTGCGCTCACCCGGCAAAGTCTTCATGGCCGAGTACGCCAAGTTCATCGTCAGCCGCTCCAAATACTTAGGCTCGGAAGGCCAGCTTGGCTCGGTGCGCGCGTTCGCCGAGGGCAAGAAGTAGCCCGGCAGGTCCGGCATATTGGGGCGGGGCTTGCCCCGGCAGTGGAAGTGCCGGGCGCGACACCGACACCCGGCACTTCTGCCCCCTCCCGCGTCCCGTTGTCAGGAAAGGTTACGATGTCCTTGCCACTCCATCCCCGGATCGGCGTCTCCACCTGGAGCCTGCACAAGAGCATCACGGCAGGGACGCCGTTGCTGGACATCCCCGCCCAAGTCGCCGCGCACGGGATGGGCAAGCTGGAAGTCTGCCACTTCCACTTCCCGCGCACCGACGCCGCTTATCTTGCCGAGTTCCGCGCCGCGCTGGAAAGCGCCGGTGTCGAGTTCTACACGCTGCTCATTGACGAGGGCGACCTGACCAGCCCGGACCGCGCCGAGCGCGACCGGGTGCTGGCGATGATTACCCACTGGATTGAAGTCGCCGCCCAAGCCGGGGCGCGGCGCGTCCGCGTCATCGCCGGGGACGCCGCCCTGAGCGAGGACGCGCTTCGTCTCAGCGAGGCGGGCCTTCAAGAAGTCCTGCGGCATGCCGACGCCCACGGCATCCGTGTCGTGACCGAGAACTGGCACTCGCTCTTGGACCATCCCGCCGCTATCATTACGCTGATGGAGCGGATGAGGGGCCAGATCGGGCTGAAGCTGGACTTCGGCAACTGGCCGGGGGAGCGCAAGTACGTCGATCTCCCCCTCATCGCCCCGCTGGCCGAATGCACCCACGCCAAGGCGGCCTTTCCCGCGCCGGGCGAGATGGACCGCACCGACTTTACGCGCTGCCTGGACATCTGCCGCGACGCGGGCTTTCAGGGGCCGCACATCCTGATTTTCAGCGATCCCGGCGACGAGTGGGATTCGCTGGACCAGATGCGCGAGGTCGTTCTTCCGTATGCCGTCGGAACAACGCGACGCGCGGGTTGACAAACCCACCTGTCAGCCTGTATACTGAGATTATGATGCAGTTCGGTGTCACAACTGGGGCATGGTGGTGGCGGTTTTCCAACAATGGAGAACGCTGACACTCTTTGCCGCCCTGCCGCACACCGGCGGTGACGAAAATTTCAAAGGGGCCGGGGCGTTTTTCCAATGGAAAATGCCCCGGCCCTTTTTGCGCTGATTTTTATGTTGATTTGTGTGGAGAGGTATACTTGATGCCAGCGATGACGCCTACCCGTGACGAGTTTATTCAGAAGGCAGCGCGGGGAAACCTGATCCCCGTCTGGAGCGAAGTCCTTGCGGACATGGAGACGCCCGTCTCGGCATTCCGCAAGGTCGCTGGAGGGCGGCCAAACTCGTTCCTGCTGGAGAGCGTCGAGGGCGGCGAGCGGCTGGGTCGCTACTCGTTTTTAGGCAGCGACCCGTTCCTGATCTTTCGGAGCAAAGGCGACGCGGCGACGGTCACGGAGAACGGCCACACCGAAACGCTGGCGCTTTCGGCGGGCACCCGCGACCCGCTGCACGTCCTGAAAGAATTGCTCGCCCGCTACACTTATGTCCCCTCCCCCGAGCTGCCCCCGTTCGTGGGCGGCGCGGTGGGCATGGTCGGCTACGACACCGTCCGTTTCTTCGAGAAGTTGCCTACGCTCGCCCAAGACGACCTGGGCCTGGACGACTGCGTGTTTCTGTTCACGGACGCTTTGCTTGTCTTCGACAACGTCAAGCACAAAGTCCTCGCCCTGTGCAACGCCCACATCGCCCCAAACGCCGATCCGGGCGCGGCCTATGACGCGGCGGCGGCGAAGGTGAAGGATTTGCTGGGGCGGCTGAAGGGGACGGCCCCGAGTTCCTCCCCGGCTCCCCCCCAAGAGTCAATGGTGTCAGGGGCGGGGAGGGGCTTCGTCCCCAACCGTACCGAGGCCGACTACAGGGCCGCCGTGCTGCGGGCCAAGGAGTTCATCGCCGCCGGGGATACATTCCAGGCACAGATCGGCCAGCGCCAGTCCAAGACGCTGCGCGCCGACCCGTTCGACGTCTACCGCGCCCTGCGCTCGATCAACCCATCACCCTATATGTTCTATCTAGACTTCGGCGACACCAAGCTCGTCGGCGCGTCCCCCGAGATACTCGTCGGCGAGAAGGGCGGCCAGGTCACGATCCGGCCCATCGCCGGCTCGCGGCACGGGCGCGGCGCGACCGTCGCCGAGGACGACGCCATCGCCGCCGACCTGCTCTCAGACGAAAAAGAACGCGCCGAGCACATCATGCTCGTCGATCTGGCCCGCAACGACATCGGGCGCGTCGCGCAGTACGGTACCGTCGAGGTCGGCGAGCTGATGGTGATCGAGAAGTATTCGCACGTCATGCACATCGTCTCCGAGGTCACGGGCACCCTGCGCGGCGACCTGGATCGGTTCGACGCCCTGCGCGCCTCGTTCCCGCACGGGACGGCGACGGGTGCCCCCAAGGTCCGCACGATGGAGATCATCGAAGAATTGGAGCCGACCCGGCGCGGCGCGTATGCCGGCGGCGTCGGCTACTTCTCCTTCAGCGGCTCGATGGACCTGGCCCTGACCATCCGCACCGCCGTGGTCCAGGGCGACAGCATCCACATCCAGGCATCCGGCGGCGTCGTCGCTGATTCCGTCCCCGAGTTCGAGTACCAGGAGACCCTGGCGAAGATGCGCGCCCTCGTCCGCGCCGTCGAGTGGGCCGAGGCAGGATTGGAGTAGGAACCGGGGAGAACGAGAGTCGCCGAGTAGTTGAAAACTACTCGCTGGAAGAGGCGTCCTACGGACGGATAGCGCAGGAGACGGACATGGAGGTCACAGGACATGAAGCGGAGCAAATCGGAGATCTATCTCCATTTGGTATGGGCGACTGATGGGCGGCAGCCGCTCATTTCACCGGCGGTACGCGACGAACTCTATCCATTTTTAGAGACGCAGGCGAGGCATCTGGTGTGCGATGTGCTGGCTATTGGCGGGAGGGCCGACCATATGCACCTCGTCGTTCGAACGCCCACGACTGTTTGTGCGGCACCGTTGATGAAACTCTTGAAGGGAAGCTCGTCGGCGTTCGTCAACGACTTAACGGGGCGCACCCCCTACTTCCGCTGGCAGGAAGGCCACGGCGTTTTCAGCCTCTGCCGCTCACTGCTCGCCAAAGTCGTCCGCTACGTCGAAAACCAAGACCATCACCATTCGCAAGGCCCACTGTGGGAAGAACGGGAAGAAGTAGACGAGGAAGTATCAGGTGTGCTATCGGCCCATGCTTCGGCCCTTGCCCGGCGGCGCGGCCCTTTATCTGCATTAGCCTTCGCCCGAACAACGAGTAGACGATGCCAACCATCCTCCTGACCGGCTTCGCGCCGTTCGGCGGCAGTGAAAATAACCCGTCCCGGCAGGTCGCCGAGCGCCTGCACGGGGAGATGGTCGGCGGCGCGCGGGTCGTTGGCCTGACGCTGCCGGTCGTCATGGGTGAGGACGCCGACCAGCTGACGGCGGCCATCGCCGATCACGCGCCCACCCTGGCGCTGATGCTCGGGCTGGCGACGGGCGCGACCTGCCTGGAAGTGGAGCGTTTCGCCGTCAACCTGCGCTACACGGACCCCGGCGACCCGGCGAAGCCGCTACCGCCGAACCTGCCGCAGGGCGTGGTCATCGCCGACGGCAAGACCGCGCTGTTTTCAACTGTGGACGCCGAGCGGGTCGCCTCCGCCATTAGCGCTGCCGGCGTCCCGGCGCGGGCGCACGGCTACGCGGGCGCGTATGCCTGCAACCACGTCTTCTACCACGCCCTGCACTACGCCTTCCAGTGGGAGATGCGCTACCGGGCCGGGTTCCTGCACCTGCCGCTGTCATCCGAGCAGGCCGTGGCCGAGAACAAGATGCACCTGCCCTCGCTCCCGCTGGACACGCTGACCCTGGGCGTCCGGGCCGCCCTCGAAGAGGCTTTGTTATGATCCTAGTCATCGACAACTACGACTCGTTCACCTATAACCTCGTGCAGTACCTAGGCGAGATGGGCGCGGACCTCGACGTGAGGCGCAACGACGCGCTGACATTGGCCGATGTCGCTGACTTGCGGCCAACGGGCATCGTCATCTCGCCCGGACCGGGGACGCCGGACGACGCGGGCATCACACTGGACCTGATCCGCGAGTTCGGCCCGCGTGTGCCCATCTTTGGCGTTTGCTTGGGCTTGCAGGCAATAGGGCAAGCCTTGGGGGGGCGCGTCATCCGGGCGGACAAGCTGATGCATGGCAAGACATCGCCGGTCAGCCACACGGGCCAGGGCGTCTTCGCGGATTTGCCCTCGCCGCTCGAAGCCACCCGCTACCACTCGCTGATCGTTGAGCGCGCGTCGCTGCCGGATGATTTAGAGGTCACCGCCCAGACCGAGGACGGGGAGATTATGGGCTTGCGTCATAAAAACTGGCCGCTGGAAGGGGTGCAGTTCCACCCCGAGGCCGTGCTGACCGAGCACGGCAAGCAGATACTCAAGAACTTTTTGGAGACGACGTGAACCTCTACGAGAAGCGGCTCGCCCGCGTCCGCACCGCCATGCACGAGAGCGGCCTGGACACCCTGGTCATCACGCCCGGCGCGGCCATGCGCTATCTGACGGGCTTTACCGAACCCGGCTCGCGATTTCTGGCCCTGGTCGTGCCGGACGACAAGCCCTGGCTGTTCGTCGCGCCCGCCATCAACGCCGAGCAGGCGCGCGGCAACCCGGCGGGCGTCGAGGACGTGCGCGTCTGGGAGGATGCCCACGGCTGGGAGACGCTCATGGGTTCGCTCGCGCAGGACCTGATGCTGGACATCGGCATCGTAGGCCTCGACGACGACATGCCGGCCCGCTTCGCGCTCAAACTGCAAGAGCTGATGCCCACGGCGCTCTTGAAGCTGGCCGGGTCCGCCCTGGCCCCCCTCCGGGCCGTGAAAGACGGCGGGGAGCTGGCCTCGCTCCAGCGCGCCGCCCAGGCCACCGACGCGCTCATTCCGGTCGCCTTGAAGGCGTGTCAAGTCGGCGTCAGTGAGACCGAGATCGGCCTGACCCTTCAGCAGGCCATCGCGCGCGGCGGCGACGCGGACTCGTTCGCGCCGATCATCGGGGCCGGGCCGAACGGCGCGTCCCCGCACCACAACACGGGGCGGACGAAGCTCAAAACGGGCGACGTGGTGATCTTGGACTTCGGCGCGATGACGGACGGCTACCACGGCGACATCACCCGGACCGTGGCTGTGGGCGAGGCGTCGGACGAGGCAAAACGTGTCTACGACGTCGTTCACCGTGCCCACCAGGCCGGCGTCGAGGCTGTCCGCCCCGGCGCAACGGCACACGACGTGGACGCCGCCGCGCGTAAAGTGATCGCCGATGCGGGCTACGGCGAGTTCTTCATCCATCGCACCGGCCACGGCATCGGCCTGGACGACCACGAGGCACCGTACATCCTCTCGGGCGACTACACGCCTCTGCGTCCCGGCCACTGCTTCTCGGTCGAGCCGGGCGTTTATCTGCCCGGCAAATTCGGCGTCCGCCTGGAGAACATCGTCACCGTCGAAGAAGACGGCCTGGCCCGCGTCCTGAACGCGGCCATCCCGCCGGAACTGATGGTGCTGTAGTCCCCCCACCCCAACAATAGGGGAGTAAGACTCGTCTTCTTCTGACTCCCCTATTGCTGGGGGCCGGGGGGACGAATTAGAAAGCCGCTCTCGTGAAACTCATCGCCGACGCGCTCATTGAGCTGCCCTTTACGCTGGACTTCTGCGCCCGCGGCCCGGACGTGGAGCCGCTGACGTGTACGCTGGACGGGGCGGACGCCACGCTCTTCTTCCCGCCCTCACTCAGCGAGGGCACCGACGGACAGGGCATCTTCGGCGAGTGGGCCTGGTGGACGGGCCGCACCCTGCGCCTCGTGTTGGAGCGGGACTTGGAGGCCGACGGCGGGGGCGACACCGAGGCCCTGCGCGCCCGCGCCCTGACGACGGGAACGGAGGTCTTGCGCCGCTTCTTGAACGCCTACCGCTGGCGCTTCTCCAAGCCGGACGTGCATCCGATTGTCCTAGACCCGCGCGTCGTGTCGCTGTCCATCCGGCACGACGACGGGACCACCGAGGCCTTGGAAGAGCCGCTCGGCTCGTTCTTCTACCAGAAGATGCCCAGCAAGCCCCCCCTCGAGGCCTCGGTCAACGCCGCGACGCTGGACATGCTGCGCGGCGACGTGCAGGCGGGGGATGCCGCGCCGCTGGCCGGGCAGCTCCGCCTGGACGCCGAAGCCCTGGAAGCGCAGGGCGAGACAGAGCGGGCGGGGCTGCTGCGAGGGCTACTCAATCCATGAATGAGGACGCTCAGGCTTTCATCAAGGGCGCGTCTCCTGTCATTGATCATTATGGCACTTGGCCGACCTTCCATGACGCTGACTACGTCAACATCCAGATTGACATGGACGGGCCAACGGGGGATTATGAAACACGCCATTCAGCATCTGATTGAGGGCAACCATTTGGCCGAGGCCGAGGCCGCCGACGTCATGCGGCAGATTATGGAGGGGGCGGCGACGCCCGCGCAGATCGCCGCCCTCGCCGTCGCCCTGCGGATGAAGGGCGAGACCGTGGACGAGATCACCGGCTTCGCCCGCGTCATGCGCGAGTTCGCCGTGTCCGTCCCGGTCCACACCGACAAGGTCATCGTGGACACCTGCGGGACCGGCGGCGACGCGCTCAAGACGTTCAACGTGTCCACCGCCGCTGCCTTGGTCGTGGCCGCCGACGGGCGATTGGTGGTCGCCAAGCACGGCAACCGGGCGGCGACCTCCAAGTGCGGCAGCGCGGACGTTTTAGAGGCGCTGGGCGTCCGCCTGGACCTGGCCCCCGAGGCCGTCGGCAAGTGCGTTGAAGAAGTGGGTATCGGGTTTTTGTTCGCGCCCGCCATGCACCCATCGTTCCGATACGCCGCCGGGCCGCGCCGCGAGATCGGCATCCGCACCATCTTCAACATGCTCGGCCCGCTCACCAACCCCGCCGGGGCACCCGTCCAGCTCATCGGCGTCTACGACGGCGCGCTGTGCGAGACATTGGCCCACGTCTTGAAGAACTTAGGGAGCCGGCGCGCGCTCCTGGTTCACGGCGTGGACGGCCTGGACGAGCTTTCGACATTGGGCGAGACGCGGGTGAGCGAGCTGAAGGACGGGCAGGTGACATCGTACACGCTGGACCCCGAGTGGGACTTGGGGCTGGCCCGCGCGACTATCGAGCACCTTGCGGGCGGCGAAAGCCCCGCCGAGAACGCCGACATCCTGCTGCACATCTTGAAGGGAAAAGACCGAGGTCCGCGCCGCGACATCGTGATGCTCAACGCCGCCGGCGTCCTGCTGGTCGCCGGCGTGGAAGAAACGCTGGAATCCGGCATGGAGCGCGCGGCGGCTTTGATCGACAGCGGCGCGGCGTTCGACACGCTGGAACGCCTGAAAGAGTTCACCCGTGCCTGAGCCGACCATTCTGGACACGATCCTCCGGCACAAAAGGCAGGAAGTCGCGGCGCGCATGAACCGCGTGTCTTCTGCGGAGATGACTGCCCGCGCCCAAGATGCACCGCCGCCGCGCGATTTCGCCGCCGCCCTGCGTCAGCCTCCGCGCGGGCCGGTCGCGCTGATCGCCGAAGTCAAGAAAGCGTCACCGTCGGCGGGCGTCATCCGGGCGGACTTCGACCCGGTGCAGATCGCCCGCGCTTATGAAGGAGGCGGCGCGTCCTGCCTGTCCGTGCTCACCGATGAGAAGTTTTTCCAGGGGCACGACGATTACCTGAAGGCCGTCCGCGAGGCTGTCGCCCTGCCGATCATCCGCAAAGACTTCGTGGTCAGCGAGTGGCAGATATACGAATCGCGCGCGCTGGGCGCGGACGCCGTATTGCTGATCGTCGCCGCGCTGAAACCGGATCAGATCGCCGCGTATGCCGCCCTGGCACGGGGCTTGAACATGGCCGCCCTGGTGGAAGTTCATACCGAGGCCGAGATGCAGATCGCACTCGGCGTTGGGGCGACGCTCATCGGCATCAACAGTCGTGATCTCAACACGTTCGTGACGGATTTGGGAGTGGTGGAGCGGCTGGCGGCGATGGTCCCCGCAGGCGTGACACTAGTGGCCGAGAGCGGGATCAAGACGCCCGCCGATGTCGCGCGGGTGTCTCAGGCGGGAGCGAAAGCGATCTTAGTCGGAGAAACGCTGATGCGCGCGCCGGACATCGCCGAGGCCACGCGGGAACTGCTGGGCGAGTAGCCCATCACAGAATGTCAGGCGGAGATTGCAGCAGGTCGCGCACCTGCCGCGCGTTGGCCAAGAACAAGAACGGGCTGCTGGGCGGGTGGATCATCACGGCAATGGCACACGAGTTTGGGGCGGCGGGGCGGGCAAACTCAAACGCGATGCCGCCGCGCGTGTCGTCATAGAGCATGGGGACCTGGGGAACGGGGCGGACTCGGGGGAAGCGGCGGCGAATCTCGGCCAGCGTACTGCCGACATGCAGGCCGTCGCCCGGCGCGCGCGCGTCACGGGTGACAAAGTGCGGAGAAGTCACCCGGATGCAGTCAATCGTCAAGCCATTCAGAGGCTTGACATCGAGTACCCCGTTTTGAGTGGTGTGGAGAAAGAGCGTGTATAGGCCGCCGGTCGGGGCTGGAGAGACCCATACGAGATACCTCTGCGACATAGTGGCATCGGATCGATAAGGCTTTGCCATGCGGTCCAGTGTCCGGCTGCCTTGCGGGCCGAGCGGCGTCAGCCCGATACGCTTGCCGGGCACGATGAACAGGTCACCCGAAGGTGCGGCGAGAACGGGAACAGCACAAGCCGGCAACAGGGAGAGCGCGATTAGCAGACGTGTGTTCATTCGGTGCCCCCCGACATGGCTTCTAACACGGCATCCAAAACGGTGCGCTCGGCCTCGGCCAGCAGCAGGTTCACGGTACAGCCCGACGCCATGCGGTGCCCGCCGCCGCCGAAGCGCGCGGCGACTTCGGCGACATTGACTCCCTCGCGCGACCGGAGCGAGACCCGAACTGCATTGCCATCTATTTCGCGGAACAATATCCCCACATCGGCCCCGCGGACGCCACGCACGTAGCTAACCACGCCCTCGGTATCCTGATCCGTCGCTCCCGCCGCGCGGAAGTCTTTCGCCGTGATGTGTGCCCAGACGACGCGCCCACCGGGCGTCTGCGACAGCGACGACAGCGCCAGCCCGAGCAGGCGCGTGGCGGCGAACGTGCGGTTCTCGAAGACATGCTCGGAGATGTGCGCCGGGGGGGCACCGGCCTCCAAAAGCGCGGCGGCGACTTGCAGGGTGTTGGGCGTGACGTTCTGGAACCGGAACGAGCCGGTATCCGTGATAATGCCCGTGAACAAGCACGTCGCGATGTCGGGCGTGATAGCTGCTCCCAGCGTCCCCAGCAGCGCGTACACGATCTCTGATGTCGAGGCTGCACGGGCGTTCAGGACGCGGATGTCGCCGAACGCGCCTGCGGTGACGTGGTGGTCGATGTCTACGACCCGCCGCGCCCGCGCCACGAGCGGCAGGATCGTCTCCCCCACCCGCGCCAGCTCGCCGCTGTCCACGACCAGGGCCAGATCGAACGCGGGCACGTCCGTCGTCCGCGTGATCATGCCCGCTCCGGGTAGGAAGCGCAGGATGTCAGGGACGCCGTCCTCCGACAAGCAGGTGACGTCTTTCCCCAATGCGACCAGCGCCAGCGCCAGACCGAGCATCGAGCCGAGCGCATCCCCGTCCGGGTTGACATGGCAGGCAAGGACGACGCTTTGGGCGTCGGCGATGGCATGGGCCGCGTCCGCCAGCGGTTTGCCGAGATCTGCCGAGGGGACGATCATTCCGCCGCCTCTTTGTCTTCTTGCCCTGCGTCTTCCTCTTCAACGACCGGCGGTTTGGGCCGAGCATCGTCTTCGCGCCGGACTTTTTCCAACACGTCGAACATGTAAGAGCCGCGCTCGATGGCCTCGTCGTATTTGAACGTGAGCGACGGCACGTTGATAAACGCCTTGGAACGTTTGAGTTCCTGCCGCAGAACGCCCGTTGCCCCGCGCAGCAGGTTCAGCTTCTCCAGCCGCGCCTCCTCGCTGCCACCCAGAAGGCTGACGAAGACGGTCGCGTTCTTGTAGTCCGTCGTAACTTCTACGTCCGTGATGGACAGCAGGCCGTCCGAGAAGCGCGGATCGCGCATCTCGCGGCGGATGATCTCATACAGCACTTCGCGCAGTTGGTCCTGCAAGCGCTGTTTCCGTGTCGCGGGCATGATGCGCCTTCCTCACTCACTGTCCCAGGCAAGAAGGCGAGCACAAGGTTCGCCCCTACAGCCCTGGATGCTGACTCTAAAGCATCTCGCGCTCAACATGGCCCAGACTGACGCGCGGGTTGCTCTCGATGTGGTCAATGATCTTGTCTAGGACTTGATCGGCGAAAGCGGTGTCGGTGGCGACTACGGCGATGCCGACTGTCGCCCGCCGCCAGACGTCATGGTCGGCCACCTCGGTGGCCGAGATGTTGAAGTCGGCGCGCAGGTGGGCCAGCAGGCTTTTGAGCACCTGCCGCTTGTCCTTGAGCGAGTTCGCCTCTTCGATGTGCAGTTCCGCCGTCAGCAGGCCGATTGTCATGGCTTAGTGAGGGACCCATCCCAGCGGGAGGGGTCCCTCGTTCGTCCCTACAGCGTCCGGTCGATGCGCTTCATCTCGTAGCACTCGATGGTGTCCTGCGGGCGGTCGTTGACCGGCTCCTGCGGATCGTAGCCGGGGATCAGGATGCCGCACTCAAAGCCCTGCGCCACCTCGCGCGTGTCGTCCTTGCCCCGGCGCAGCGTGTCCACTTTGCCGTCGAACACCTGCTTGCCGTTGCGCTTGACGCGCACATTGGCACCGCGCACGACCTTGCCTTCCAGGATGTAGCAGCCCGCAATCGACCCGCCGGCTTTGGGCAGCTTGAAGACGGCCCGGACTTCGGCCGTGCCCAGCGCGTTCTCCTCGTAGATCGGGTCGAGCAGGCCGGCCATGGCCTTCTTGACGTCGTCGATCAAATCGTAGATGACGCGGTACTCGCGAATCTCGACGTGCTCGGCCTCGGCCAGCCGCGTCGCTGCGGGTTCGGCCCGCGTGTTGAACGCGACAACCAAGGCCGAGGACGCCGAGGCCAGCAGGACGTCTGAGTCGGACACGGCACCGACGCCCGACGAGATGAAACGGACCTTGACCTCGGGGTGCTGGATCTTCTCCAGCGACTGCCGGATGGCCTCAACGGACCCCTGGACGTCGCCCTTGATGATCAGGTTCAGCTCTTTGCTCGCGCCTTCCTTGAACTGGCGCTGCAAGTCCTCCAGCGTCAGCGTCTTGCGCGTAGACAGCTTCTCGTCGCGGTTGACCACCTGCCGCGCCCCGGCAAGCTGCCGGGCGGCCTTCTCGTCCTTGACCACTTCCATCTTGTCGCCCGCGGCGGGGACGCTGCCCAGGCCCAGCACGACGACCGGCGTGGCCGGAGTCGCCGACTTGATCCGCTCGCCCCGGTCGTTCAGCATCGCCTTGATCTTGCCGAACGCCCCGCCGGCGACAATCGAGTCGCCCATCTTGAGCGTACCCTGGTCCACCAGGATCGTGGCGATGGCCCCGCGGCTCTTGTCAAGCTCCGCCTCGATGACCGTGCCCGTGGCGGGCGCGCTCGGGTCCGCCTTCGGCTCGACCTCGGCGTCGGCGACCAGGATGATGCGCTCCAGCAGATCGTCCAGGCCGAGCAGCTCCTTGGCCGAGACTTCCGCCGTCTGCACGTCGCCGCCGTAGGCCTCGGGCATGACCTCATACTCGGTGAGCTGAGTCAGGACGCGCGTAGGGTTGGCCCCCTCTTTGTCGATCTTGTTGACGGCGACGATGATCGGGACGCCGGCAGACTTGGCGTGGTTGATCGCCTCGACGGTCTGCGGCATGACGCCGTCGTCGGCGGCCACCACCAGGACAGCGATGTCCGTCACCTGCGCGCCGCGCGCCCGCATGGCCGTGAATGCCTCGTGTCCGGGCGTGTCCAGAAACGTGATCTTGCGCTTCTTACCCGGCTCGGCGGGGTCGTCCACCTCAACCTGGTAGGCACCGATGTGCTGGGTGATGCCGCCGAACTCGCCCGACGCCACCTTGGCGCTGCGGATGGCGTCGAGCAGGCTTGTCTTGCCGTGGTCGACGTGGCCCATGATGGTCACGACCGGCGGGCGGGAGACCGGGCCAGCGGGCTTCTGGCGGACCTTGGCGGCGACCACGGCGACTCGCGGCGGGGCGGGTACGCCCCCCGGCGCGGGCGCGGCCCCTGTCGCCGGCGCGTCCGTCTTGGGCGCACCCGCGGGGAGGATGTTGATGCCGACCTTGTAGCTCTTCGCCAGCCGCGTCGTCACCTCGGGGCTGAGCTTCTGGTTGAGTGAGGCGAGCACGCCCAGGCCCATCAGCTTCTTCTGGATGTCGGGGGCGGCCACGCCGATCAGCGCGGCGAAGTCTTTCAAGGTGATGACGGAAGGGACGTCCACCTGTGTCGGCAGGACGGGCGGGGCCGCTGGGGCCGCGGGCTTCGCAGACCCGTTGGCTGAAGACCCATTAACGGACGTGCCGTTGCCGGGGGCTGGAGGGGCAGTAACGGGGGCCGCTGCGGCGACCACAGCGGGGGCGGCAGATGCGGCGGGGCTGACGCGCGCGCGCAGGGCAGCGACGGCGGCGTCGGGCAGGGTGCTGGAGGGGGTCCGGGCCGGTTCGCCCATGTCCTTCAGCAGTTCCAACAGTTCGTTATTGGAAACGTTCAGCTCTTTGGCTAAGTCGTAGATTCGCACACCTGACATAAAATGCATTCACCTCTCGTTGTGTCCGTTTAACTCATAACGGGTTCGCTCCTGTGGGGGCATTGTTCGGCACTAGAACATCGCCCGGCGTCGGGGCGGCAAGGGCGGCCAGTGCTTTCAGGTCGGCGGCCAGCGTCGGCGGCAGTGACGGCACCGACAGGGACCGCTCAAAGCGCTTCTGTTTGACAGCCTTCTCAATACACTCATTCGCGGCGCAGACATACGCGCCGCGCCCATTGGCACGCCCCGTCGGGTCCGGGGCCGCGCCGCCGCCGTCCGCCTCGGGCGCACGGACGACGCGCAGCAGCATCTTCTTGGCCGACGTCTGTCGGCAGACGACGCAGGTTCTGAGCGGCGTATGGCGAGGCTTCACTCTTCGCCCCTATTCTTCGTCCTCGTCGTCGAAGGCCTTGAGCATGTCGGCGGTAATCAAGACCTCGTCGCCGTAGGAGACGGCCTCGCCGCTGTCGTCGGTCGGCAGGACCGCCGCACCGTCGCCGGCCAGCATCCTGGCCGCCTGGCCGGCCTCATCGCGCTCCTCCGCCTCGACCTCTTCTTCGGCACGGGCGAAAGCGGCTTTGGCCTCCTGCGTCTCGGACCGTATGTCAATGCGCCAGCCGGTCAGACGGGCGGCGAGGCGCACGTTCTGGCCGGACTTGCCGATCGCGAGCGACAGCATGGCGTCCGGGACCAGCACGAAGCAGGATTTCTTTTCCTCGTTGACCCGCACCTGGACGCTTTTCGCCGGCGACAGGCTCTCAGCCACGAACTGCTTGACGTCGGCGCTCCAGCGGACGATGTCTATCTTCTCGTCGTACAGCTCGGCCACGACCGCCTGCACACGCGCCCCCCGGTGGCCGACGCACGCGCCCACCGGGTCGATCTTGTCGTCGGCGGAGGCGACGGCGATCTTGGAGCGCGCCCCGGCCTCGCGGGCGACGCTCTTGATCAGCACCGACCCATCGGCGATCTCGGGCACTTCCAGCTCGAACAGCCGCCGGATCAGGCTCGGGTGGGACCGCGAAACGATCACCTGCGGGCCGCGCGTGGACTTCCGCACTTCCAACAAGTATACCTTGATGCGGTCGTTGAAACGGTACGGCTCGGTCGGGACCTGCTCCTGCCGGGGCAGCAGTGCCTCCAGCTTGCCGATGTTGATGTAGACGTTTCCCATCTCAACCCGCTGCACGATGCCCGTGGCGACTTCGCCAATCTTGGCGTTGTACTCGTCGAAGATCTTCTCGCGCTCGGTCTCGCGGAACTCCTGCATCATCACCTGGCGGGCGGTCTGCGCGGCGATGCGCCCGAAGTTCTCGGGCGAGACCGTGATGGGGATGAGATCGCCCAGAACGGCATCGGCCTTGATCTTGCGGGCCGACTCCAGGCTCATCTCGGCGTGCTCGTTATCGACGTTCTCGACGACCATCTTTTCCGCGGCGAACTTGAAGGCGTTCTTGGTGGTGTCGATATGCACCGCCACGTCGCCGGCCACGTTGTAGTGCTTTTTGTAGGCCTTGCCCAGCGCCACCTCCAGGGTTTTCAGCAGCGTCGCGAAAGGAATCTCTTTTTCTTTTTCGATCTGGCGCAGGGCCTCGATGAAATCGCCGTTCATTTTCTCTCCCGGAACACCCACCCGTGGCGGGCGGCGCAACAGACAGAAAGAGCGGGCGCAAGCCCGCTCTTTTCAGAAGGTGTTCTCTGAAACTGATGCGTTATTATAGCACATACCCCAGCCGATTGCAACTCACGTGTTGGGTGCGCCGCTATCTGCCGATACTATGGACGTCGAGCCGCTCACAGAGAGCCGTCGTCGCCGAAGACCAGTGTGCGGTTTGAGATGCCCGTGCCGACCGTGTCGCCGCTGTCCCCTTCGGGCGTCAGAAGGCCCGCGAAGTCCTCCTCGGTCGGGGTCCGGCCCTGCGCCCCGCGCAGGCCGTTCGCGGCGTCGATCTCCTTCTCGATCGGCGTCTCGGTGAGGGCGGCGTTGCGATCACCCAGGGCGTGATCCACGGGCGCACCGGCCAGGATGGCGCGGCTGGCGGCCTCGTCGGCCTGGCCGCGGAAGGCCGCTTTGTCGGGCTGGTAGCCCGTCAGCGAGTCGGTCGCTCGGGGCGTCGCGTCGGTTGCCATGGGGGCGTCCTTTCGGGATCAATTCGGGAAGCTGTTTTATTCTTTTCCCGGCCCCGCCGGGTGCTAAACACAGACCCGCCGCGCGCTTGACAAGGACGCAAAAGTGACGGATAATGGTAACGAACGGTGGATTTCAGAGATGACAACGAAATGATGACCGCCCCCCTCTCCGAGGGCACAAACCTGGACATGGAGGCACTCCTACGCCGTGCGGGGGAGATCGTCGCCTCGGAGGGCCAATCGGTCCTCCCCGACCTGCTCGGCCTGGCCGCCGACGCGCTGGGGGCGGAGACAGCCGCTCTTTATGAGGCCTGTGGTGAGGCCGAGTTGACGTGGCTCGGCGGCACGGACACGCCTGGGCTGCGCGCCCGCACCCAGGCCGACCTACGCGCATGGAGATGCGGCGTCCCGCCTTCCTCCGCCTCGGCCCGCGTCGCTGGGGCCGGCGGCGCGGTGCTCGCGCTGTGGGCGTTCGAGCCGTCAGCCGGGTGGGAAGACGCGCCGCGCCAACGGGCCGTAACGGACGCCCTGGCCCCGTTCTTCACCATCGCCCTGCGCCAGCGGCGGTGGCGGGGCGAGATCGAGGCGGCCCAGGCCCAGGCCGAGCGGCGCATCCGCGAGGTCGCCACGGTCTATGACATCGGGCAGGCGATGGACAAAGTCGAGATCGACCGCCTGCTGGACATGGTCACCGAGAAGGCCGCCGCGGTCATGGAGGCGCAGGCCTGCTCGCTCCTGCTCCGCCTGCCCGAATCCGACTCGCTGGTCATCGCCGCCGCCTGGGGACTGACCGACCACGTGGTCGAGAACGCCCGCATCTTCGTCGGGTCGTCCATCGCCGGGCGCGTCGTCGAGACCGGCGAGCCGCTGCTGCTCAATTCGCTGTCCGATGACCCGCGCTTCCTGGGCAGCGGCGTCCATCAGCTCCCGGACGTCTCCTCCTCCATCTGCATGCCGATGAAGGACGAGAACGGCGCGGTGCAGGGCGTCCTGTGCATCCGGCGCAGCGGGGACGGCCCCCACTTCCGCGACGATGATCTGCGCCTGTTCTCCATCTTCGCGACTCAGGCGGGCCTCGCAATCAACAACGCCCAGCTCTACGCCAGGCTCAACCACAAGCTCCAGGAGCTGTCCACGCTGGCCGCCCTGACCGAGACGATCACGTCGACGCTTGACCTGGACCAGGTGCTCAACCAGGTCGCCGACAACATCGTGGACGTGGTCCACTTCGACCGCTGCCGCATCTACCTACTGGACATGGAGACCGGCCGCTTCGCGCCGCGGATCATCCGCGGATTTACCCCGAATGGTGCGGAACAGGACGGCGCGGGACGGGGCGACGGGTTCGCCCACGGTGTGGGCGTCATCGGGACCATCGCCGCGCGCCGGATGCCGATCCTCGTTGAAGACGCCGGGGAAACCCTGCCCGGCCTGCGCGAGTATGGGCGCGCGCTGGAGATGGACTCTTTTTACGCCCAGCCGATCATCGCGCGCGGGCGCTGCATCGGCGTCATCGTGGTCTCGAACACCGGCCCGCAGCGGCCCATCGCGCGCTCAGACATCGAGATTCTCTCCACGTTCGTCCACCAGGCCGGCATCGCCATCGAGAACGCCCGCATCGTGGCCGGCCAGGAGAAGCGCTACGCCGAGCTGACCACGCTTTATGAAGTCAGCAAGACACTGGCCGCCACGTCGGGGGTGCAGAAGGCGGCCCAAACGGTCAACGACCTGGCGACCCAGATCACCGACAGCGATGCCGGGCTGCTGCTGCTCTTCGACGACTCGCAGGAGGGCCTGAGCGCCGCCCACTGGCGCGGCGTCCCCGACGACCTCGGCCGGCGGCTGCGCGCCTTCATGTCCCCCGTCCCCGCTTCCCCCGCCGCCCGCAAGCTGCGCGCGCCGCGCATTCTTGCCGCCGAAGACGCTGAGGCCCTGTTCGGGGCCGAGTGGCACCCCATCATCGAGGCGTTCCTTGCCCGCCACCGGGCCGCCGCCCTGGTCCCGCTGGTCGTGGATGATGCCGGTGTCGGCTTCCTGCTGCTGGGCAAGATCGGCGCGGACTACGGGGACCAGGAGCTGAAACTGATCGCCGTCGCCTCCTCGCAGGCGGCCACCGTGCTGCGCAGCGCGTCCTCGTATGAGCGCCGCATCGGACAGCGTGACCTGGAGCTTTCCGCCGTCTACGAGCTGATGCAAAAGGTGCGGGTGGCGACGACGCTGGACGATGCGCTGTCCTCCATCCTGGACATCGTCGCCAGCCTCGTCTGGAGCGACCGCTCCTCGCTGCTCACCGTGGACGAGGGCGGTGGGACCCTGACCGTCCGGGCCGCGCGCGGCGAGGACGCGGGCGCGAGCGTCCCGCTCGACGGCGGCGGGCTGGCCGCCCGCGCCCTGCGCGCCCGGACCGGCCTGATTGCCTCCGCCTCGCCCTCCTCCGGCCTGCTCACCCCGCCCGGCGACGAGTTCCCGTCGCGCATGGCGATCCCGCTAGCGGTCGCCGACGAGCTGATCGGCGTCCTGCTGATGGAGAGCCGGACGCCGGACCTGTACGGGGAGGAGAGCCTGATGATGCTCCACCTCGTGGCCTCCCAGGCCGCCACCATCTACCGCGAGATGACGTCCCTGCGGAACCTGACGCGCTACACCGATAACATCCTCCGCTCCATCAACGCCGGCGTCATCACCGTGGACAAGTCCGGCACCATCGTCACCTGGAACAAGCGGGCCGAGGAGATCTCCCACCTCAGCGCCTCCCAGGTCATCGGCCAGCACTACACCGACTTCATCCGCCTGCTGCGGGTCGATCTGCATGTCCGCGAGGAGACGATGCGGATGGTGGAGCTGACCGCACAGACGGGCCGGGTCTTCTCCCGCAGCCAGCTCTGCTACCACACCCCCGAGGGGAGCGAGACGTACATCAACCTGAGCGCCTCCCAGCTCCGCAGCGAGGCGGGAGACTACCTCGGCGTCGTGGTCGTCTTCGAGGACGTCACGAACGAAGTCCAGATGAAAGAAGAGGTCGAGCGCGTCTCCAAGCTCGCCGAGACCGGCCACCTCGCCGCCAACATCGCCCACGAGCTGCGGAACCCGCTGTCCTCCATCAAGGGCGCGGCCCAGCTCCTGCGGCGCGGCCTGCCGACCGACGCCCTCCAGGAACACGGCGAGTTCCTGGACATGATCGTCCAGGAGGTCAACGGCCTGGACCGGATCGCGACCGAGTTCCTGGAGTTCTCGCGCGTCACGCCGCCCGAGATGCGGCCCGTGCAGGTCGGGGCCGTGCTGTCGCGGCTGCTGCAGTTCATGAGCGCTTACCTCGCCGACCAGGACGTCCGCGTCGTGCTGGACATCGAGGACGTCCTGCCCGATCTGTTTCTGGACCGGGCGCAAATCGAGCAGGCGATCAAGAACATCGTCATCAATGCCGTCCAGGCCATGCCGCGCGGGGGGACGCTGACGGCCCGCGTGCGGCGGTCGCCGCAGGCCGACTCGGTGGACATCGACTTCACCGATACGGGCGTCGGCATCCCCGCAGCCAAGATGGACAAGATCTGCGCGCCCTTTTTCACGACCAAGACCAAAGGAACCGGGCTGGGCCTCGCGATCGTCCGCAAGATCGTCGAGACTCACGGGGGCCGGCTGGTCATCCGCAGCCGGCCCGGCGAGGGCAGCACGTTCACGTTCCAATTGCCCATTCAGCTCACGCAGGCCGGGATGATCCTGCCCGCGCGCACCGAGATCACCGAGCAGCGCTCGGACCAGGCGGGCCAGGTGTACGAATCCTGGGCCATGTACTCCGCCTGACGGGCACTGCACAAGGAAGTAAAATAGCATGGCCGTAGACACCCCCCCGACCACAGCCGGGACGGCCCCCAAGGCCAAGACGCTTTTGATCGCCGACGACGAGCCGAACATCCGGCGCATCCTCCAGGCCATTTTCGTCAAAGATGGCTATGACGTCCACGTCGCCGAGAACGGCGTCAAGGCGATGGAGTGGGCCTCTGCCAACCCAGTCAGCCTACTGATCACCGACCTGATCATGCCGGACATGAACGGCGTCGAGCTGATCCGCAAGGTCAAAGGCCGCCACCCCGAGGCCGTCGCCATCGTGATTACGGCCTACGCCACCATCAAGACCTGCGTGGACGCCATGCGCTACGGCGCGTCCGATTATATCACCAAGCCGTTCGACATGGACGAGATTAGGGCCGTGGTCAAGCGCGCCGTCGCCCGTGCGGCCGAATCGGACGGGACCGGCGGGGGCAAGTCCGGCGCGAAAGCGCCGCCCTCCCTGCTCGCCAATGCCGTCAGCCCTTCCATGCAGGAGATCATCTCCACCGTGGGACGTGCCGCTGCCTCGCGCGCGACGGTCCTGATCCGCGGCGAAAGCGGGACCGGCAAGGAGCTGGTCGCCCGTGCCCTGCACGAGGGGTCCGACCGCGTGACAGGCCCCTTCGTCCCCATCTCCTGCGCGGCCCTCTCGGAGACGCTGCTGGAGAGCGAGCTGTTCGGGCACGAGAAGAACGCCTTCACGGGCGCGGCGGCGGAGAAAAAAGGCCGGTTCGAGCTGGCCCACGGCGGGACGCTCTTTCTGGACGAGATCGGGGACATCTCGGGGGCGGTGCAGGTGAAGCTGCTGCGCGTCTTGCAGCAGCGCGAGTTCGAGCGGGTCGGCGGCACCAAGACGATCAAGGTGGACGTCCGCGTGGTCGCCGCCACCAACGGCGACTTGGAGCAGCTCATCAAGGAAGGCAAGTTCCGCGAGGACTTGTACTACCGCCTTCAGGTCATCCAGATCGTCATGCCGCCCCTGCGGAAGCGCCCCGAAGACATCCCGCTGCTGGTCGCCCAGTTCCTGCAAAAGTTCAACGCCGAGAACGGCGCGTCCGTCGAGGCCTTCTCCGCCGAGGCCATGATGCACCTGCTCGCCTACCCCTGGCCGGGCAACGTGCGTGAGCTGGAGAACGTCGTCGAGCGCTGCGTCGTCATGGCCGACAGCCACGCCAAGCAGATCGGCCCCGACCTGCTGCCGTCCGTCATCCGCGAGGGGCTGATGCGGTAGGAGAGGAACCTCCCCCCGGCCTTGAACGGCCGGGTTGATACTCTTCCTCCTATACCGTCACCGTCTTGCTCGGCCCCGCCGTCGGCACCTCGGCCTGCACCGCCAGTAGGCGCAATTTCGCTTGCTCGCCACCAGGGCAGCGTCTTGCCCAGATGCGAGTCAGAGATCACCAAAGGATCGTAACGCGGCTCGTGCAACCGGCTCACCCCATTCTTGGACAAAGTGGCCTGCTTCTGGGAGTACCAGCGGCTCCGGGCAACCTCGGATCTGTTTGCGTAGCGTCTGCATCGCTTCCACATCCGGGTCCTTCGCGCCAATCGCCATGAAAGACTGACCGGACCATTCTTTCCAAAATCTGACGGCCGCCTCGGCTTCGGCGACCCCTTCCATCTCAGGCTCAACCATGGCGAGATCCGGGAACGTTCGCGCTCCAGCCTGGAAGCGAGTGTCGGGGAAAGGAGCATCGTAGGCAGCCATCTCCTGATTGGTGAGCTGTGGCGCTGTGGCGCGAATGAACTGCCCCACCGGCAAATTGGGTGTGCTGCGGACCAGTGATCTCCACTCATAGAAATGAGGACCGAGCGGCTTGCCGACGGGAAGCACTGTGTTCATCACAAACAGTCTGTCCAATATGGAGCGGAAGCCAGGATCCACGGGTAAGGTCAGTCCTAGTGTCCCTCCCCAATCCTGAACGACCAGGGTGATGTTGCGGAGGGCAAGATGTTCAACGAAACGCAGAAGAAACTCGCGGTGGAAGTGAAAGGTGTAGGTAGAGTCCGGCACGGGCTTGTCGGAGCGACCGAAGCCGAAGAAGTCGGGGGCAACCACCCGCGCACCGCTTTCCAGCATCACCGGGATCATTTTGCGATAAAGGTAGCTCCAGGTCGGCTCGCCATGCAGACATAAGAAGGTGTGTTTTGCATCTCTCGGCCCCAAATCCAGATAGTGCGCCCGGAGGCCTTCGTACCCAGGCAAATTGTCCACGTAGTGTGGCGAAAATGGGAAGTCCTGAAGATCGGCAAAGCGATCGTCCGGCGTGCGGAGGGCGTCGTCGGCAGTCATTGAAATCGCCTCTGAGTATTCAGGTTTGAGAACCCGGATAGAAACGCCTCCGGGCGTGGGTCGAGTGTCCGGCGGGGGAGCTTTCAGGTAGCCAGAATGGAGTCCCGCAGCTCATAGAGGATCGGCGTGAACTTGTCCGCGAGCTGGGCGACCTCGCTCATGCTCGCTTGGACTTTGGGATCGGTGCCTGCGGCCTTGATCGCCTCCTGACTAAGCCACTGGGAGTAGTTGACCACCTGGGTGCGGTCGAGGTTGACGTGAAAGCTGGCGGAGACGAAGCCAGGCACGTACTGGAGGGTCTCGTCCGTTGAGCGCACGAGTGTCTGGAGCAGCTCCTCGGCACGTCCGGGGGCGACCACGTAGGTGTTGATGATCGTGACGTAGCCGGCAGTCGGGTCGAGCGTCACACGGCGCGTGCCGGTCTCTTGCGCGTCCTGCGCTACAGAGGATGTGGGTTTGGTGGTCACGGAGAGTTCCTTTCGTGAGAGAAAGTAAGCAGTGAGTGATCGAGTTGACTTCCTCGTAGCGGGGCTGACGCCCCCTTGAAGGACAGAAGAGGCGTAACGCCAGCCTCTGTTCGCTGAAGCGCCTTGTTTTAGGCTCCGCCGTCCTGGCGAAAGGAGGGCAGCCGCTTGGTCTTCTGTAGCACGATGGGGAACAGCATCATCACGAAGCCCAGCACGCCAGAAATCACCCCCGCGCCGGTGGAAAGCGCGCCATCCTGCCACGCGCTGTAGTAAACCCACACCCCCACGGGCAGGAAGAGGATGATGGCGGTGAACAGGCCGGGCGAGAAAATGCGTGTGAGCAGGACCGGGAGGATATGAAACAGAACCGCGTTGACCAGCATGAATGCCGCGAAGGAGAGCGCAACCGCCGGGCAGCGCCAGCCGATCATCGCGCAGGAGACTCCTAACACGATGACAAAGGCGTTGACTAAGTAGAACTCGCTCCACTCGGCTTGCAGCTTAAGCACCCGGCGCACCCAGCCGTGCCAGTCGTAAATGGTCTCCTCCATCATGTGAACTCCGTAGGCGATGGTTGCGATCCAGAGGACGTATTCATGCGACGTGGCATTGGGGGTTATGGAAAGCTCCTTTCGTAACAGAGTGGTCCGTAAGAAAGTGATTTAGGTCAGTGATGCTGAAGACGAAAGTAAACCTGCCTGCTCGTAGTCCTGCGACAGCACACGGTCTGCGGCTTCCAGGGCGTCTTGGGGTAGGTTCACCAATCCTATAGCAGCACCGGGCGCGTGGCGGTGGACCGAATTGATGACACGCTCAAACAGCTCAAGATTTCCTGGCTCCCGGAGACCTCCCCCGAGGAGGATGCAGTCATAGGTCGCGTGGGCGAGCCGGGCCGTGACGGGAACCTCGGCAGGACCGTCAAGCTGAAGCTTGCAGAGGTCCAGGTGATCCCCTTGATCCGCGAATTGCTTCTGCACACCCGCCAAGATAACGGAAAACGGGTCTGCGGTCGTACCGGCTGGGACATTCGGAGCGGAGTCGTCTTCGGTTTCGGGGGCGAGGCCGATGAGGAGAAAGCTGTTCATGGGTGATATGTTTCCTGGCTGCCTTTCTGCTGGCGCTCGCCGGCAGTCGCGGGGGCAACTCTACTCGGCTACGGTGAAGACGATCTTGCCCTCGATGTGCTGTGAGCCGACGTCCGCCCAGGCTTGGGCCACGTCGCTCAGGGAGTAGGTGCGTCCTACGAAGGGTCGGATTTCCCCCGCGTCGATCTTCGCGGCAAGGGCCTGTAAGCTTGCCGCGGATGGCTCGGTCATGAGCATGACCGCCGTGACTTTGTGCTGTGCGGCTTGCTCCTCATCGGGCGGCTGGCTCAGGGCGACGAGCACCCCACCGGGCCTCAGCGCGGCAAAGGAGCGCTGCTGCACGTCGCCCCCTACCCCGTCCAGCACCACGTCCACATCCTTCGCCACCGACTCAAAGGGCGTCGCCTTGTAGTCAACGACCTCGTCCGCCCCGTACCCAAGAAGGCGGTCCCGGCTCTCGGCGGGGGCGGTGGCGATGACCCGCGCCCCCAGGTGATGAGCGAGCTGCACGGCAACGCCGCCCACGGCCCCGCCGGCCCCTTGGATCAGGACCGTCTGCCCGGCTTTCAGGTGCGCCCGTTCCAGCGCCTGCATCGCGGTCTGCCCCACCACAGCCAGTGAGGCGGCCTCAATGTGGTTAAGCGTGCGGGGCTTGCGGGCGATCTTAGCGGCTTCGACGGCGACGAACTCCGCATAGGTTCCCCCCGCCATGCCGTACACCTCGTCTCCGACACTCAAGCCCTCGACGCTCGCGCCGAGCGCGGCGACGGTGCCGGAAAAATCCGAGCCGGGCAGAAAGGGGAATGTCAGCGGGAGCATCTGGCGCATCACGCCGGACGCCGTCTTAGAGTCAATCGGGTTGTACGACGTGGCAAAGACGCGCACGATGACTTGACCGGGTTTGGCCTCCGGCTTCGGCACGTCCGCTTCCGAGAGTTGCTCCGGGCCGCCGTACTGTTTCAGTTCAATGGCTTTCATCGGGAACCTCTTTCGCAGGCCAAGCACAAAAACTCCCGCTCTCCTATGTGAGCGGGAATTGGACCGTCTTACCCAAACGGTGATGGAAGTCAACCACGTCAAACCAAAATTATGACAAGATGGGTTTGACATGACGGGTAAGACAAGAAGCATCCATAGAACACGACCCCCTCCCGGTTACAGGCTCCTCCCCTGTCGCAAATCAAAGAAAGCCCGCACATCCCTGTAGGGGTGCGGGCTTCAACAACGTGGTGGAGTAGGGTCCTGGGTCCGAACGGTTGACTCCAGATGTATTGAGTGAGGGCAGTAGGATCCGGCAGAGCACGTCTACACTGCCACCGTCTTGCTCGGCCCCGCCGTCAGCACCTCGGCGGGGTCGCGCCAGCCCAGGCTCTGCCCGTCGCGCATCATCAGCACCGAGTCGGCTCCCTGGAGCATCTCCGGGTCGTGGGTGACGACCACGACGGTTCCCTGGTCTCGATAAGCCGAAAGCAGATCGACGACTAAATGCCCGTTGGCGTGGTCCAGCGACGCCGTCGGCTCGTCGGCGAAGATGATCTCCGGGTCGTTCATCATCGCCCGCGCGACGCAGACGCGCTGCTTCTCCCCGCCCGAGAGCTGCGACGGCAGTTTGGTCGAAAGATCGGCGATCCCCAACTTCTCGAAGTACCCCGCCGCTTTTTTGCGCGCGCGGGCGTCCAAAGTCGGTGCCCCCATCAGCACGTTCTCCATCGCCGTCTGCCAGACCAGCAGGTAAGGCTGCTGAAACACGAAGCCGAAGCGTTTGCGCCGCAGGTCGATTAAATCCAAATCGCTGTGGACCCCATAGGCGTACTCGCCCAAGTGAACATCCCCGCCCGTGGGCCGCTTCAGGCCGCTCAGGATGTACAGCAGCGAGGACTTCCCCGACCCCGACGGCCCCATGATGCCCACGAACCGGCGGTTGGGTATCTCGATGCTGACCTCGCGCAGTGCGTGGGTGCGGCGCGCGCCGTCGTCGTAGACCAGGGAGATTTTGTCGGTCGCAAGTAAAGATTCAGACACGCCTAACGTCTTTCTAGAATGCAGCCGGGGCGGTGGACCGCCCCGACACACCGGACTTTGCTACCGCCGCTCAATGATGGTCACAGGGTCCAGCCGCGACAGGCGGATGCTGATCGTCGCGATGGCGAACAGGGTGATGAAAACCGGGATGGGCAGCGTGTTAAGATACGAGGCCGGGTCGCCCGGATCGATCAGCATCCCGCGCGGCTCGAACACGCTCCCCTTCATCAGAGTCAGCACACCCCAGTTAATTAAGACGCCGAAGCCCCACCCGATTGTCGTCAGGATGGTCGTTTCGGAGACGGCGTGCCAGACCAGCGTCGAGCGCCGCAGCCCGATGGCAGCCAGCACGGCGAACTCGCTGATACGCTGGGTGAAGTAGATGTTCGAGAGCATCCCCGCCATCAGCGCGACCACGAAGATGACCGTGCCGTTGACCAGGTGCATGATCAGGTACATCGACGCCAGCGATTTACGCAGCGTCTTGACCAGGTTGTTGAACGACAGCACCTGCACCTGGAACTTGTCCAGCGTGTCGAACAGCGTGTCGGCGACATGGCCTTGATCGGCGGGGTTCTTTGTCGTCACCAGGAGCGAGCGCGGGACGGCGGCCAGCTTCTCGTCGGTGAACTGCCGGGAAGTGAACGCCATCCAGGTCGGGCCTTTAAGGATGCCGACCAGATGCACCTCGGCGGGGGCCGCCACCAGTGTCCCCGTGTCCAGCGGCGAGGCGATGACGTCGCCGATTTTCACCTTCTTGTTATGCGCCAGCCCTTCGGAGATGACCGCCTCGGCCTTGCCTGGGGCCGGCATCCGGCCGCCGGGTACGAGCGTATCGCCCGCCCGCTTCATTAGGTAGTCCCGGTCGCCGTCTTTGACGCCGAAGCAGACGAACGGAAACGGACCGAAGACTGTGTTGATGTTGAAGAAGAACCCCGACGTCTCGATCATCCGGTCCACGCCGGGCGTCTTACGGATCTGCGCCTGGACGCCGGGCGGGACGCGCAGGACGTTCTCGCCGAACTGGGCCGCCCCGATGCGGGGCAGGACCGGCGTAAAGACTTTCGTGTAATTGTAGATCGTCAGCACCGTCAGGTCGATGGAGTTGACGACGGTGACGACCGAGGCGATCAGAAAGACGGACAGCACGATGACGAACGCCAGCGGCAGCGTCCGCCCCAGGTTGCGGCGGAAATAGGTGATGGGGGAAAGCGAGCGTGCGATGGCGGTAGGTCCTTCTAGTCCCGTAGGCTGGGCCGTGGATCGCTCCACGGCCCGATTATACCCTGCCCCGGCCCCCCGGAGCGCGCCGGCAGGAAAGTCGGGGCGTGGCGGCGTATTGTGCGGGGGACCCCAGCCCTAGAAAAGAACCACACCATGAACATCGGCGTCGTCCGCGAGATCAAGAACAACGAGAACCGCGTCGCGGTCGTGCCGTCCGGCGTCGAGACGCTGACCCGCGCCGGGCATACCGTCTACGTCGAAACCAAGTCGGGCCTGGGGACGAGTCTCCCCGACGCAGCCTACCAGGAGGCCGGGGGCAAGATCGTCCCGACCGCCGGCGAGGTCTGGGCCGAGGCCGACATCGTCTGCAAGGTGAAAGAGCCGCAGCCCGAGGAGATCGCGCACATCCGGCCCGGCCAGGCGCTGTTCACCTACTTCCACTTCGCCGCCTCGCGTCCGCTGTCCGAGGCCATGCAAGGCACCCGCGCGACTTGCATCGCCTATGAGACGGTCGAGGCCTTCGACCACACGCTGCCGCTGCTGACGCCCATGTCCGAGATCGCCGGAAAGATGGCGATGCAGGAGGCGGCCAAGTATCTGGAGAAGCCCCAGGGCGGGCGCGGCATCCTGCTCGGCGGCATCCCCGGCGTCCCCGCCGCCCACGTCGTGATCTTAGGCGGCGGCGTCGTCGGCATCAACGCCGCCAAGATCGCGGCGGGCATGGGCGCGGTCGTCACGGTCATGGACGTCAACCTGGAGCGCTTGCGCTATTTGGACGACGTGCTGCCCGCGAACGTCACCACCTACTTCTCCAATGCCCTGCACATCCGCGAAATTCTGCCCACCGCCGATGTCATCATCGGGGCGGTTCTCATTAAGGGTGCGCGCGCGCCGATCCTGGTGTCGCAGACCGACCTGAAGCGCATGAAGCCGGGCGCGGTCATCGTGGACGTCGCCGTGGACCAGGGTGGCTGCATCGAGACCATGCACCCGACCACCCATGAAGTCCCCGTTTTCACTGTGGACGACGTGCTGCACTACGGCGTCGCCAACATCCCCGGCGCGGTCCCGGCCACGTCCACCTATGCGCTGACCAACGCCACGTTCCCCTACTTACTGGCCCTGGCGAACAAGGGCGTCAAGCAAGCTCTGCGCGAAGATACCGCGCTGGGCAAGGGCCTCAACGCCGCCGACGGGCTGTTCTTCCTGTCCGAAGTCGCCACCCCCTTTGGCCTGCCCCTGACGACGCTGGACGAGTGGCTGGCGTGAATCTCCTGCGCCCCATCCTCCTCGCCCTCGCCGGACTGGCCGCCCTCGGCCTGATAGTTCGTCAGGTCAACCAGGCCGTCAAGCGCACCTTTGCGCCCCCTGCCGGGCTGGCCCAGGTGAACAAAGCCACGCCTCGGACGCAGAATGGGCTGACGCTGCTGGAAATACAGAACGTCAGCCCGGACCAGTTCTACAACTACACAGAGAAAGGCCCCCAGGGCGGCGGCTCCTCGAATTCCATCAGTGCTACGCCCGAGTCGGACACTGGGCTTTGGATCAAGCTGCCCACGGCGGCCAACCCGCCCCAGAACTGCGGCACATCGGACACCGTCGGCTGTGACAAACTGCTCACGCTGACCGGGCGAACCTCGGACGGCGAGACGTTCCCCATGACGTGGCGGCTTTCCCGCTACACCAAAGCTAACGAGCCGGAAACGTGCGTCCTGCTGACGACCATCCCCGCTGGTTACCCGAACACCGTGCAGTGGGTGGACGTTACCTGCCGTGACGCGCAGGGCGACAACGCTTCCTGGCGCATCAACCACCTGCCCCCCATGCAGCAGGTCCTCGGCCCCGGCACCGTGGCGCGGGCAACATTTCACCAAGGCACAATCCAGGCCGTCGCCCACGCCTATGGCGGGCCGAGTATAAATAGTGACTCTCACCCCCCGGTCCCGGTCATCACCTACGATCTTAAGGGGACAATCAAGGGGGCGGCGCATCAGTGGGAGCTGGGGCCTCTGAGGCAAACGCTGGAGTGGGAGCCGCCCGGCTTCACCGCCTCCGACAACGGCTCGACGACGGGGACCGGCAAGGTCGGCAGCACGGTGAACTTCGAGATGTCCCGGCAGCAGGTCTACTACGGCCGCACGACGCCCTACCTTGGGGACACGCACTGGGCGAGATTAGAAGCGCAGCTGCAAGAGTTCGAGACGCGCGACGAAACGGTAATTTTCCACAACCTTTCCGTCGTCAAAGTGCAGGGGAGTTCGTACTTAGCAGGCACGTACCCGCAGACCGTGACCACGCCTGACGGCGTGACGGTGACGCTGGATGACGTCCAGCACAGCCCGCACCTGTCGAGTGTCTACATCGGCGCGGGCTACAGCCTGCACCTGCTTTATCCGCAGACGGCCAAGTACCTCACCCTGCCGCGCTCGCCCCTCTGGCGGAAGTATCAGCGCACGGTGAAGGTCAGCGCGGACATCCCAAAGCCTTATGAATCTTATGGGGCGGGCTACAGCGATACCGAGGGCACGTACCACTTCAAGACGGCTCATCCGCTGCCGAAACTGATCGCGAGCTTCCCGGTCATCATCCGCCAGCGCGTGGACTTACGCGCGGTGCCGATGACGTTCACGCTGCCGGTGCAGCAGAAAAGGCAGACGCCTCATGCGCCCTAAGCTAATCATCGCCGCCGTCGCCGCTCCTATGGCGCTGGCCCTCGTCGTCCATCAGGTCATGCAAGCCGCAGGCCGCACGTTCTCGCCCCCCACTGGGCTGGCCCAGAGGGACCCTCCACGCCCCAAACACAGAACGGGCTGACGCTGCTGGGCTTCCAGAACGTCAGCCCAGACCAGTCCTATAGTTACGCTGACCAGGGGCACAGAATAGAGGCGGCCGGTACAACGCCGCCCCGGAAGCCGATACGGGCCTCTGGGTCAGGATGCCGCCCGCCTTCAGCTTGCCCTCAAACCACACAGATTCGAGGTTCACTGGCAACAGCGGGGTTTTGTCCGCCACGGCGCATCTGTCCGACGGCCTTCAAGTCCCCCTCCGCTGGCGCACGACGGATGTCCGCAACGGCAACGACCCCGTGGTTCTGCTGCTGGAAATCCCCGCGGGCTACCCCGAGACCGTGCGCTGGGCTGACGTGACGCTGGACGACCACCAGGGCGGCCGCGCCACCTGGCGGGTGACGCACCTGCCGCCGATGCAGCACACTTTACCCGCACCCGTCACCGCCCAGGCGGCCTTTCACCAGGGCGCGATCACGGCCCATGCCGCCGCCTATCATGGGCCGGACCCGAACGGCAACCTCCAGGGCCAGATCCTGCTCTGCGATGTCTCAGGGACGGTCAAGCCGTCCCCCCACCAGTGGGAGCTGGGGCCGATGACGCTGACGCGCGAGTGGGAAGCCCCCGGCTACGCCGCGCCCAGCAGCAACAACAGTTGGGGGACCGAGAAGAAGAACGGAGCAGTCCGGTTTGAAGCCAACGGGGACCCTGTTTACGCGCAGCAGGCGCAGCCGTACCTCGCCGACACGCATTGGGTCCGGCTGACGGCGCGGCTCCAGGAGTTCGAGACCTACGACGAGACGGTTGTCTTCCACAACCTGTCCTCAGTCAAGACGCCGACCGGCAACCGCTTCCTCGTCGGCGCTCAACCCGAAGCCGTGACCACGCCGAGCGGCATCACCGCCACCCTGGTTGACCCGCGCCCCGACCGAGACGCGAACAACCACATCACGGCTGACACCGCCGCGCTGATGATTCAGTGCTCCGCGCCGAACCTCGACGCCCTGCCGCACTCGCCCCTGTGGCGGCGGTTCAAGGGCGTCGTCACGCTGTCCTGTGAAGTGCCGGAACCCTATGAAAGATACGGCTCCACAGGAGGCGGCGCGCAGGGAATATACATCTTCCGTTCAGCCAAGCCGCTGCCGAAACTGATCGCAAACTTCCCGGTCATCGTCCGTCAGCGCGTGAACCTCAGCGCCGTGCCGATGACGTTCACGCTGCCGGTGGGGGACAAGCCGCCGAAGGCGGCACGTTAGAGGGTGCGGAACAAGCGCGGGGCAAACGCCCGGCACTGGAAGTAACGGGCTACCCAAATACAGGAAAAGCCCCTCCGGGGCTGAGGAGCAGCCACCGCAGGTCGGTTTTCAGCCCCGGAGGGCTTCCAGTGCCAGGTTAATACTGCCCTACAACCCCGGACGTGCCGGCCTGTCTTGACCGCTGCCCGCGTTCTCGACGGGGCGCAAGACTTCGATGCGGGCGGCGCGGAAGTCGTCGCCGTCGTACACGCCCGAGACGCGCAGCGTGTCGTCGTTTTGCAGATCGTGGACCGAAATGTCCCGACCGTCACGCTGGATGGGGATGCCGCGTGGGACCTTGATCTTGACCTCGCGGTCATTGCCGTCCAAGCGGATTTTGATGTCGCGGCTGCCGGTGTAGCGGCTGGAACGGGACGAGACACGTCCCAGCAGGACGCGGGCGAGCGCGACGGGGAGACGGGAATAGTCTACGTCGGGCCGCGCGGACAGCAGGCCCGCCAGAACGTCCCCGTTCGGCTGCAAGCCGCCCGCCACCGTCACGCGCTCGCCGGGGCTAACGGGGAACGGCTTGCCGGTGTGTGCCGGCAGCTCCGAAAGGTCCGTGTTGTCGGCCAGGACGATGTTACGGGTATGGCCGCTGACCCGCAGCACGAACGTGCCCCGCCGCGCGTCGGTCGCCGCCACCGTCCCGCGCACGGTGAACACGCCGGGGGGCGGGTCGGCGGGGGCAGCAATCACCACATGCGGGGCGGGCAGGGCCGACGCTCCCAAGACGCGCACCTGCGCCGCCTCAACGAGGCCCCCGGCGATCAGGCGGCCCCCGACGTGGACACGCGCCCCGCGCGCCAGGTCCGGCGTCATGCCCGCCCGGTTGCCGTCAAGCAGTGTGATGTCGGCCCCTGACAGGTCCAGCGTGTAGGCGCGGCCGTCGTCGCCGGCCAGCGTCGCCCGGTCGTGGTCGGCGTCCACGCGCGTCAGCACTCCGTCTGCGGCAAAGGTGCGCGCCGACGTGGGGTAAGCCTGGGCACGCGCCGGGGGCGCGGCGAAGCCCCCCAGCATCAGCCCGGCCAGCACCACCCCACCCTTCATCAGTGTCAGCATTGTCTTCTCCTCCCTCACCCGGCTGTGTGAAAGACGAAGGCCACTTACGCCCGGTTCCCGGACATGGCAGAGTGAGAAGTCTCGGCGTTGATCGCCCGTGCCGCCGCGGCGGGGTTTGGGGCACCTGAGATGGGCCGCCCGACGACGATGTAATCGGCCCCGGCCCGCACCGCCTCGCCCGGCGTCATCACCCGCTTCTGGTCGCCCGCATCGGCCCCCGCAGGGCGGACGCCGGGGATGACCAGCAGGAAATCCGGCCCGCAGGCTGCGCGGACCACGCCGATCTCGTGTGGGGACGCGACCAGGCCGTCGCAGCCCGCGTCTTGCGCCAGCCGCGCCAGGGCCGAGACCTGTTCCGGCAGCGTCCGCGCGACGCCCAGCTCGTCGCGCAGGGCGTCGGGGCCAAGACTCGTCAGCACCGAGACGGCGATGACCAGCGGCCTCGCCACACCCGCCGCGTCGGCCCCCTCGTGCGCCCCTTCCACCGCCGCCCGCATCATGGCCCCGCCGCCCCCAGCGTGGACGTTCAGCATCCACAGGCCGCGCCGGGCCGCCGCCCGGCACGCACCCCGGACGGTGTTGGGGATGTCGTGGAACTTGGCGTCATAAAAGATATTGGCGTCTACGCCCGCCGTGGCTTTCAACTCGTCGAACAGCCCGAACCCCGCCGCGTTGATCAGCTCCAGGCCAACCTTGAAACCCGCAACCTCGTCCCCGACCCGCCGGGCCAGCTCCAAGGCTTTTTCCGCCGTGTCCGTGTCCAGGGCAACCAGTGTTCTGCTCGATGCGTTCATGGCGTCCCGGTTCGACACAGGGCGGGCGGGTTCCTGCCGAGTCAAGAAAAAGCCCCTCCGGGGCTGAAGATTAGGCCAGTGTGATCCTTTCTTCCAGCCCCGGAGGGGCTTTCGCCGGGTAGCCCAGCCTTTCAAGGCCGGGACAATGTCTCAGCCGCCCCTAGTTTCGTCGCGAAGACCCGCCGCCGCTCAGGCTCAGGAGTATCTGCACCAGGAACCAGAACAGGTTCAGGAAGTCCAGGTACAGGCTGACGGTCGCCTGCACGTAGTCGTTTGGGCCGTAGCGGAACTTGATGTTCGAGAAGTCGTACAGCGTGAACCCGACGAAGATCGCCATGCCCACGAACGCATACAGCAGGCTGACGCCAGGGCTGAAGGCCACGAAGAAGCGGACCAGGCCCACCACGATCAGGCCGATTAGCGCAAACACCAGATACTTGCCGATGCCGCCGAAGTCCTTGCCCGAGATCCAGACGTAGGAGCCTAGCCCCGCCACGATGACCGCAGACAGGAGGGCCGACTCGCCGATCACGGCGGCCCCGTAGGGGTAGCCCCGCGCGATCAGCGACAGCAGCGGCCCCATCAGCATCCCTTCCAGAGCGCTGAGGACGTACAGCAGGAACAGGCCCAGCTTGGGGTTGGCGCGGGTCGCGCCGATGGCGAACACGCAGACCAGCGTCCCGATGCTCAGCGGCCAGAAGAGTTGCGGCGAGACGTGTGAGCCGGCCCACCAGGCCGTCGCCGCCGTCACCAGGAGGGCCGTACAGAGCAGGTACGAGACGCGCTGGATGAGCGCGTTCGCCCCCGCCACGGTCGGTGCTGACTGGCCGTAGGAGCCGGCACGGTCATAGGGGTTCTGTGAGAAATTATTCACGATGTTGCTCTCCAACGGGCGGCAGTTCGCCCATTTTTATAACGTTCACGCTGGGTGCTTCGTTCCACCGGGACGTGCTATACTAACGCAGGAGAAACGCCTTGGAACCGAATCGCACGGCTGAACGCACGAACTGGCTGCTGGTCTCGTCGGCGGAGAACTTCGAGACCTCGCGCGCCCGCGGCTTCGACATCGCCGGCATGAAAAGCCGCCACCGCCGCAAAGCCGAGCGCGTCGCGCCGGGCGACCGTGTCCTGTTCTATCTCACCGTGGTCAAGTCCATCGGCGGCGTGGCCGAGGTGACGGGGGAGTTCTACGAGGACAACGCGCACGTCTGGGACAGCAACAAGCCGGGCGAGGAGTACCCTTATCGTTTCCCCATCGTCATGCAGAAGGCGCGGGACGAGGGCGACTACCTGCCGCTCGACGCGCTGGTACGCAGCCTGGAGTATCCCAGGCGCTGGCCCGCAGCGAATTGGACATTGGCGTTCCAGGGCAACGTCCATGTCCTCAGTGACGACGACTTCCAGCGGATCGCGGGGGCATTGTGAGCGATCCATCACCGGGCGGGAGGCCGCGCGTCCGTGTCCACTTTCTTGTCTGCACCAACGAGCGGCCCCCCGGCCACGCCCTGCCCTGCTGCGCGGCGGGCGAAGGCATGGGAGTCTTTCAGGCGTTCGGTCGGGCGCTGGCGGCGCGTCACTGGCCGCGCGGCGTAAAAGTCACTCAAAGCGGCTGCCTGACGCCGTGCCAGCACGGGCCGAACGTGGTCGTCTACCCCCAGGGTGTGTGGTATGCGGGCGTCACGCCCGCCGACGTGCCCGCGCTGATGGCCGCACACGTAGACGGGAACGGCACGGGCCGCGTCGAGCGGCTTTTGCTCCCGCCGGAGGTACAGGTCGCATGAGTATCGGTCGCATGAGCATCGGCCACATGGTCGTGATCGCGAGCGCGAACGGAGACGTGGGCATGGCGGCGGCGGCGGAGGCTCTGCGGGAGGGCGGGACAGCCCTGGACGCCGTCGAAGCGGGGACGCGGGCGGTTGAGGCCAATCTCGAAGACCACTCGGTCGGCGTCGGCGGCTACCCGAACCTCTTAGGACAGGTCGAGCTTGACGCTTCGCTCATGGAGGGGACGACGCGCCGGGCCGGGGCGGTCGCCGCCCTGCAAGGCTTCCCCCACCCGGTCTCGGTCGCCCGCGCCGTCTTGGAGCACCTGCCGCAGCACCTGTTGCTGGTCGGGGAGGGCGCGGCCCTGTTCGCGCGGGAGCGCGGGTTTGAGGCCATGCCACTGCTGACGCCCAAAGCCGAGGACGCCTGGCGGCGGGCGACGGCGGGCCTGCCGACGGACGATGGCGCGGACCTGTCGTTCCGGGCCAGGCGGGCGCAAGACCCGGAGCGGCAGGTGGGGACGGTCAACTTCGTCGCCCGCGACGGGCAAGGCCGGATCGCCTCTGCCGTCAGCACGTCCGGCTGGGCCTTCAAGTATCCGGGCCGCGTCGGCGACAGCCCGCTGATCGGCGCGGGCAACTACTGCGACGACCGCTTCGGGGCCTGCTGCTGCACGGGCCTGGGCGAGTGGGCCATCCGCGCCGGGACCGCCCGCACCGTCGTCTCCGGCCTGGAACACGGACTGGCGCTGGCCGAAGCCTGCACGCGGGCGATGCGCGATCTGTTCACCCTGCCCCTGCCCCCCGGCGTCGAGCCGGTGATGAACCTGATCGCCTTGGACAAAGACGGCAGCCACGCCGCCTACACGACGGACGAAGGCCGCGCCTACGTCTGGCAGACGCCGGACATGACCGCGCATGAGACAGCCCCGCGCATCCGTCTGACTCTGTGACGTAGGCCAAACAAAAGCCGCCCGCCTCTGTTTCCAGAAGCGGGCGGCTTTCGTCTGTTTGAAGCCTAATCCGCGGCGTCCAGCCCGGTCGGGGCGACGGGGGGGGGCGTGGGGTAGACCGAGATGCGCCGGGTCTGCTTGCTCTTGCCCTCGAACTTGACGTAGCCGGCGATCAGCGAGTACAGCGTGTGGTCGCGGCCCATGCCGACGTTGACGCCCGGATCGAACTGCGTCCCGCGCTGGCGGATCAGGATGCTGCCGGGCTTGACCGCTTCGCCGGCGAACTCTTTGACGCCCAGCATCTTGGGCTTGCTGTCGCGGCCATTGCGGGTTGAGCCGACGCCCTTTTTGTGTGCCATTTCGTGTTCCTTATTTGAGAATGAGTGGGGATCAGCCCGCCGAGATGGACTCGACGCGCACACGGGTGAGCTGCTGCCGGTGCCCCCAGTGCTTGCGGATGTTCTTCTTGGGCTTGAACGTGAAGGCGTCGATCTTCTTGCCCTTGACCTGGCCGAGAATGGTGACGGTGACGCTCGCGCCCGCGACGGTCGGCTTGCCCCACTGCGGGTTGTCCACGCCGCCGAGGTAAAGCACCTCGCCCAGGGTCATCGTCGCCCCCTCCTCGGCCTCGAACTTGTCCACGTTCAGGATGTTTTTTTCTTCCACCCGGTACTGCTTGCCGCCGGACCGAACAATAGCGTACATAAAACTGCGTATCCTTTCACACTCGGGAAACAACGGGGTCAAGTATGACACAGCCGCGCCGCGTTTGTCAAGGCGCTCGCGCGTGTGGCGAGGGCGCGGATTGACAGCCGGCCCGCCGATGTGCTATCCTAGAGGCTGTTTTAGGGCCTGGAGCATCCTCCCGGTATCGGAGGAAAGCAATCATGACTGACGCCACCCCGGCTCATACCACCGACGAACTCGAAAATCAAGACGGCATGACCGAGGAACAGACCGGCGATCCCGATCAGGCGGACCTGGATGCCTCCCCCGATGAAGCGGAGGAAGACGCGTCGGAGCGGCCCAGCCAGTACCATTTCGTCCCCAAGCCCCTTGTTGCCATCGTCGGGCGGCCCAACGTCGGCAAGTCCACGCTCTTCAACCGGCTGGTCGGGCGGCGCGTCGCCATCGTCGAGGACACGCCCGGCATCACCCGTGACCGGCTGTATGCCGACGGCGACTGGAGCGGGCGCGAATACACCCTGGTGGACACGGGCGGCATCCAGATGTTCGACCCCGACCCGCTCAAGGCGCAGGTGCGGACCCAGGCCGAGATCGCGATGGAGGAAGCCGATGTCATCGTGCTGGTCGTGGACACCACGACCGGGCTGACGTCGGACGACCAGGAACTCGCCAACGCCCTGCGCCGCTCGCCCAAGCCGCTACTGGTGCTCGCCAACAAGGTAGACAACGGCGACCAGGAGAATCGCAATGTCGCCGATGTCTACGCCCTGGGCCTGCCCAACGTCCACGCCGTCTCGGCTCTGTCCGGGCGCGGCGTCGGCGACGCCCTGGATGCCATCGTCGCTCTGTTCCCGCCGCCCCCCGAAGACGACGCAGAGGCGGTCGAAGATGACCGGATCAAGATCGCCATCATTGGCAGGCCCAACGTCGGCAAGTCGTCCATCCTAAACGCCATCCTGGGCGAAGAGCGCGTCATTGTCTCGCCCGTCGCGGGCACGACGCGCGACGCCATCGACACGTCGTTCTCGCTGCCCACGGCGGGCGGCGCGGACCGCGAGATCGTGCTCATCGACACGGCGGGCATCCGGCGTGCGGGCAAAATTCAGGGCAGCGTCGAGTATTACACCGTGCTCCGGGCGCAGCGGGCCATCGAGCGGGCCGACGTCGTGATGCTCGTCATCGATTCGGTGGACGGCCTGACCGACGGCGACAAGCGTGTCGGCGGCTACGCGCACGAGGCGGGCCGGGCGGGGGTGATCGTGGTCAACAAGTGGGACCTGGGCCGCAAGGACGTGATCGGCGACCGGCCCGGCGAGAACCCGATGAAAATCTTTTCGGACGAGCTGCGCGACGAGATGCATTTCATGGCCTACGCGCCGCTGGCCTTCACGTCCGCCGTGACGGGCAAGGGCGTCTCCGCCGCCGTCGAGGCCGCCCTGGACGCCGCCGAGGCCCACTCGATGCGGATCCCGACCGGCGAGCTGAACCGGATCGTGCGCGACGCCGTGGACGCCCACCCCTACGCCGAAAAGGGCCGCTCGCTGCGCGTCAAGTACGCGACGATGCCCACGGTTAAGCCTCCCACCATCGTGCTGTTCGTCAACGACCCCGAGCTGATGCATTTCTCCTATCTGCGTTATTTGGAAAACCGCATCCGCGAGGCGTACTCGTTTGAGGGGACGCCGCTGCGCCTCCAGGTCCGCAAGGCGGCCAAAGAAAAGACCGACAAGGATTAAGGGCGCGTGCCGGGGCTTTCTACGGCCCTGGCATGGCAGCCCGACCGGGAGACCCGCACTTGACCGAGATCGCGCGGATGCGATTCGTCCGCCTGAATAAGCCTACCGAGCGCGGCATCCTGTCGCTTTCGGACGACGGCACCTTCCAGGTCCACCCGAGCGAGGAGCTGCGCGACGAGATGGCCCGGCTGGAGGGCATCGCCCTGGAACGGGCGCACACGTTCGGGACCCGTCTCGGGATCGGCCTGGCTCTGGCGGGCGGCGTCGCCCTGGGCGCGGGCTGGCTGGCGGGGCGCGTCTTCGGCAAGCTCGGGCACACGCTGGCCATGCCGCGCCCCCTCGACGAGGTCGGGCTGACGCGCGACGCGGGGGGCGTCCTCCACCTGACGCTGCGCGGGGGCAATCGGCTCCAGGTCATCCAGATGCGCTGGAACAGCGACGAAGTTCTACAAGACGAGGCGGATAATTTTGTGGCAAAGTTCAACGAGATGCGCCCGGCGGAGTAGCGGGGCGGTCACCGGCTGCGCCGCAAGGCTGGCGGCACTGGTCCTGCTGTTCCTGGCCGTTTTCGCCCCTGCCGTCCGCGCCGCGGACCCGGTCGGGGCGGCGGCCTCGACGGACGCCCCGTTCTACCTGCGCGACGGCGATACCGTGGTTTTCTATGGCGACTCGATCACGCTCCAGCAGGGGTACACGCGCGACATCGAGACCTACGTGCTCACCCGCTACCCGTCGTGGCACGTCAAGTTCATCAACTCGGGCTGGAACGGCGATCTGGTCAGCGGCGGGCGGGGCGGGACCATCGAGACGCGCATCAAGCGCGACATCCTGCCCTACCACCCTACCGTCGTGACGATCCTGCTGGGCATGAATGACGGCGGCTACACGCGCTTCAACCGTGCGAACTACGACGCCTACTGTGAGGGGATGACGCGGCTGGTAGACTCGGTCGTCAAGCAGATACCGGGCGTCCGCCTGACCCTGCTGTCGCCGACGCTTTATGACGAGAACGCCCTCTACTCGCACCACATCCACGGCTACAACTCCGTCATGGCGCGCTACAAAGACTTCGTCAAGAAGCTGGGCGGCCAGCGCGACATCCCCGCCGTAGACCTCAACTCACCCATGGCGGACGCCACACGCCGGGGACGGCTGACTGATCCCCGCTTCACGATCGTGCCGGATGGCGTCCACCCCGACGACGCCGGGCACCTGCTGATGGCGGCGGTTATCTTGAAAGCGTGGCACGCCTCGCTCGAAGGCACCGAGATCACCCTGGACCCCACCAACCCCACCCAGGAGACCACACCGCTGCCCTGGCCGCTCCCGGACCGGGCGAAAGCCGCTTTCGCCGTTTCCCCCCTGCCCGGCGCGCTGACCGCGGTGCAGGCACGCGCCCCGGACCTGCCCGGCGACCGCTACGACCTGCTGGTGGATAACCGGCGCGTCGGGACCGCCACCGCCCAGCAGCTTGCGGCCGGCGTGGACCTGACGCACCTGGCCGCGATGCCGCAGAGCCGCCAGGCCGATCAGGTACGCGACCTGGTGCAGAAGCGGCTTGACGCCTGGCGATACCTCTGGAACGGCGGCCCCAACGCCGTCGCACACCGCAGCGACGCGCCCACGGAGGCCGAGGACGATGCGCTGCTCGCCCTGGACCGCTGGCTGGACACCTGGCGCGACCAGGCGCGCGATGCCGCCCAGCCGCAGACACACACCTTCGCCCTGCGCCCCCTGCCGACGCGGGTGGACACGGCACAGCGCACCTCTCAGAGGACCTTGCCATGACACCACTCCGTTTTGGAATCGTCGGCTGCGGCGTCATTTCGGAGACACACGGCGACGTCCTCAATAGGCTCAAAGCGGACAACCTCGCCCGCCTCGTGGCCGTCACCGATGTCCAGCCCGAGCGCGCCGCCGCGTTCGCCGCCCGCTTCGGCGGCGTGGCCGTGCCGACGCTGGACGCCTTGCTGGCCCGGCCCGACGTGGACGCCGTCACCCTCTGCACCCCGTCCGGCCTGCACGGACGCATGGCCGTGCAGGCCGCGCGGGCGGGCAAGCATGTCCTGTCGGAAAAGCCGCTGGACGTCTGGATCGGGGCCGTGGACGAGGCGATTGCGGCCGCGACCGAGGCCGGGGTCGTCTACGGCGGCATCTTCCAGGAGCGGTTCTCCCCCGCCGTGCGCCGCGTCAAGAGGGCTGTCGAGGCGGGCGCGTTCGGCGAGATCGTTCTGGCCTGCGCGGAGACCAAGTGGTATCGCACCCAGGGCTACTACGACAGCGGCGACTGGCGCGGGACATGGGACCTAGACGCGGGCGTGTTCTCCAACCAGGGCATCCACAGCCTGGACAAAGTGCAGTGGCTGGCCGGCCCCGTCGCCGAAGTCCTGTCGGCGACGCTCCGCCCAGGCCTACACCGGGCTGTCGAGGGCGAGACTTTGGGCGTCGTCACCGTGCGCTTCGCTTCCGGTGCATTGGGGACGCTGACCATGACCACGCTGGCCTTTGACGGCTTCCCCGAGCGTGTGGACGTGTCCGGGACTCGCGGCTGCGCCATGCTCGTTGGCGACACCCTGGCCCACTTCAAGACCCAGGAGCCGTTCGAGGGTGACACGGATGTCTCCCAGACAGCCCCAGCGGACTCGGGCGAAAACAAGGCCAGCGACCCGCGCGCCCTCTCCGTGGACGGGCACTTAGGCAACGTCCGCGACTTCGTCCTCGCCGTCCGCGACGGTCGCCCGCCCCTGGTTTCGGCTCAAAGCGCCCGCCCCGCCGTCGCCCTGCTCAACATGATCTACGAAAAGGCCCGTGTCGGCCCGTATGCGTGAAGGCATCGGCCACGTCGCGGGTCTAACCGGGCAAATCCCATCCCAGGAGCACCCTATGACCAGCCGATACCTCGCGCTGACACTTGCTACGTTGGCACTTTCCCTGCCGATTTCGGCCCACGCGGAACACCCTAAAGAGCTGCCGCAGCCGACCATCTCCTCTAACCAGACCTTGGTGCCTGAAGACCGGAACCACCTGCTGAACGACACGTTCACCGTCGTCAAGACCGTGGACGAAATTCCCGCGCCGGTTCGGAATGTGTTGATCCCCGAGCACACCAACCCGCTGGACGGCATGGCAAACCCCGGCAAACGCTACCAAGTCACGGACGTCGTTGGGCCGGAGCGCCTGCCGTTCCGCCGCCTGATCCTGGCCGCCAGCTCCGCCGGATACAGCCTAATTTACGACGAGCACGGCGGCTTCGGCTACTACCAGTTGCTTTCCCTCTACCGGCTGACTGGCGGAGGTGGGAAACTCGTTTGGTCAGGCTACGTCCGTGATGCGCCAGGATTCCTAAACTTCGACCGATTGCGCGCCCTTATCCGTGAAAGAAAGCATCGCGACATCCGGCCTACCCCTCCTTGGACTGACGCAGCGCCGGTGAAGTGACTGTAGAAGTGACTGTACCGGCCGGCGCTCACTCCTCCGCCTTCAGCTCCTCGTACCGCGCCAGCGTCTCCCGCCGAAACGGCTCATAGCGGTCAGCGGCTATCGCCTCGCGGATGCCCGCCATCAATTGCGCGTAATGGGCTAGGTTGTGATACGTCGCCAGGCGCGAGGCCAAGATCTCGTCGCACTTGTACAGGTGGCGGATGTAGGCGGCGGAGTATTTCTGGCAGACGCGGCAGGGGCAGTTCGGGTCCACGGGGCCGAAGTCTTCGGCGAAGCGGCTGCCCTTGATGTTGATCCGGCCCCGCATCGTGTACAGCGTCCCGTTGCGCCCCAGGCGCGTCGGCAGGACGCAGTCGAACATGTCGATCCCCTGTGCCACGGCGTCCAAGAGGTCGCGCGGCGTCCCCACCCCCATCAGATAGCGCGGCTTGTGGGCGGGCAGGTGCGGTACGCTCCAGCCGACCGCGGCTTGCATCACGTCCGGCGGCTCGCCCACCGAGACGCCGCCGATGGCGATGCCCGGCGTATCCTGGGCCGCCACGAACTGCGCGCTCTCGGCCCGCAGGTGTTCATAAACGCCTCCCTGCGCGATGCCGAACAGCAGTTGCCCCGTCCCCGTTATGTCCTTGTGCTCGCGATGATAGGCTGTGCAGCGCGTCAGCCACCGATGGGTCCGCTCGGTCGCCGCCCGCGTGTCGTCCGCCGAACAGGGATACGGGGGGCATTCGTCGAAGGCCATGACCACATCCGCACCCAGCGCGTGCTGCACTTCGAGCGACCGCTCCGGGCTGAAGAAGTGCATCGAGCCGTCTAAGTGGGACTTGAACGTGACGCCGTCGTCGGTGATCCGGCGCAGCTCTTCCAGCGAGAAGACCTGGAAGCCGCCGCTGTCGGTCAGCATCGCCCCGTCCCACGCGATGAACTTGTGGAGACCGCCCGCCCGCGCGACGAGTTCGTGGCCCGGTCGCAGGTACAGGTGGTAGGTGTTGCCCAGGATCAGCCGGTAGCCCAGGCCCCAGACTTCCTCCTGGGTCATGGCCTTGACCGTCCCGCGCGTACCGACGGGCATGAAGACGGGAGTTAGGATGGGCTGGTGGGCGTGGGGCAGATGCAGGAGACCGCACCGCGCGCCGGTCCCGGACGAGCGGTGGGTGACGGAGAAGACGGTCGTGTCGGTCATGCCCGGAATTATACCCGCCGGCTAGGCGGCGATCTCCGCGTGACGGGCGATCGCCTCCCGCGTCAGACCCAGATTGGTGCGGGCCTCCGCGTAGCGCGGGTTGATCTCCAGCGCGGTCTCGAACGCACGGGCGGCCTCGGCATAGAGTTCTTGGGCGTGGAGCGTGATGCCCAGGTGGTTGTGCAGGTCGGCGTAGCGCGGGTTCAGGGCCAGGGCCGCCCGGAACTCGCCCGCCGCCTCGGCATGCATCCCGCGCCGGTAGAGGTCGGCCCCGAGCCGCGTGTGGAACGTGATGTCGTCCACGTCGGTCTCGGCGATTCGGGCGAACAGAGTCTGCGCCGAAACGAAGTCCCCGCCCGCGTGGGCCGCGCGGGCCGCCTCGGAGTGCCCGGTCTCGAAGGCCGCGTCCAGCGCGACGGCCTCCCCGATGGCCGCATAGGCCTCGTCGGGCCGACCCAGGGCGTAGAGCGCCAGCCCGCGGCAGAAGTGCGCGCGGGCGTAGCGCGGGTTCAATTCGGTCGCGGCGTCGAGGCAGGCAAGCGCCTCGGCGTGTTCCCCCGCCCCGCGCGCCGCCTGTCCCGCCTGGAAGCGCAGGTCCGCGAAGTGCGGGTTGATGGCGACGGCGCGACCCAGCGACTCGCGCGCCTCGTCGTAGCGGAATGCCCCCAGGGCGATCTCGCCCAGTCGCGCGTGTGCCTCGCCGAGGTAGAACCGCGACAGCCGCTCGGTCAGCTCGTCCGGCTCGGCGCGCAGCGCCCGGTCCAGGTCCAGGATCGCCTCGGCGTACAGCCCCTGATCGAACAGGCGCAGGCCCTGGTCATAGAATTCGTTACGGTTCAGCCCGAACATCCGGCCCAGCAAAGACATAACTGACTCCTCCGTCCACGGGCGTGGCCCCGTAGGATTATCGGCATCTGTGCGGCGCATCACCAGGGTTCACCAGTAGGTGTCGAACAGGGCGCTGACGCTCTCGTCGCGGTGGATGCGGGTGATGGCGCTGGCGAGCAGCGGGGCGACCGAGATCACGGTCGTCTTGGTGCTGCGGGCGCGCTTGCCGTCATCGAAGGGGATGGTGTCTGTGATGACAAGCTCGGTGATCGGCGATTCCTCGATGCGGTCCACCGCCGGCCCGGACAGGACCGGGTGGGTGCAGCAGGCGAAGACGCGCCGCGCGCCGCGCGCCATCAGGGCGCAGGCCCCAGAGACCGTGCTGCCGCCCGTATCGATCATGTCGTCCACCATCACGCACGTCTTGCCGCGCACGTCGCCGATGATCTCCATGATGTCCACTTTGTTCGGCTCGGGCCGGCGCTTGGCGATGATCACGAGGGGCGCGTGAAGCATCTCGGCCATGCCGCGCGCCCGGCCTACGCCGCCGACATCGGGCGAGACCACCACAGTGTCACCATCCACCAATCCCTTCTCGGCGAAATACGCTCCCAGCAACGGCCCGGCGTACAGGTGGTCGAGCGGCAACTGAAAAAAGCCCTGGATCTGACCCGCGTGCAGGTCCACGGCCAGCACCCGCGACGCCCCCGCCGTGGTGATCAGGTCGGCGACCAGCCGGGCGGTCACGGGTTCACGCGGCTTCACCTTCTTGTCCTGTCGCGAGTAGCCGTAGTAAGGGATGACCAGCGTGATGCGCCTGGCCGACGCCCGCCGGAAGGCGTCCACGAGAATCAGCAATTCCATCAACGTGTCGTTTGCCGGCGCACAGGTCGGCTGGACGATGAACACGTCCTTGCCGCGCACGCTTTCTTCGATTTTGACCCGTATCTCACCGTCGGCGAAGCGTGTGCAGTGGATGCGCCCCACGGCCTGCCCCAGGTGCCCGGCGATAGCCGCCGTCAGGGCCGGGTTGGCGTTCCCGCTGAAAATCCGAAGCGCATCCGTGTCGGCTCCCATCGGCGTGATCCCCCTGTGCGCGCGGTCGCCGCTCCGTCAGCGGCTCGGTCGTCTGTTTCTGCTGCCTGCGGAGACAAAGACACCCACCGGCCCGTAAGCCGGAAGATCACGCGGCTGCGCGTCCACCCAGAGTCGAAACTAACCCAATCCCGCGCCCGGAGGCTTCGCCGCTGATGGCGCGGCGGCCCCCGCCGCTCCTGACACGATGTTCACGCCTTGTGGCGCTTCTTGGCCCGCGCCCAGCCGTCTTTGTTGACCTGTCGCGCGCGGCCTATGCCCAGGCCGCCGGCGGGCACGTCTTCGGTGATGGCCGAGCCAGCCGCCGTCCACGCCCCTTCGCCCAAGGTGACGGGGGCGACCAAGGTTGTGTGGGTGCCGATGAAAGAGTCCGCACCGATGACAGTACGGTGCTTGTCCATGCCGTCATAGTTGCAGGTGATGGTGCCGGCCCCGATGTTGGTGCGCGGGCCGATCTCGGCGTCGCCCAGGTAAGACAGGTGCCCCGCTGAGACGCCGTCGCCCAGTGTCGCGTTCTTGGTTTCCACGAAGTCGCCGATCTTGACGTCCTTGCCCAGCACGGTGCCGGGCCGGAGGTTGGCGAACGGCCCGATCTTGCAGCCGTCGCCCACCTCGCTGGCGGTGACGTGCGAATCGCGGACCGACACGCCGCCGCCCAGGCGGGAATCGGAGATGCGCGCACCCGGCCCGATCTCGCAGTCCTCGCCGATGTCGGTCACGCCGCTCAGGAGCGTGAAGGGGTGGATGGTGGTGTCCGGGCCGATCTTCACCGTGGCGTCGATGTGCGTACTCAGCGGGTCCAGGATGGTCACGCCCGCCAGGCCCAAACCCCGCAGCACTCGCGCCTGCATGGTCTGGCGCAAGGCGGTCAGCTCCGGGCGGGTGTTGACGCCACGCACCGCGTCGGCATCGGGCGAGACCAGCGCCTCGATGATCCGGCCCTGGCCCGCGAGCAGGGCGACGGCGTCGGTCAGATAGTATTCGCCCTGGGCGTTCTGCGGCGTGATCTGGGCGAGTGCGCCGAACAGGGCGCGCGGCTCGAAGGCGTACACGGACGTGTTGATCTCGGTGATAAGGAGCTGTTCGGGCGTGGCGTCGCGCGCCTCGACGATGGCACGGACGCGGCCCGTCTCGCCGTCCCGCACGACGCGGCCATAGGCCCCGGCATCGTCCAGCGTCGCCGTCAGCAGCGTCGCCGCCGCCCCCGAGCGGACGTGGTGGGCGACGAGCGCCTCCAGCAGCGAATCGGACAGCAGCGGGGCGTCGCCCGGCAGGACCAGCAGCGGCCCGTCCCAGTCGCCCAGCAGGTCGGCGGCCATCCGCACGGCGTGGCCGGTACCCTTCTGCTCGGCCTGCAAGACGTATTCGAGTTCCGGCCCCATCGCCACGCGGACGGACTCGGCCTCGTGCCCGACGACCACGACCGTGCGGCTCGCCCCGGCCCCGGATGCGGCCTCGACGGCCCAGCCGAGCAGCGGCTTGCCCAGCAGCGTGTGCAGGGCCTTGGGCCGCTTGGACTTCATGCGCGTGCTCTTGCCGGCGGCCAGGATCAGCGCGGCGACGTTGCCCGCGCGGGCGCTCCCCGCGTGAGTTTCGGACGGTGACTCGGGCATAAAACGGTTCTCCCAGACAGGGCCGGCGGGCGGGTGCCCGCGACGCCCTATTATAGCCCCTTGCTCTGGGCGAGTCAAGCAAGGCCACGGCGTTTCGGGAACCCGCCGCGCGCGCACGGCGTCTGATCGGATGAGGTCTGTTCGCCGTGATGTCCGATACCCGCCGTTTCCGGTTCAGCCTGGCCGCCTCGCTGCTGGTCAACGCCCTCCTGCTGCCCCTGGCGGCCTGGTTCTGGCGGCCCCTCCCCGTCGCCCCCCCGCCGGTCCGCCTCACGCGCATCAGGCTGGTCACGCTGGCCCTGCGCCTTCCCCCGCACGCCCCCGCACCGCGATTAGCCGTGCCGCCGCTGCGGCCGATCAGGCTGCACGTCCCCAAGCCGCCCCCGCCCAGGCCGTCGCGCCCTCAGCCCCGGCACCGGCCGGGCGCGCACGTTCGCGCCGCCACACCCGCCCCGCCCGCGCAGCCGACGGGCGGGGCCGAGGCCGGAGCGCCCGCGCCGACCTCCATCGCCCCCGCACCGCCCCTCAAGGTCGTCACCACGACCCGCCCCGCCGTGCGCATCGCGGCGCACGTCGAAACATCCGCCCCGGCCCTTGTCGCCGCCCCGCCCGCCCTCGTGCTCGCGCCCATGACCATCAGCGCCCCCACCCCGCCCGCCCCGGTCGTTGCGGCGGGGCTGGGAGGCGGGGCAAAAGCCGGCAAAGAGGCCGGGACGGGGGCGGGCAGCGGACAGGGCAGCGGGGCGGGGGCGGGGGCCGGCAAAGCCGGGGCAGGGCCGTTCGGGGTTGGGGCCGGACTGCCCGGCGACGGTGCGCCGCGCCATGTCGTCTACGTCCTGGACATCTCGGGCAGCATGACCAGCCGCGTCGGGCGGGCCGATCAAGAACTTGCGCGCGCCCTGGACGGCCTGCGGCCTAGCGAGACGTTCAACATCGTGGTCTTCAGCGACGACGCGCGGGCCTTCGCGCGGAACATGGCCCCGGCCACGCCGTCCCAGATCCGGCGGGCGAAGGCGTTCCTCGCAGCGCTCGAAGTCATTGGCGGCACGAATTTGGAGGCGGCCATGCGGCTCGCACTGCGCCAGGCCGACGTGAACGAGGTCATGCTGCTGACGGACGGCGTCCCGACGGGACCCGATGGCCCTTACCCGCCGGAAGAGTTCCCGCGGATCGCACGCGACATCGACGGCTTCAACACCCACCGGGCGCGTATCTCCACCATCGGGCTGGTCGGCGTCAGCCCCGACGGCGAGGACCAGTCCTTCGAGGCGGCCCTGCTGCTCAAGCGGATCGCCCACGACAGCGGCGGCGCGTCGGAACTCGTCCCCCTGGGCACCGCCGATCCTTGAAGCCGTTAAGCGCGGGTGGTACACAGCGAGCGGAACTCGCCTGCCACTCCGTCGCGTTTCCTTTACGGATGACAGCCAAGAACACATCGGACACGCGCCGCTTCCGCTTCAGTCTGGCGCTTTCGCTCGTCTTGAACGCCGGCCTGCTCCTGCTGGCCGGCTGGCGCGCGCTGCCCGACCGGCCTGCCCAGCCGCAGGCGCGGCCCCACATCCATCTGGTCACGCTCGCACGAACCCCCGCGCCGCCCGCGTCGGCCCGCCGGGGCCTCGCCGCCGCGCGGGCACTAACCCACCGGCAGACGCCGCAGGCCCGCTCCAGGCCGACGCAGGCCCACCCAACGGCCTTGCCCCGCACGCGCGTCAAGCCGGTCCCAACCCAACCCGCGCCCCAGAGTGTGGAGGTGCAGGAACCCGAAGCGCCGCCCGCCCCGCCGGTCTTCAAGATTGTCGCCGCCGACATCCCCTCGGCGCTGGTCGTGCCCCGTCTCCACGTGCCTGCACCGCCCCCCAGAGCTGTGCAGGCGAATCCCCTGCCTCTGACACCCAGCCCCGCTGCGCCGACGCATCAACCAACACCAGTCCATCAACCAACACCGGCCCATGCCACGCCCGCACCGGCCTCTCCGCCAGCACCCGCCGCTGCGACTCCAGCACCCGCCGCTGCCGCACCAGGCGGCGAGGAGGCTGGCCGGGGTGAGCCGGCGGGCGAGGGCGTGGGGCTGACCGGCGGCGCGGGGATCGAAGCCAACCAGAAAGCCGGGGGGCCGTTCGGCATCGGGGACGGCCTCAAGTCTAGCGGCAAGGTGCGCCACATCGTCTACGTCCTGGACATTTCGGGCAGCATGGGCAGCCGTATCGACCGGGCGGACGACGAGCTGCGCGGGGCGATGCGCGGCCTGCGCCCCGGCGAGACCTTCAACATCGTCGCCTTCAGCGGCGGGAGCGTGCTGTTCGACCCGGACATGGCAGAGGCGACGCCGTGGATGGTCCAGAGGGCGTCCATTTTCCTGGACACGCTCAAGATCGGCGGCGGCACGAACCTCGGGGCGGCCGTTGCGCGGGCGCTGATGCTGCGCGACGTCAACGAGGTCGTGGTCATGACCGACGGCGTCCCGACCGCAGGCGAACTGGATTTCCGAAGGCTGGCCCAGGTCATCCGCCAATTCAATACCCGCCACGCGCGGATCTCCACGGTCGGCATGGTCGGCAGGAACCCGGACAACACCGACAACAGCTTCGAGGCGGCGGGCCTGCTGCGCGAGATCGCCGATGACAGCGGCGGCGCGTCAAAGCTCGTAACGGTCGGCAGCAGCAACCCTTGATGTCCGTGCGCGCAGGGCGAGGGCTTGCCCCCCCTCCTCATCTTGCCCTTCCCCCTAGGTCTTGATCCCCAGAATCTGGGCGGGGGCCTCCCGTCCTGTGCTATACTACTCCCTCGTAAGCAACGCTGCGGAGGAAGAACATTTGGAAGCGCTGATTCTGGAAGAGACCAAGAAACTCCGGCTGGGGGAGATCGCCCTCGACGAGACGCTCGGGCCGCGCGACGTGCGGGTCGCGCTGAAGACCGTGGGCATCTGCGGGTCCGACGTGCATTACTACGAGACGGGACGGATCGGGCCGTTCGTCGTTTCGGCCCCGATGATTCTGGGGCACGAGGCGTCCGGTATCATCGAGGAAGTCGGCGGGGCCGTTACGGCGCTCCGAGTCGGCGACCGGGTGTGCATGGAGCCGGGCATCCCCGATCCGAACAGCCCGGCGTCGCGGCTCGGCCTATACAATCTAGACCCCGCCGTCCGGTTCTGGGCGACGCCGCCCCACCACGGCGTCCTGCGCCCCTCCGTCGTCCACCCCGCCGATTTCACCTTCAAGGTCCCCGACAACGTCTCGTTCGGCGAGGCCGCCATGGTAGAGCCGCTGGCGGTCGGGATGCAGGCGGCCAAAAAGGCGCGGATCGAGGCGGGCGACCTGGCCGTGGTCATGGGCGCGGGGCCGATCGGCATGGTCACGGCTCTGGCGGCCCTGGCCTCGGGATGCAGCCGCGTCCTGCTGACCGACACGCAGCAGCCCAAGCTGGATTTAGGCGCGACACTCGGCCCGATCACCCCGGTCAACGTGAAGTCCGAGAGCGTTGCCGCCATCGTCCACGCCATGACTGACGGCTGGGGCGCGGACGTGGTCTTCGAGTGCAGCGGCAGCGCGCCCGCCATTGCAAGTGTGTTCGAGCCGCTGCGGCCCGGCGGGTGCGCGGTTTTGGTCGGGATGCCGGGCGGCCCGGTCGCCTACGACGTGGTCGGGGCGCAGATCAAAGAGGCGCGCGTCGAGCACGTCTTCCGCTACGCCCACGTCTTCCCCCGCGCCCTCGCCCTGATGGGCAGCGGGAGCATCGACGTCAAGCCGCTCATCACCGACACGTTTGCTTTTGCCGACAGCGTCAAGGCGTTCGAGTACGCCGCCCACCTGCCCCCGACCTCGGTAAAAGCCCAGATCGAGATGGGCTGATGGACACACCCGCCAATCCCGTCCTCCCGAATCGCAGCCCCACCAAGCTCATCGTCGGCCTGGGCAACCCCGGCAAAGAATACGACCGGACGCGGCACAACATCGGGTTCGCGGTCGTGGACGCCTTCGCCGGTCTGCACGGCATCGCCGTGAGCAAACGCGGCGGGCAGGCACTGACCGGCGACGGGCGCGTCGGCGAGTCCCGCGTCTTTTTGATGAAGCCGCAGACCTTTATGAACCTATCCGGGCAGGCCGTGGCGGCGTTCCTCAAGCAAAAGCCCTTAGAAGTCGCCGATATTCTGGTCGTCACAGACGATATTGCGCTCCCTCTGGGGAAGCTGCGACTGCGTGGGGAAGGTTCGGCGGGGGGGCACAACGGGCTGAAGTCGCTGATCGCACACCTGCACGGGTCGGCGTTCCCGCGCCTGCGCTTCGGCGTGGGGGCACCGCGCGAGCCGTCCGCCCAGATCGACTTCGTGCTCGGCCAGTTCAGCCGCGCCGAGCAGCGCGAGGTGGACGAGGCGATTGGGCTGGCCGTCGCCGCCCTGGAGACGTGGCTCGCCGAAGGCATCCAGCCCGCGATGAACAAGTTCAACGGCTAGAGATGCCCCAGGCTACGGCTCACGACCCCGGCGGGGCGGGCGAGGGCAGCGGGGGGGCGGGGCGACGGTTGACCAGGCCGACCGCCAGCAGCACGAGCACGGCACCGAACACGGTGAACGGGGTGACTCTGTCCCGCAGGAAGAACGCCCCCAAGAACGCACCCGCGACCGGCTGGACGAACAGGAAGACGGACATCTCGCTCGCCTGGTGCTTATCCAGCACCGTGAACCAGACCAGGTAGCCGAGCACGGTGCAGGGGAGAATAAGATAGGCCAGGCTCCACAAGGCGGGGGCAGGCGGGAGCGTCATGAGATGGCCCTGCGCGCTCTGCCGCAGCAGCTCGAAGACGCAGAACGGGGCCAGGGCCACTGCCCCGCTCAACATCTGGTAGGTGACGACCGAGAGGATGGGGTAACGGGCGACTAAACCCTTGCCCACGATGCTGGAGCCGGCCTCGAACGCCAGCGCCACCGCGATCAGCAGGTTGCCCTCCGTCGCGCCCGAGAACGGCGGCAGCCGCCAGCCGTTGGCGATGATCAGGTAAACGCCGAAAAGGCCGACGATGATGCCGGCCACTTTCACGCGCGGCATGGCCTCGCGCAGGAAAATAAAGGCCAGGATCGACAGGAACACCGTTTCCGTGGCATGGAGCAGCGCGGCGTTGGAAACCGTGGTCAGCGACAGCCCTACATATTGCAGCAGGTAGGTCAGGGCCAGGCCCAGGATGCCCATCGCCCAGAACGCCCTCCAGTCCCGCCGGGCGACGCGCAGGTCCACGCCGCGCCAGAGTGCGACCGAGTACATCAGCAGGCCGGCAAGGGCGAACCGGGCGAAGGCCAGAGTCATCGGCGGGATGCTGACGAGGGCGACCTTGGCGGCCAGCGAGGAGCCGGCCCAGAGCAGGTTGATGCCGACCAGGAGGAACAGGACAGGGAGAGGCATCCGCGCCGGGTGCGCCGACAAGCCGCTTGCTGCTTGTGGGGGCACGGGGCGTTTCATGCCTTTGATTGTATCCCGGCGGCGCGGGGCAAGTCAACAAAAGGGCAGGCGAGCGCATTAACGCGAGGTTACAAACCGTTAGGACGGATTCAGGGCGGAAGATTTGGGCAATTTTCCGAGGAACTTTACCGGCTCCGCGGGCGTAAAAGAAGACGCGCATGTCCTCCTTTTCACGATCCGCCCGTGTGGCGGACGCCCGTGGCCGAAACGCTTCTGCGAGCCGGACACGGGCATTTTTTTGACTTGGTTCGGGGACATAAACCCGTCCCGTTCCGCTTGAGGCTATGCCCAAGAGAGCATAAGAGAGGGGCTTAACGCAGCAGCTTGCGGGTACGCAGGAGGAGGCGCTGCTGCTCGAAGATGTAGGCGACGATCGCATCGCGCTCCTCCTCGCTCAAAAGCGGCGGGCCGAGAAAGCGGACGCGGACGAGGAAGACGCGGGCTAAACCCTGCGTCGCCACGCGGCAGTCGAGCACATCCCCGTCCACTTCCAGCAGCGCGCCGTTCTGGCCGGTCGGGACGCGGACGCGGACGCGCAGGCCGCCCGGTACGGGCTTGGGGGCGGACAGCAGCGCGCCTCCGCCCGAGAGGTTGACCAGGCGGGCCGCGACCGGATCGGTGTGGGCGTACTCGCCGCGCACACGGAACGTCGTGGGCGACTGCAAAGGCAGGCGGTAGAACTGGCGGCGCTGGACGCGCGTGACGACGCGCGGGCGCGCGACGACGAGCAACCCGGCGCGGGGCGGTCCGACCGCGCGGGTCTCGCACTGGTACATCTCGTCCGCGCGCAGGAATGAGAGCAGCAGCGGCGTCCGTACCGGCAGGCCGGTCAGCGGCGCGGACTCTTCCTCGGATGCCCCCACCGGCGCGATAGCTTCGGGGCTGTCAAAGACCAGGCGGCGCGGGGCCAGCGCCCGGACGCGGGCGTGGTAGACGCCCAGATGGAAGTCGTCCAGCACCTGGAGGCGGACGGTCTCGCCCACCTGGGGCAGCGGTGCCCGCTCGCCTCCCGCTTCCGGCGTCGTTCCCAGGTTCCAGAACGACATCGCCTACTTTTCCCCTACCCGCGTCTCGCGCCACAGGCCCAGGCTCTGCTCCGCGGCCTGGGCCGTGAGCATCTCGGTCAGCGTGGCCTTTTCGAGACGCGAGACCGCCGCGCTCTGGGCGGCGTCGCCAGTCTCGATGAACGTCTTCAGCGTCGCCGCCTCCTGCGCCAGCAGGTCGGTGGACAGCTTGCGGTGCAGATGGGAGAGCTTGAACTCGGCGGGCGGCACGACACGGTCCACGAAGCCGGCCAAGGCTTCCGCCTGGGAGCTGGCCGTTTTGGCCCCGTCGTAGAACTGCTCGCGGGTGCTTTTCCCGCCCTCGAACGCCGCCCGCGACGCCTCGATCGTGCTGCTCAGGTTGTCCACGCGGCCCTTGACGATCTTGATCGCCAGGATGTAGCCGTCACTGCCGGCGTTTCGCAGGGCGGTCAGACAGTCGTCATACCGCGCCTGGGCGGCGTAGAGGCGGGCGAGCTGGGCGTCGGCGGTGTGATCGCCGGACGCGGACAGCTTCTTGGCCGCCTTGTACTCGGCCTCGGCTCCCGCCAGGTCGCCGCCGTTCCACAGACTCTCCGCGAGGGCGGCGTGGGCGGCTGGGTCGTCCGGGGTGTGACTGACCAGAGCCTGGTATCGGGTGATGCTGCCGTCGGACGTGCCGTTCTCGGCATCAAGCTGCGTCAGGAATTGCTGCACGGGGAGGCTGTCCGGGGCGACGTCCAGGGCGCGCTTGCCCTCGTCGAGCGCCTTCTCGCTCAGGCCGCCGTGCTGGTACGCCTGGGCTAATTTGAGGCGCGGTGTGGCGCTGCGCGGTGCGCCGTTAACGGCTTGGCGGTAGTAAGAGATCGCTCCCACGACATCCCCCCCTTCTAGGGCTGTATCACCACGCGTCATCAGGGGGAGAACATCTGTCAGGTCCTCGGTGCGCCGTGCGGGGAGGACAGCCGGCGCGTACTCAGGGGGCGGCGCGGTCAAGGGTGCCCCAAGCGCCACCGAAGCGGTGCTGCGTTCCGGGGCGGGGAGGGTCACGGGCACTACTTCCGGCGTGGGGGCGGGTATGGGAATGGCGAGCGGTGCTTCGGACGGCACGGCCTGTGGCAGTTTTTCCGGCGCGACTTCCGGCACCGGGACGGTCAGCGGGAGCGACGGGAGCGTCACGTCTGGCCGCATCGCCATTTGCACCGGCGGCAGCGGCCTGGGCATCTGTGGATGGAAAACGAGCGCCGGAGCCACAGCGACCGGAGCCACAGCGACCGGAGCCACAGCGACCGGAGCCACAGCGACCGGAGCCACAGCGACCGGAGCCACAGCGACCGGAGCCACAGCGACC